>JAEEGL014090724.1_pt1 | contig 51800 bp, 77 predicted proteins | sample 9134231 | NCBI WGS metagenome assembly JAEEGL01 (sample SAMN16246548, study PRJNA631951) | gut metagenome | biome: gut microbiome; feature: rumen; material: fiber-attached | host: Bos | place: Iran: Karaj | collected 2018-10
AGTTCAACGACTTTGTCAACAGCACTGCTGTTGTTGGATTGTGCGAAGTGTGATAAAAATACTGAATGACTATGATAGAACCTACGACAGAACCTGCTAAAGATGCCAACACAGAACTGGCTAAGCTACTTGTAGACGAAGTTGTCGGTAAGCAGACTGGCGACTGGAAAGTGATTGAGATGACAGAAAAGCAACTTAGAGCGAACGTGTACGCCGCTCTTATGCTAATGGCTTCTAAGAAAGACAGTACGCTGAAGAAGTTCTTCGAAGAGCACGCCAATCCAGACATCGAGATGAAATGCAACGAAGACGGTGTGCCTCTGGCTGAGAGTTTCATCGAGTGGAACGAGACTCGACTAAAGGCTGGTGATGCACTGTTCAACCGATACAAGAAATACGAGGAGACCTGGCTATGATTAGAAAATCAGACTGCAATCCAGCGAACCACAAAGGATCTATAGTCCGGTGGAGAAGATACAAATTCATAAAGAACGGAATGGGTGGAATGGAAGCTGTCGAGAACGGATGGAACGAAGACATACTAATGGAGCCTATGGATTATCAGTTGGTTCTAACAGTATATCGTGGTCCGATTGTTCTTTCATCGAGAGAAGCGAGAACTGTAGAACTCATAGACGCTGATCTGTGGGATGAAGAATGCGAAGAGAAACTTAGAAAATTCCACTGCAATGATTGACTGCTGTCCAAGGTGCAAGTTGTTCAAGTACTCGAAGCGAAAGCTTGACATGGAAGTGTCAGAATCTGGAGAAGTTTCTGGTGCGGTCACTTTAGAAGCACCATCGTTAATCGATGCGTTGACTACATACTACTGCAAATACAGGTGGTGGAACTGTCCTATAGAAGAACTTAAGAAGATGCCTGTGAACTGCAAGCACTACAAACCAAAATATTGACCTATGGAAAAGACAGTAAGTGTAATAGTGAAAGAAGATATAGATGAGATAGGTCCAGGAATAGGTCTACATATAGAGATACCGGTCGAAGGATTCAAAGAGGGTGATCTCGTCACAGTCACTTACAGCATATCGAAAGCCAAAGATGTGGAAGACACTGGAGAAGTAGATGACAGTATGTATCTTAAACACGACAGACAACCGATGTCGGTCGATGACATCATGGAGTTCTTCACCAAGCACAGAATGCATCAAGCAACTTAATCCAACAAGATATGAAACTAAAAGAAACAGTAAACAATCTGGTAGATGTAATCGGACGGATTCTGTTCGGAATCGTCTTACTTTGCGGTGTCGTGTTCGTTGCCGACCAGACCAACACACTCATCAAGAAATCGTATGCAGATACGCCTGCTACTGAGATCTCGATGCCAGAACCCAGTAACTATAGTTCAGTAGGCTACAAATACGAACGAGTCTACATCAACGGAAAGTATTATCTTGTATTCTCCAATCAAGTCGGTAACGACATTGAAGTTGTACCTTTAGACAACTGACATGAAATCTGAACTACACAACCAAGAGGAGACACAAGCTATGATTGACCGATACAACGATTTCGCCGACAAGTTGGTGATACACCGAAACAAGTGGTTCTGGGGTTCCAGTGAGTATATCATCTACGATTGTGGAAAAGGTTTAGTATCCATCCAGTTCAATGACGACTATCCGGATACAGCAACGATTTCTGGCCTATCGGTATTGCCTTCCGAAAGGACAATGGGTCTTGGATCTCGACTGGTTGAGTTCGCTGAGAGTGAAGCTAAGAAAAGAGGAAAGCACCGTATCAATCTCGGAGCCGAGCGCAACTCGTGGCTTGTCAAGTGGTATCAGCGAATTGGATACCGCATCTTGGAACCATACTCTGAGGCCGAGTTCCAAGACGAACGGATAGTCTACCTTGTGAAAGACATCTAAGGATCCAGGTCCTCAGGATTGCCGTTGCCGATTGGTCCGCCGCTCATAGGTGAGAAGAACTGCGGAAGCATCTTCATTATCGGCTTGAACAGGTAATCCCAAGTCAAGAATTGGATGAAGAATCCATAGAACAACGCTTCGAAGTTCTGGTGCTCGAAACCGTAGTACATCGCAAACGCCATAGCGATAGCAACAATTGTGGCTGCCAAGCGCTTGTACCAGGTTCCGAGTTTTTTCTTTTTCCTAGCACCCTCAATCATCCTGATGACAAAGTATGTCGCAGCATTGCACGATACAATGTACATCAAGTCCAAGTTATCTATAATGGTATTTATAAGATCCATTTTCTTTCAGGTCTTTGTGTGTGTCTAAATAATAATCAAGCAATCCTGAAAGCGCTTTCTACAGTCTCGGTCTGTTCGGTTCCGCCCATCGAGAAATGCAGAACGACATCGTAGTAGCCTTTGCGAAGCGTACCGACATAGTCGAATTTTCCAACGAATGGTTCCTGTATGTACAGCTCATCGCCGGTCGACTTGAAGCTCTTAGACGAGATAGTCTCGCCTGTCGTTCTGTTGATGAACTCCCAGTAGCAGTCTTCTACTTGCTTGTCAATCCATCGGAAATTCGGCAGACACACAACTGTTTCGTCTCGGCTAACAGTGAATCCTTCGATTTCCTCTAGCTTGTGGAATATCGGGAAGAACCGCGATGTGTCTATAGTGGCATAGCCTTTCTTGCGCGAAGCATCTGTAGGATGCACCTTGTATTCCTCGCGCCCGTACATCGAGAACATGTCAGGCACCTCGACATCTTTCGTGAACAAGTGATTCTCGCAGGTGTACCGTATGTGCAGAACAGATCTATCCTTTCTGACAGGTATCGTGTTCGTTTCCTCTGTGGTCGTGAACGGCGATCCGTTGTCCAGCTGCAGTGTCGAACCGACAGGGCAAGTGACGACTAGCATGCCGCGGAATCTCGGACTCGTTGACGACTGGTAACGCACATTGACCACCTCGACATCTTCTAGTTCACCGTTCGAGTATTTCTTGTAGTAACCGCTATATAGATCTCTCGAATCTTCCTCGGTGTCGAACCATTTGCGTACACCGACTATGTAGTATCTGTCGGTGCCTGTCAACGCCAACTCGCCATTGAACCGAGTAGCGACCGTACGAGTCATCTTCTTCCACCAGTAATGCGGATATTCGTTCGACAGACGGTCAGCTATGGTGTCACTGAATTGGAATGTCTTCTCAATGCCGTTGCAGTTGAAAGCGATTGGACGCTCGCCGGCGCTAGAACCGCAGTCGACCACAACGATGTGGTTGAGACCGACTCCTTCGACATCGAATCCGTTCGTAGGTGTCAGCCACTGCTTGTATGTTGTCTGCTTGTCAAACGGCTCAGTAAACATGAAATCGTTGAAGTCCAAGTTGTCGTAGAACCAGTCATCGAACAACTGCTGATCTTCTCTGTAGTCTATCTTCCTGAAGCGCTTTATCGTTATCAGGTTGCCGATGTGTCCGTGTACATTGATGTACCAGCTTCCTGCGAAGTCGGTTCCGTCAACGCGGGTAGCTTGCACCATCACGCAATGCTGGCCTGAATGAGCAAACACGAGATTGAAGTCCAATGTGTCGTCAGAAAATGGTTTCTCCCACAGGTAAGTGTTCTCGAGGACATAGTTTTCGTCTTCGACCTTGCGGTATATGGATATTCTGGTCGTCTTGATGAAATCGCGCACATCGGAAAACGCGAGATGTATAGGAACGAAGCAACCTACGCCACCGAAATACTGGTTGAGGAACTGCTCGGTCTCCTGCTGTGTCATCGCTTTGTCCTCGATTGTGGTGTCCATACCAACCATCGGCAAGTCGCCCCAATAGACAGGAATTCCGTCGTTGCGCATCGCCGTGTCAGGATAGTTGAACGCACGGACATTGCCAATCCAGTAGTCTTTGTCTATAGACAGATTGCACGAGATCGGACTGAGCGAGTCGTACCAATCCTCACGGCGCGAGCGTATTCCTCTCAATATCTTAAGAGTGTTCGTGAACACCAACTTGTCAATGCTCGAGTGGATCAGGTCGAGGTGTATCGGCATGAAGTATGTCGAGAAGTAGTTTGCTAGCAGCGTCATCTTCATAGCGAGATCGTCTACGGTGTACCGCAACGCTGTCTGCTGCAGAACAGGTATCGGCTCAGCAATGAACTTGTCCAAATGGTCACCGTTCAGTTGCTCAGCGTACTCGACTTCACCCGTCTGCTTGCGCTTCATCTCGTCTATAGTCAGGTACAGACCTATGTAGGTCGTCTTCGACATCACATCCAGATACTGGCGGATTAGCGGGTCGAGGACCTGCTCGATGTCTCGGCCTATCATCTCCTCTATTCCGAAACTGTCGGTCTGCTTCCAGTATTCTTCGATATGCACGAGGTCGCCGTATTCGAAGAACTTGAGCGAGTTTACCAATGAATTGTAACTGCCTTTGTTTGCAGCGACATTCCAGTATTCTATCAGCAGTTCCTTCCACTTGCGGTTCAGCAGTATCTTGTCTGACGACTCGTCTCGCACATTCGTTGGATACACAGCGCGTTGGAACGCATCAGGAATCTCGATTCCTTCGTTTGCTAGGTCTATAGACAACCGCTCGTCTTCCATATAGACATCGGCGGCAATCTCGTATTCGTCTGCCAAAGTCTCGCCATTCAGTTGGTGAGACAATGTGAATGTGTCGTGGAACTCACCTTCGGTGTCCGACATGAACACGATGTAGAACTTGTGGCAGTATATTCCGTCACTCACTTCTTCGCCAGTCGACTGTACCGATTCAACGATGATGTCCTCGAGGTTGATGTACTCGTGGTTAGCGACATTCACAGGTTCTGTGTTTCTAGACAGGTCGACCAAATGGAAATAGCTGTCTGAAGGAACCGAGCACACGAGTTCTTGGTCGTCTGATAGCGCAACGATGTTCTTGCTGTACCACTTTCCAGTCGAGCATCCTGTACCGACATAGAAGACATATGGCTGAGAAGCATCGAATGTACGCTTCGACTCTATATCTAGGAATCTAATCACTTCGCAATGTGTATCTTTGTCAAAAAATAATGTCTGGAACGCGCCAGAACAAGGTTTCTATAAATTAGTTCGTAATAACTATAGCCAACGGGTCGATGACATCAATCTCTTGGTCATCGTTCTTGTATTTCCATCCGCCCATCAGGACTGGGAACTGGTCGTTGTTGTCCAACCAGATGTTGCCGTGCTCATCGAGACCGACACCAGGATCTTCTCCTTCTTCGACAGCGATCTTCTCGGTCTTTATAGTGTATTTGCCTGTTCCTGGATTGAACAGATATGTGTGTTTCGTATAGTAGCGGTTGATGATTGCTGTCTCGTTCTTCTCGCTGAGGAAGTACAGGTCGACCGAGTCAATCGAATCAATCTCGCTCTTGAGCAGATGGATGATGTCCGACTTAGGTATGAACAAGTCGCTCTTGATATTCGAGAAGAACTCGCCTATGAGGTTACGCACCTGCTCAGAAACATAGCTCTCGTTGTACGAGACATTCTTCATCTTCAGATATATGTAGCAAGCGTACTTGCATATCTCTGGGTCGAATATGTTGTACACAGCTCCAGCGAGTTGCTGCCCTGAATTGTCGACTGTAGAGATGACAGACTGTTTCTGCGTGTCGGTCAAGATGAAGTCTTTCTCCTTCAGGTTGAAGTAGTCCTTGCCTTCCTTCATAAGGTCTTTGTAGTTCCTCATGATTATCGAGTGGATTATCAAGCTACCTTCTTCTGACCAAGTGCGGCTGTAACCGCAGAAACTGAATCGGTTGATTAAGTTCTTGTAGTTTCTTGGGTCAGCGAGTACCAAGCTGCGCGAATTTGTTCCGATTGCAGCTCTGACTTGTTCTGTCGTCTCGGAATAGGTTCCCGATGTGACACCGTGGACATTGTCGCAAGTGACATACAGCACCTCGTTGCCGTTCAGTTCCTCGCCCGAGATGTCGTACAACGGATCTGGGAAATGCCACAGGCACTCTGCGTTAGGATTGATGTTACCCTGCTCACCGTTGTGCAACAGGTAAGTGATCTCGAGTTGGTCGCCTTCCTTAAGCGCGCGGCCGTGAGCATCGTTACCGAATGTGACTACGAAGCCTTTCGCTTGCGAAGGACGGACAATGTACTGCTTTCCGTCAGGATCCATGTCGTAGATGCTATCGTATTCTGACCATGTCTCACCGTTGACCTTGACAGTCAGATACGATGAGTCGGTGTCACTGGTAGTTCTAACGAGCTGCGAGTACAGCTTACCGCCTTTCGATGTGAATTTCTGCGTCTCGAACTTACCTTCGACAGCGTACAACTGCTTGACAGAGCCGTCTTTCTCGATGTTCATTATGATGTTTTCCTGAGGCAGAACCAAATTGAACTGCATTCCGTTCTGCATACAGGTAACGCGGGTGTGGTTCTGAATCATTATGTTCAGATTTGCTGAGTTGTTCGGCTTGAACGACAGACTAAGATTTGCTGTAGCAGCTCTTCCCAACGAAGGAACATATCCCGACTGAGTGGCAAGGGCATACACCGAGCGCTTGCGTTGCGCTGTGTACTTGTTCTGCTCGACAAGGCCGTCTTCGATGTACGACATAGTATTCTCTGTGGTCGAACCCAACACACTGAGCAATTGTCCGAACACCGTAGAACTGCCGTAGTTCGTTCCGAGGTCAGATAGTTTTCTCGATATTGCACTCTTCACGGCGGCCTCGAATTCGCCGAATTTCATCTTTACAAGTGGAATTAGTCTCATATCTGGTCAATCCTATATGTCTTTGTGTATTCTCGCCCATCGCGAGATATGATTATGTCTGCTAGAATGATGTCGTTCTCGGTTCCGTTCAGTAACGAGACATTCACATTCACTTCGAATCCCATCAGGTCGACTTCGGATCTGATTCTACTCTCGATATACTGCTCGATGTCGTAGTTCGATGCATTGAGATTCCAAAGGAATTTCTCGAAGTCGCTACCGTAAGTCGGTTCTCCTATGACCTCAAACGGTGATGTGTCGAACAGCATCTCGATCTGTTGTATCACATTCTCGAGGTCGGTCTTCTTTGTTACCGAATTTGTGTCGAGTGATAGATCTACCATTAGTCAGCGTACTCGTATTTTCCTGATGTCACCATAGTTCCTTCGCCGTCGAGTATGTAGTATGTGCCGTTCGGGAAGCTCTTAGGCAGTTTCTCACCGTTGATCTTGAATATCACATATCCGGGTACGCGACCGACTTCTGGGAACGACATTCCCTCGATCTGTATGGCGAAATTCTCGATCTTGCTCTTGTACTTGTCCAAATCAACACCGATGTTGAATGTGACGGTCTTGTGCAGTTCGATCTTGTCTGATTCGTATGCGCGGTAGAACACCGGCTTGATTATGTTCGACTTGTACTCCTCAGGGCGCGAAATCGAGACAACACGCTTTTCTATCTTGTTTACTATGTCTAAGTTTTCAATCTGTATGTCCATATCATCTATAGATAGTTCGTCACCGACAAGCAGTGAGAACCGTTCTTTTGTAATCGGTATGTGGTTTGACTTGATGTCCAATATCTCATTGTCGTTGCTGTCGAACAACCGCAATGTCGCAACGATGTACATTCCGTCTATGAACTCGTTCCAATCGTAGAAACGTATTCCTGTTGTGTCGAAACGGAATTCTGTATCTCTGCAGTAGCTCTTTTCTAAGTCGTGCATCTTGTAGATGTGGTCATCGTCCATAACAACAATCTCAGGAACGATGTAACTGACATCTATGAAGTATGTCTCAGCAAAATATGTACGCACGGATCTTGTTCCGGATGAGTACGCAGAATTGAAACGCAGGTTGGCGACATACTCGAGCTTTCCTTCTGGCGTCTCCTCGAGATTCAGTGTCATGTAGTCAGAATCTGTCTCGCTAAGCAAGATCAGATTTCTGCCAGCTGTGTATTCTGTCGAAGGTATGTATGAGTTTTCTGCGTCTGTGTCTTCTACAACGACACCAATCTCGATGTCCAACAACGCTCCGCAGTTGTTCGTCTCAGGACTCTCGTAGCAGAATCGCTGACGGAACTCAGAGTATTGGTCTGTGTACATAAGATCCCACGGATCTAGAATCTCTATGTCTATGTATTGGTGATAGCTGTATCCGCCCTGTTGGAAAGGCTTGTCCAACGACAGCAGCTCGTCTGGTGAGAATATCTTTGACACAAGAACGACTTTCTTCAGTCCGATTCTCGTAGAGATGTCTGCAGAAAATCTGACAAGATGGTCGTACACATACGGCGAATAGTCTGGAACAATCACGCGGACAATACGCTTGTGCATCATCCAATAAAGACCACTGTCATCAGCTTTTGGCAGATCACCGATTATCCAGTTGTTGGTCAACCGGTATGTCAGGTGGATGTTTCCATCTTCTACAGGACCGTCTGATATGATGATGGTCTTGTCACCGAACAGATTTCTGGTTCTATATGGATCCACAGTGTTGAACGTGTTCTGCACCATATAGTCAGAATACTCGATTGACTCTACGAGGAACGGAAAGGTCTTTTTCTTTCCCAATATGTTTACTACATTTCTCATATCTGTTGAATAATAATTTAGCAACCGTTCTAAAGTGACCTTAAAGTTGCCAGGGATTCAATTAGTTTATCTACGAAAACATATCTGCCAAAAATACAAGTGCAATGATATTAGACTACAACTATTCAAAGTATCAGAAAAAATTCACACTCAGCTACATTGACGACACAGGCAACAAGAAGGTCTGGTCGAAGAACATAGCCCGATTCAAGTCGTACAGGTACAATCCTGATGGCAAGTTCGACTGCTGGGACGGCCGCAAATGCGAAGAGTATTGGACTGAAGACCCGAAGGAGTTCGACATCAAGACCTTCATGCGCGAGCTGCCTGACGAGGTACGAAAGGATTTCTTCGGAAAGAAGTTCCCGAACATGTTCACCTTCGACATCGAATGCGAGATATCCGAGGACTTTCCGGAACCTGACAAGCAAGCGATAACGACTATATCCGTCTGCTCGCCGAACTTGGACACCATCGTTCTGGGAACTCGCAGAATGTCTCAGGGAGAAATTGATGCTTGCGCTAAGCGGTTCGTTGACCATGTAAAGACGATTCCGTATTTCAACGAGTTAGGTCTCGCTACTCCATCGTTCAAGTACATCCACTTCTTGTCCGAAGAAGAAATGCTGAAGTACTTCCTCGAGAAGATTGTCGCAATGGTTCCTGTCCTGTCAGGTTGGAACTGTGTCAATTTCGACTGGTGGTATATCGTGAACAGAATCAGAAAGGTGTTTCCTGGCTTGAACATCGCTATGGCAAGTTGCACTCGCCAAACTGAGAACCGCACAGCAATATCGAACTTCGGTGCTGTGAACGAGCGTCTGCCTATGCCCGTACACACATACATCTGCGACATGATGGAGATTGTGCAGTGGGACCACACGGTAATGCCTGTGAAAGACAATGTGTCGTTGGACTACATAGCACGAAAGACGATTGGTTCGGGCAAGATCAAGTACAAAGGCGACCTGCAGAAGCTGTTTGAGACCGACTACCCGACATATGTGTTCTACAACGCTATCGACTCTGTTCTGGTCCAATTGATTAACAAGAAATTCAAGACGATTGATGTGTTCTACATCTATAGCTTGTACACTGGCGAGAAAATCGAGAAATGTTTCGGTCAGATAGCATTGTCCGAAGCATTGGTGTGGAACTACTTCTACGAGCACGGCAAGAAGGTGGTGCAGTACGATGTCGATGGCCGTCCTGCGAGCAATGTCATTGGCGCGTATGTCAAGCAGCCTAAGGCAGGTCTGTACCAATTCATCACTTGCAACGACTTTGCTTCGCTGTACCCGTCAACAATCATCACGACCAACATATCGTTCGAGAACCTGATTGAGAAGGACTTCACCGAGGAGGAACTCGAGCGTTACCGCAAGGATCCGAACTATTTCGTGTCGGTCAACGGCAATGTCTACCACAACGAGAAACCGTATGCGTTCAAGGAAATCCAAGCGAAACTGAAGGCAAACAGAAACGTGTCTAAGTATCTGTCGAAACAACTCGATGCCGAGGTTATGCTCGACTGCGAGCACTTCAAGAAAGGCGTGACTGTCAAGTTCAGGAAATACGCTGACAACCTTGTCGAGGCGATGGGCAAGATCGGCTACACAATCAAAGACTCGACCGACTTAGAAGAAATGTACAAGAGTTCAGTTGCAGATTTTGAGTCTTTCATGTCAAAACTTGATGCCGAAATCAAATTCTACTCCGCTGAAGAGCAAGGAATGAAACTGATGGGTAACGCGATGTACGGCGGAACAGGAAATGTCAGTTTCTTCTGGTTCTCTAACCGATTGGCGAACGATGTGACTGGCGAGGCGCGGAATCTGATACACCTGATGGAACGCCACCTCTCGACATACTTCAAGGAACACTGGGTAGAAATGGTCGACTGGCACCAGAAGTGGGGAATCTATGTCGATCCGAACGCCTGCGCGGACGTGTTCACAGATGACTATGATCCGATTGTGTACGGAGATAGTGTAACTGGTGACACGATGTTACGAATAGATGGTAGAGAAATATCTATAGAAGATCTGTTCAACGAACTTAGGAACACTGACAAGTGGCACGGAAAGGAGTGCAAACTAGGTGACGGTATAAAGATAGGAACCGTCGAGAATGGAGCATACAAAGAACTTCCCGTGAAACGAGTCATAAGACACAAGACTAGCAAAGCAAAGTGGAAGATAAGGACAAAGTCTGGTAAGGAAGTCGTATGCACCAACGACCACTCGGTAATAGTTCTTAGAGACGGTGAAAGAATCGAGTGCAAGCCTTCGGAGATAAGAGATACAGACAAGTTGATAACAATCCGTCTTAACTAATGTGTCACCGTAAATTATTATTTATGCAAACACACAGTCAAATATGATTGACCCTGACATTAGAAAGAAGTACGGTGTCTTATTAGACAGATTCTATCCTGAAAGAAACAAGTGCAAGTGTTGCGGTGGTGATATAATCTACCTAGGCACTTGCATTTCTGAAGGAGTTGATGGAAAACTCAAGATACACAGTAAATCATTCAAGACAAAGAAGGTTGTCGAAGATGTGACATATTACCTGAATGTTTGTGAAGATTGCTTGATTGAAAGATTCCCAGACATAAAGAATCTTAGTAGGACATTCAATGTGATGTCCGAACCAACCAAGTTCGCATTTGACATTCCAGAAGATGTGTATCTTAGATCCAGATCAAGGTATGCTATGACAATTGATAAGATGGTGTCGAAATACGGTGAGACAGAAGGTAGAGAAAGATGGGAAAAATACTGTAAAAGACAATCGGAAACCAACACCTTTGAGTATAAGAAGGAGAAATACGGTTGGACTGAGGAAGATTTCGACAGATACAACAAGTCTAGGGCAGTAACTAAGAAGAATCTTATATCAAAATATGGTGAAGATGAAGGAACAAAAAGATACAACCATTATGTTGAAGAACAACACAAGACCAAGTCGTGGGAATACATGGTTGAAAAGTTCGGTGAGGAAAAGGCTCGTGAGATAAACCGTTCTAAAGTGGCGTCACTAGAAAGTTATATTTCTAGATACGGTGATGCTGAAGGAAAGATAAAATGGGAAACCGTCATAAGAAACAAGACTTGCGGTTACTCTAAGATGTCACAAGAGATATTCGATAGATTAGATAGAGTTCTATGTCCGAAATACAAGACAAGATATGCAAAGAAAAACGGTGAGTATTGTGTCGAGTTCAACGGTATAGATATACACATGGACTATTTCATTGAAGATCTTAACATCTGCATAGAGTTCAACGGTAGTTGCTTCCACGGTGATCCAAGGATATACGAGGATGACTGCAGATGCAATCCATTTGATAAATCTAAGACGGCAAAAGAACTTAGAGAAAAAGACGAACGCCGGTACAAACTACTTCTAAACGAGTTCGGAATAAAGACATTCGTTATATGGGAGTTGGATGTAAAGAATGAAGACTTTGACGAGTATGAATTTATAACAAATGAAATCGGAATAGAAATATGATAGAAATACAGATAGAAGATATTGAATGTGTCGAGTTTCTAGGATACTTCGAAGACGAGTATGTCTATGACATCGAGGTAGACACTGTTGACCCTGACTGCCACTGCTTCTTCGCAAACGACATACTGGTGCACAACACTGACTCATTGTATATAGTTTATGACCAGCTAATGAGAACCGTTATTGGATCCGATGAATGGGATGACGATAGAAAGCTGAAATTTGTACTAGATATAAATCTGGACTTTCTAAATGACCATAACAGAAAATTCATGGATGCGTACTTCAAGACGCGCCACGCCGACTCTATACAGAACTTCGAGCTCGAGACGGTCGCCAAATCTGGCGTGTGGTTGAATGTCAAGAAGCGTTACGCTCAGATCCTGCTGTGGAAGGACGGCAAGTTCTACGACAAAGACGACCTGCCGCTGAAGGTCAAAGGACTCGAGATGGTCAAGTCGAGCTATCCTGAGATGGCACGGAACTCACTGAAGGAGATCGTCAAGTTCATGCTGGAGAATTCAACAGATCCTCATCTGGTACATCGTCTGAACATATTGGTGCAGGAATACAAGGAGAAATTCTACAACGCGCCAATCGAGGAGATATGCGGCACTGTAGGATTGTCAAACTACTCGAAGCACATCGTTTCCGACACTGGCGAGACACTTGTTGCGAACAAAGGATGTCCGTATCATGTCCGTGCTGCAGGCAACTACAACTGGATACGAAACAAATACAAGCTGCCTGGCGATCCGTTGAAGACCGGCAAAGTGAAATGGTACAAGATGCGCCGTTTGAACGGTTCGCAAATGGTCGAGTATTTCGCTTTCCCAGCTGGCGACTATCCTGATTGGGCGGACAAGTATGCGCCAATAGCTCGTGACGAGCAGTTTCGTGGCATGCTGCTCGAGCCATTGAACAGAATCATCACTGCCATCGGTATGCCTGAGATACGCATTGACGGATCAGTCCAGATGACTCTATTGGATATGTTCTGAGAAAACGCTTAAGTTCTGTCAGAATCTCGTATATGTATGTGCAATGACGCTTGAATCACTGACATACCAAAACGAATGTGCAACGAGATTCTACAGAATCAACCTGTTCGACACCATAGAAAAGATATACACGAGACTTTGTGAGGATGAGCAATTCCGTAGTTGGATGGCTTGTCCTCACAACTCTTTAGACGATCTGTTCGACCAGTTTATGCTGATTGTCGAAGATGAGATCGCAGGCACGATTGACTTCAGCAAAGGCGTTGACGGATTCATCGAATACAATATGCTGACCGAGAAGCGTTACTACAACGACTGGACACGAGAATTGTTTGGCATCGTAAGAAATTCAATAACTGGCAAAAACTAGACCATATGCAAAGCTATCCTTACTACATTCCGGCACGGATTGATTCCGGACAGATGAAGAAACTGTTCCGTGACAAGAAGTATAAGACTTGTTCAGAAGCCAATGCTGCTTTGACGGCTTGGATAAAGAACCATCCGGTGATGTCTGCCGCTTACCAGCATGTGATTCTCGAATATAGGGACACATATGACTGTAAGATCTTAGCCATCTATACGAACGGCACTTATCTGTATGTTGACGAGACCTGCGAACCTAAATACTTCTAATCGTGAAACTAAACTTAAAGTGGAGAATAAAGCTGAAGCTGCGCGATTGGTGCTCAAAGCTTGGTGAATACTGCAACAACAATCCTGGCGATGAATACGCTTATGGTTTCTATAGATTCATGGCAGCATTAGTTTATTGAAGCTAACTATCCTGTAAATATTTCTAAACCTATACAACTACTATGGATGCATTTATCAAAATTGAGAAAGAATTCGAGATCAAGTACCTGCGCGTGGACGCTCATGTGAGATACTGGGAAGATGCCGACATCAACGGTGAAGATGACATTGATCTAGATGAGAATCCAGATTCAAAACCTCGTATGCCGTTTGCTATTTTCGACAACTCAGAAGGCGAGTGGCGATGGGTAATCAAGATTGATGTTGACAACGGCAGCATTGTCGACTGGCCTAAAGGAACAGTGGCTCATGTCCACTACAAAGTATGTGATGAAGGCATATATACGCTGCTAGATAAGTCTGGAGAAAACATCGCGTGTGTCGAGTCGTATGTTCCTGAATGCTTGTCGCCGAAGGAAGATGGCTTTGGAGACTACATCATCTTGGAAATTGACGAGGACGGACACATTGACGGATTCGACTTCACGCAAGACGATGTTGACGAGATAATCTCCAAGGCGTTCTAGATTATTATATAGTGTAAAATCACTAGAACGCTACAATGAATAAGTCACTAACAGAATACCTTAACGAGTCAAGCACTGTAATACTAGATCTTACCGTAGACCAAGCGAAACTAGTTCTTGAACTGATAGACCGTGGCGCTGCGTACACCGACCAGCACTACAAAGATGCAAAGAAAATGTTACCAGTGATAGAACTGGTGCAATCTCAGTTAGAAAAACAAAATATCACTCTATAAAATGAAAAGCATAACCGAATATATAAAGGAGTCTATGCTTCTTGAGTTCGCTGCCGACATGACGCCTCAGGTTCTAATCATAATGGGTGGTCCTGGTGCAGGAAAGACCTATTGGATGAACAACTCAGCAAACAAGTTCTTCAAGCGCGACTTCCAAGCTAAGCGACTCGATTCGGACAACAACCTGAAAGTCGAGCAGCGCAAGAACATGTTCGATCTAGCAAAAGAGATACTGCTCGCGATTTCCGTGGATTCATCCAGCGGTTTCGACACTCGCAAGGAAGCATTCGCACACCTGATTGAAGACACCCAACTGAAATACAACGAGCAGTCGACTAAGAACGGCAGTCCGTTGACCGATCTGTCGAAGATCGACTACGGTTTCTGCAAGACCTGGGCCGACAGATACGACCGCGCCGCTGACAACCAGAAGGACAAAGTGATGCGCGAGTTCATGAAGGCGTTCGAGAACGAATACTTCGACATCGTGTTTGCATCTGACTTCTCGAGAAGAAACATATCGAAAGGGCAGTACAAGAAGGATATGGTCGACAAACTGACCGGTATCGTTGACACTGAAGTCGAGCTGTACGGTGCTCAAGATGTGATGGTCGCTATAACCGGTGACGAGATCGAGAAGATCGACCAAATCGTTGACATGGCAAGTGAGATGGGTGCAACGACATCCATTCTGTACCTCGACATTCCTGCTGACAGATCTGTTCTGCAAGACTCGAAGCGTTCTCGCTCGTTGGGCGAGAAGTTCGTCCGTGCCAAACTAGAGGAAGTGCACAAGACTTGGGATAAGCTGACGACCTCGTTCCAAGACCACGGAATATTCCGCATGTACTGGATGGTGCCTGGACCGAAGACGACTGACAGAACAATCGCGTGGGAAATCAAGAAGGAATTCCTCAACAAGCAAATGATTGGAAAATAACTTTTACACATTATGAAGCACTTGAACGAATCAATGCAATCGGTGACCGAAGCTCGCGTTAGAGACGAGGAACACGCCATCGAAGTAATTGTCGAATGCCTAGAAGACAACGGTGTTCTGGATGATCTGTGTGCAGCCGCTGACAAAGGGACTATAGACATCCGTTCGTTCACAGAAGAGCATGGCCAAGAACTTCTGAACGCACTGAACGAAGCCTTGACCGAGTGGTGGAACGACAACTATTGATCTGACAAACATACGATGCACAAAGACAATCCCTCTTCCGGAATCGGTTGAGGGATTTTCTGTATCATTCGGAAATTATTATTTCAATATGGAAAATTACGACACTATACTGATATACGACAGAGACTCGGATCCAGACATCTTCGAGGGACTGTTCTCGAAATCTAAGAGAACGAGCAACGCAGCTGACCCGAGGATTCTGCCAACGACAAAGGACTTCAATCCTGTCACACAAGGATTCTTCGGAGTCGGCCAAGATCCAGGAGCGCAGTTCTCACTTGGACCAACGATAAAGTCACAACTAGAAGGCCAATTGGGAAGAAACTATTCTGTCGATGTGTTCGATTTCGGCAGTGATGTGACAGTCACTGTCAAGTACTCGAATCCTAAGACGGGCATGACTGCATCAGCAAGTTTCCTCATAAAGTACAACACTAAAGAAGGAACCGGTGTGGTAAAGTCGAGCAGCGCACGCTGGAGAACGATAGCCAGCCACTCTGAAGCTATGGGCTACATCAGGTCGCGCTCAAACGCATTGGTATCGAAAACACAGTCAGGAACATAATGCCGCAGATTAGCTACAATCCACTTGTCACACCAACATATTCTGTCGTGCATCAACCGACTGTGCAGAAAGTCACCTTGCAGCCACCTCAGAAAGGCCAAGGAATATCACCTTGCGCAATACGGCGAATCATACAGATATCCACACCGATACAGTTCCAAGAAGTCAAGTTGACCGATGCGAACAGCAACGATGTGACTGAGACATCGCTGTACTCGTGGAGTTCGGATTCGTTGTGCTGGACAAACTGGGTGTCGTATCAGCAGTATCTTCAGTTGGCAAAGAGCATAGACACAGATTTCTACTTGAGAATACTGATATTCTCGAGTGTTGGAACGCTGTACATCGGTGGTTTGGCTACGACATGCTACACGATATGCTTGGACAACACGAACCAGTTTCTGCTGGATTTCTGCGGTTCTCAATACCTGTTCGATCCGTATGCCAATCTCGACTGCGCACTACAGCTGCAGCAGCAGTTGTCTGATACAGTGATATGCATGCTAGGAATTCCTGCGTACTACTTCAAGGTGGTCCCTGATTCGGACACTGCAGATTGGACATTCAAGGAATACATACTGCACTCGGTTGAGTCGGTGAAATACATCAAGTTGATGTGTGAGGACGGAGCATTGCCCAGCTCGCGCCCGCAGATGACCGAGTTCGATTTCGATTGGGAAAACGACTGGGAAGTCGAGATGTCTAAGACGGCATTCGCTAGTGCATTCGGTGACACAGCTTTCCCTAAGCAGCGAGACTTGGTGTATGTTCCGATGATGAAGCGTATGTACGAAGTGAACTCTGCTTACGATGAGAAGAATGAAGGATTGATGTGGCGCTCAACGACTTGGAAACTCGCACTCGTCAAGTATAACGACAAAGACAATGTGTCGCACGGATCCTATGAGGAACTGATTGACAACTTGGTAGAGAACCAGTATATGGAGATATTCAAGCCAATCGAGGAGAACGAGCAATACCGCCAGTCGGGTGCCGAGCAGACAATCGAACCTCGCTTCGCTGCAACAAACCTATACAACATATTCATATCCGACGGAGTGAGACTGAACTACACACCAGACACAATCGAGATTGTCGAGCGTCAAGTCAACCACGGATCATCAGTCGTGTGCCGAAACGCATATGTAGGATCTATGAAAGACTCTATAGTGACATACCAGAAGCCTTACTGCGGTGACGATGGAACGATTCTGCTCGAGATCACTATACCGACTATCAAAGAACTGTACGCGAAATTCGACCTGCCAGACGAAGGCGAATGGCCTATGGTGTACAACCAGATTGCTTCGTGCGGCGAGATACAGATCGGACTTGGCGTTCAGTTGGAGAAAGACACCGACAAAGTCACAACGCGAACGAACATCACTGGTACTGCAATGGTCGAGTTCAACGGCTCGGCAGTCGCTATACCGATTGACACTATAGAGACAAAGAACTACATAATCGCTGCCAAGTGGAAGCGCTCGAATTTCGTTACCGAACTGTCGGTGTTCGAGAACACTTGCAAGACAAAGGACGCTGTAAGCCGCCTAAAAGCAGCAAACTGGTCGTTCGATTTCAACAAGCCTGTTGGCGAACGCACGAATCCATACAACAACGACTATTCGACAGACTGCGGTTCTCAAGTGTCAATATCGCCATATCCTGTCGGCATAGGATATTTCAAGTTGTTCAACGAATACTTAGACGCGAAACAGACAGCTGTCGAAGGAGCGAAATACTCGACAACCGTAGACAACTGCGTAATCAACGATTTGGCACGCCCAGTGTACGGCGACCGTGGATACAATGTACGATAATACTATGATACACCTGTCAGAAGCATTACTGTCGAAAAGCACAGGAAACTACCTGAGACCGAACAAGTCAAGTATGTTGGATTGGTTGGCTAAAAACGGATTTCTTGCTATGGACAAACGCACATACAAGAATCCGCACGAGTTTCTAAGCAGTAAACTGTCTAAAGAAGACAGAAAGATTTTCTTTATCGGACCAGCTGTAAACGGTGACAAAGAAGAAGATTGGACAAATTGGTTGTCGATACACACCAAAAACATATTCGAACTAGTCATATGGTTCAACACTGATTATGAGAACTCGTTCAAAGAAGCAGAGATTAGATCCAGCAACCACACAATAGAACGACTAGACTTCGATGAGGTGAAAAGAATGTTGAACGAAGAAATATGAAGCATCTGTCGGAATCAATATTGTCGAAGAAAACTGGTCTATATGCATTGAGACCTGACAAGAAATCAATAGTCGTTTGGTTGGAGAAGAATAGATTCGAGGAGATCTTGTGGTCTAGTGGAATGAACATATACTCGTTCAAGAACACTAACTGCTACATGATTGGTCCTGCTATACCTAACAGAAAAAAGACAGACTGGGTAAAGGTACACAACGATGACATACTATCATTGACATTCTGGTTCGACAAGAACGGAACTGTCGAGGAGATCGAGTACGAGCCGTCTTTGACAAAGACACAAAAGCTAGAATTTGAAGATGCAAAGAAAATATTGACTGACATCATACAATGAAACTGTCTAAGAAATCAGGTACATACAAGTTTCCAAACAACGGATTTACGCAAGACAATCTAGTTGAGTTTCTCGAGTCGAACGGATACGAGAAGAAACCAGATGACTCAGGTGGAATACAAGACGATTGGAAACGCGCAAACTACATAGGAAAGAATTGCTATTTCACATTCCGAGATCCGTACGGATACGACATCATCGTGACAAACGAAGACAACGAGTATGGTCTCGTGTTCTCGTTGGGATTCTACGGCAAGATAACCTATGTGTTCAAGATATACAGCGACGGCAAGAGCAAGAATTCAGAAAGAATGGTCAATGCCGAAAAGCATCCAGAAGATGCAGCTGAATTGGTAAGAGAATTCTTTGGAATAAAGTAACACAACGATATGAAAGCATTGAGTGAATATCTAATAGAAAGTTCTAAGAAATACGACACGAAGAAAGCAAAGACCGCCCTTGAGATCGAGACAGCTATAAACAACGGTGACTTCGTAGTCACATCTGACTGCGAGTTCGAGTGTCCGAAACTGTCGGATGTTGACCTCGAAGACCTCGAGGAAGCTATCAAGCAATACTGGGACGATGCGGGAATCGAATGGCTGAAGCTGACGAGAAAGAACAGCAAATTCAAGATTGCCACTACGAAGATGTCTGACAAGACACCTGAAGAGGACAAGAAAAAGAAGAAACCAGCGTTCCCGACACCGCCTGTTCCGCCCAAAAGCGGCGAGGAAAAGAAATAGTAAGACCTACGGTCATTTATCGGATCTCAAAATTTATTATTTGGATTATGAAAAGTCTAAACAAGCACATATACGAGAAACTAGAATCTGATCCAGGATTCCGTCTGCCGACATACCTGACAGAGGCAGCGACCGGTGTCGTTCTTTCCTCTGGCAAAAATCTCAGTAACATAATCGCGTATCTAGATGAGAATCTGCCAGACAAGAAATGCATAATACCTGATTCGGATGCAGTCCGTCAGAGCAATATGGAACTATCCAAATGGTTCTGCGGTGACGACATATCTGATGCATTGTTCTTCCTAAAGAGCAACGGATCGCTGTGCATGTACGAACCAAAGGTGGTTGGTATGTCCGATTCAGAACTGGCTGAGTACAGCATAACGCGAAAAGGCGAAGATTACTATCTGCCTAACATCAAGGCGAAACTGCAACCGACATCGAAACGGCTGAATTCGGCAAAGACCGACTTGAAAGTGTGGCCTGACGAGTGGAACAGATATATAGTCAAAGGACAGCAAAAGGTTGACGAGACGGCAAAGATGCCAACTACAGTGATTGACTTCAAGAACCAAGGAGCTTATGTCCTAAACGACACAGGTTCGATAAGAAGCGACTTGCACAAGTCCTTCAGTAAGATATTCGGTGATGATTCGCCAGTAACTGAGATATTCGCTAACGATGACTTCAAGAGCTATATGTCTGGTCTGGACAAGGAATCGAAAACCGAGGTATCGAGCATGATGGCGAATGTCATATCAGAACCACTTGCAATCGTAGCATTGCTTACGAACGCAGACGGTGTCCAGGACATGGTGCGCCGCGGTGTGTCGAACGATGATCTAGGCGAGTTGTACCAAATAATCATACCGATACGGCAGAACTGGCCTGTCGCTGACTTCTACGCACACTTCAAGAATCTGCCTGACCGATTGGTCGCAATATCCGTCAAGTCAAACGGAGCAGGAAACTCGTCAACGATAATGGGCTGCTTGCCAGTTGCTGAGATAGGAAACGTGTCGGCGTCATCGAGTGATGCTGAAGCATTGGTAGAATTCTTCAACACCACAATACCGATGTTCGGTGATGATGACAAAGTTGTGTTGAGAATACCAGAGGAATTGTCAGGCAAGATACAGAATCTGTCGTTATATGCATTGTCGTTACTGAAAGAACAATGCTGCGACTCGAAGACGAGCAACGCTGACCGATTGGTCAACACATTCTCGGAACTCATCAGCTTGACAAAGAAAGACAGAGAACTGTACAACCAACTCAAGAAGATCTGCGACCTGAAAGGAACGAACACTATAGAGAAATTCTTGGTATGCCTGTTCAACGCAAATCCGACAGTCATAAACATCATACGCAAGGCCGTTGCTGACGCTACATCTTGCTTCAAGCTGACGGTGAACAACAACGGTAATGTGACTTGCACGAAGCAATCGCCAGAAGGCGGAACATTCCGGCTGATAGCGAAAGCTGGTGGTCTGAGTCTGAATTTCGACATCGAGGATAGAAAGATCGTTGATGTCAAGAAAGGACACAAGACAACGCAAGGACAATGGATAGGATTCACATTCCATTAAAATATAGAGAACTGATATGAAAGACGTAAACCTAGCACTTGGACGGTTCCAACCATTTACGAAGGGACACCTGCATATGTGCAAAGACGGATACGACAAGAACGGCTTGCCAGCGGTTGTGCTACTTGTTGACAACAACAAGTTCGACCCAAAACATCCGTTCTCTAATGAATTGGTTCTGAAAGAATTAGACATCGTTAAGAAAAACAACGATTTCATAGAGAATGTGATATTGATTACAGGAAAAGCCAGTATCTCGTGGGCTGGAACCATATTGAACGAGAACGGATATGTTCCGCACCTGTGGTTGTGTGGCGATGACCGAGAAGCGCGTTACAAGGCTCAACTGACGCCAAAATACAGAGAATGGGGCAAGCTGCCTGACGACTTCACCACATATACAGGCACAGGTCGTACCGAAGGTGTGTCAGCCACAGCTGTCCGTGAGGCTATAAAGAACGGTGACAAGAACGAGTTCAAGAAACTGATGCCGAAAGGAACCGAGCGCTTGTTCAACGAGTTCCAAGACGAGATCAGCAAAGTGCAGGAATCATCGTTCGTTTCGTTGGCAGATTACTTAGAAGAACACTATAGCGAATACAATAGAAACAGCATATGAAAGACTTACTAGATACCATAAAAGAAACCGAAGAAGGCAAGACGACAAACGAAGGAATCGTTTCTGCTAGCCGTTGGAGAAAATACGGTAATCCATACAAGAAGGCAGCTGACGATACTCCAAAAGTGGTCGTGTCGAACAAGTATGATCTCATGAAAGAAATCAGAACTGCTATGACAGCGAACGGAAACGAATGCAGTCTCAACCACATTGATGTCGGAAACATCGAGGATTTCTCTGATCTGTTCTACGACTATAGTCTCCGCGACTTCAACGGTGACATCTCAGACTGGGACATGAAGAAAGCAACGAACTGCGACCGCATGTTCTGCATGTCGCAATTCACTGGCGAGAACAGTGACCTATTGGGATGGAATATGGACAATGTGACTAGCGCTGTCCAGATGTTCTACAAGTCGAAGTTCAAAGGCGACATATCAACCTGGACACTGCCAGCGCTAGACATGAAGAAGTCACAGCAATTCATGGGTGGCGCCGAACTTGCAAAGGTGCGGAAGAACTGGCCTAAGAAATTCAGATAATGCGATGTACGAGTACAGTATAGAATCAACACGGAATCTGTCGAGATATCTACTCGAAACGATGGTGCTCGAAGGCGGTATGGGTGGCCATATGAAGCATCCAATCGACTACGAGGACTTTACCGGCAACGATCTCATCCAACTTGTCGAAGACATCTTCACAGGCAAGATCGAGAACATGAAGGAGAAACTCGACGGCACGAACTTGAACGCCTATAGAGACACCGAAGGAAACACGGTATTCATCCGAAACCAAACCGACCTGAACTCTGAGAAAGGCGGTATGTCGCTCGAGGAGATATCTGTGCGGTATTTCGACAAGCCGAATGTCGCAGACAACTTCATAAAGGCAGCTAAGGTAATCGAGAAAGTGTTCGAGCGCGTACCCGTAAAGTTCTTCAATCCGAGCAAAGGCGTCAAGGTAATCGTCAACTGCGAGTGCATATCTGCAGGCAAGACGAACGCGATGATATACCAGTCGGACCGAGTAGCGTTCCACGGAACGAGCACATACACACTCGACAGCGAGAAAGGAAGATGGGAACTGACTGACGCTCACGAAGGAATTCCTGCCGAAATATCGAAAGCAGCCGAAGGAATCCGAGGAACCGAAGAACGGCCTGACCTGATTGTGAAGTCGGTTGCCGAAGGCGAGAAACTCGCTAGCAAGTTCACGAAGGAGATCGAGCGCGTGTTCCGTGATGAAGGTCTGTCGACTAAGGCAACGATTGACGAATGGAAGACTGAGCGGTTCAAGAACCTGTGTCCCGACTGGCTCGATTGGAACGATGTGTACCGCAGGTGGTTCTATCAAGACAAGACGATAAGTCTGAACTCTCTTAAGAAGAAATATTCTGAACATCTGAAGGAACTGAACGACTTGGACAAGACTGGTTTCAGAGACATCGTGTTCGACACGATGAAGCCTCTAGACACGCTGTTTGGTCTAATAGGAAACGCATTGATTAAGGAACTGTCTGGATTCACTAACGCAAGCAATGCAGAAGATGTGTCGAACACACTACGTGCAGATCTAGAAGAACTAGTCCGAGACATACACACGAACGGAACCGAAGAAGACATAACCAAACTCGACATACAACTGAACAGACTGAAATCAATCGGAGATGCGATAAACGCTGCTGAAGGAGTCGTGTTCACATACAAAGGAAAGTTGATGAAACTGACCGGATCATTCGCTGCATTCAACCAGATAATGGGAATGCGCAGGTTCGGCAGATAGACGCAAACCGGTGGCGAAGGCCACCAAGATGTTGTTTCATGTTATTAATTTTTTCCCACTTGCCGCCCGGCAGGTAGGTTTTTTGTTACACTACAGCAAGAATCCAATTATGTTCTGGTATAGAAACTAAACAAATAGCTATGCTACCAGAACTAAAATTCAACGAGAAAATGATGCGAGCGCTGACTGACGGCAGGAAGACCGTAACGCGCCGAAAGGACCCGAAAGACATCTGCGAAGGTCTGTATGTCGCAGCTGTATGCGAACAGCTAGGCGAACGGTGGCTGCTCAAATGCACCGGCCGCTATCCTCAGAAACTGTCTGAAATGACTCAAGAAGACGCTTGGAAAGAAGGATTCTGCACTCTTGAAGAATTCAACGAAGAAATCGCCGGCATCTACGGTCAGGAATACCTCGAGTCCAATCCGACTATGTGGGTGTACGAGTTCAAAGTGGTCGGAAAGCCAGCCTGAACGATAAATCAAAACCAATGCACGAGAAGTTCCGCCAGATTGATTTTTATACATAAGTAGTATAATTGCACATCTTCGGATCAGAATCGTTTTGGTGAAATTTCTCGCGTTTTGGAACGATTTCGACTTTTCTTTAGAAATCTGTTTAAGTTTTCGGCTAATCCGATATATGTGACTGTAAACACTATTAGATATGGCAAACTGCAACGAAATCAAGTCTAGATTGTTGAAGATCGTATCCGAATTGGAAAAATACGAAGACGGCAAGAAAATAGACATAAGTGCGTATGACAACATGGGAGGATATATCTGCATAGACTTGTTAGATGAGATCGAGATAAAAGAAAGCATGGACGGAATGTTATATTTGACAATTGGATAAAATGCAAACAATATGAGTACATCAATCAACCAAATCATCGAAGTATACAAGGATGGCAAATGGCAGTATGTTCCGTTGGTGAAAAACCTGACAGAACTAAACGACACTATCCAGAAATGCGGCTCGATCCGTGACATCTTCGCATACAAGTGGTACAACGCCGACACTTACATCCAGGGCGGTGTTCCTAACGACATCTCTAAGCAAGCGCGCGAGGCGATGATCTACGAAGACGAGGACTTCATCAACAGTGGAGCGTGCTGGATCTCTGCAGCGCAGTACGAGGCGTTGACTGAGGAAATCAGACAGAAATACCTCAACACAATCGAGAAGCTGTCTAACGCGAAAATGAAAGACAACGTGAGCAAGCGTCTCGGCAGCATCGAGAGACTAATCAAGGAACTCAAAGGCAAGACCGACATCGAGGAGCCAGAAGACGATGAGGAAGAAACCGATGCCGATTGGATACAGGAGGAACTCGAGGATCTGATGTGGGCTTGGGTGGCTATGGAACGCAACTGGGCCGAGATCCTCGCCTATGTGAGCTACTTCACCAGTGACGACTACAGAGAATCAGACATCAGAATCATAATGTTCGTTTCTTGAGCTATGCTGGACATCGACATAACCGAAGTGAAGTGCTTCTACTGCAGGAACAACGACAAAGGATTCTGCAGATACTACGGCCGAAAGATAGAAATAGGAGACTGGTTGTTCTGCAGAGTATGGACATGACAAAACCTATCTTAAAATGAGAAACATCGAAACACGAATACATCATTACTCGAGCTATGACCCTAGCAAGCCGTGTGATCTCGTCTGGATAATCGAATGGCGCAAGAACAGCAGGCGGCAGTGGCGCGAGTACGCACGCGCATACACGCCAGAGGATGCCGAGAATCTCAGATGGATATGCCGTCAAAACAACGGTCGCTATCCTGTCGTCTACGAGACGAACAACGGCTTGTGGAAATACAAGGTGACACACGACTACTCGCTCGGCGAAGGAAGCTTCAATGTGTACTTCAAGCGTCCGTTCGAGCGCTGGTGCTTCCATCACCACAAATACCAGTTTGTCGAGGCCGTCAAGAACTGCAACGAATTGTGCCGCAAGAAGATGCCGAAAGACTCTTGTGTCACAGGCATCTTGAAGTATCCTCACAAGTTGTACAAGGTATTGGATTCCTGCGTATTGTGCATCAGGTTTCCGTTCTTGTATCCGCGCAACCGATGGACAGGAAAGCACTACAGCAACTACAACCTCGACAAGAAGATAGAGACCTTGTTCGATGAATCGCACGAATGCACGAACGAAGTGAAATTCCACAAGGGTATGTCCGAAGAGGAACTGCGCGATATGCAGCATCCGAAATACCGCACAACAGACCGCTGTAAAGCGATTAGATGCAGATCGTTAGAACTGTGGCGATGGATTCTAGAAGTCGTGCATTGCGTACCTACATTCACCGAACTAGATGCTATGGATCATGGTTGGCGTAAGACCTTCGGCATTGATATGTGCAAGGAAATCAAGAAAGCGCTAAAGAAAGAGCACTACTTGAGGAAATACCGGATAACGCAGATCAAGGAGAAGTGGGGCGAGCTGTGCTGGTACGATTCAGGTGCTCCTAAGGAAGTGTTCGACATCATCCGCAAATACGAGAACATCTCGTACCGGACTTGCATCGCTTGTGGCAAACAGGCAAAATACCGCACTGTCCGTGGATGGATTCTGCCGTATTGCGAGAACTGCATATCGTCTGACGACTTGGACGACCACAACTACAGTGAAATCAAACCGAACGAGACCGGTTGGGAAGAAATCAACATAGAACAACATTGACACATATGGAAGAAAGAAAAGTAAAACTTGTTAGAAAAGAGAACCCGATAGTTCCTGACGGCGCGCACCTGCTCAGTGGTGTTGACGAGTTCAGAATAACCGGCGACTTGTGGGATGTAGATGGATGGTCAATCCTGCTCGATGGCGAGATGTACATCGCGTACTACGACCCAGACGATGGCTACCGAAGTTACGCAAGCATCAGAAAAGCGACTGCCGAAGAGGTCGCTAACATCAAAATAATCAACAAGTTTCCACCACAAGAAGTGATTTCATCGTCTTATAGAGAAACCATAGAGGAAGACGGTTGGTGCCAACGCGATGCCGAGACATTCCGATTGGCAAACTGCCGCGGCGATCTCGTGCTCGAGGTCTCGACTGACTACTCTGAGGACTACTATCCGCACGGCCATGTAGAATACCGTCCAGAGAACCTTCCAATCAACCTGAACCGATAACGAAATAGCAAAACATAAAATATATGGCTAAGCAACAAGAAACAGGTCTGTACTGCGTGTATTTCCAGTACAAGAAAGGAAATGACGAGATTCCTCAGATCATCTACCGCGGATCAGAGGAGCAATGCAAGAAGTACATCAACGACTACAACCGCCAGACATTGGAACACTACAGATGCGAGTTGCACTGCGGTAGCTCGAAGAAGACGCTAGAGAGAATAGCCGAATTCAAGAAAAAATACGGAACGATAGAATGATAGCACTTAAGATAATACTAATGGCAATAGCGATATTCTCGCTGATGAGCATAGTGATTGCTCTGGTGAACATCGGCCTAGTCCTGAAGAACAAAGGAAAGGTGAGCATCAGTGGATGGTATTTCACTGTATACTCAATCGCGTTCGCAATATGCGTAGCCGTACTAATAGTGATGTGGTAAGCATTATGGATGTACCGAAGATAGAGATAGAGAAAAAGAACGGAATTGTCGTTGCTGCGTGGTCGCTGTTTCCAAACGGATACCGCCACCGCATCACTGACAGCGACTTCATAGACTACTTGAACTACAAGACAAGAAAACCAGATATGGACGAAACTAGAACACCGAACAAGTTGCCAATAGAACCACAAGACGTACCAGAAAGAGCGTCTCGCGAGTCATTGGATGAGATAGTAAAGATATTTCATAATCCTGATGCAGACAGTGGAAGCAATGTCAACCACCCGAAGCACTACAACTCGCATCCTAGTGGTATAGAGTGCATATTGGTTGCAAGGTGGTACGACTTCGACATCGGAAATGCCTTGAAATACCTGTGGCGCCACGGCCTCAAGCACGAGGAAGGCAAGGAAGACATCGACAAGGCAATCGAGGATCTCGAGAAGGCCAAGTGGTACATCGAAGACGAGATCAAGATGCTAGACGAAAAACGAAAGAAAGAAAACAATGGAAAGCAATCTAACGCCAATTGAGTTCATAAAGAACTTCCAAAACGAAGGCACTATAGAGACATTCACCGAAGGCTGCTGCTACTGGTTTGCTATGATACTGTTCTGGAGGTTCAACAACCTTGGTGCGACAATCGTCTACAACGAGATCACAGGTCATTTTGCAACACTCATCAGAGGTAAGATCTACGACATCACAGGCGAGATAAAGGACAACGACAAGTGGATAGAATGGAGCGAGTATGCCATCACAGAGCCAGTGTACGCAAAGACAATCATACGCGACTGCATCCTGAAAGATCCAGATTGGATAATCTGATAAACATTCCGAAACAACTGATTATATTGATATAAACCGTGCCGAAAGGCAAACGGTAACCAATCCCAAATAAATAAATAAACAAACAAAACACTATGAACGAGAACGATTTTCTGTCCGAAATGATGGGGCTGAATCCCCAAGACTTGAATGTGTTCCACGAACCAGAGAACACCAACACTAACTCAAACATCTACAAGACCCAACCTTCTGAGTCAAAATCAGAAGATGGCCACTACCGCTGCGACCTCCGTGTGCTATACAATCCTGCCGACCCGAAGAACTCGGTCGTCAAGTCGTTGAGCTATTCCTGCAAAGACGCTGACGGATTCTTCAAGGTGCAGTCCGCACTCGTGAACGGCGACAAGAACTGCCCGTTGTTCAAAGCATGGAAGCAACTGTGGTTCTCGAAAGACGAGAGCAAGAAAGAATGGGCACGCCAGATGTTCGACCGCAGCGAGACCCAGTGGGTATTCGTGCAAATCATCAACGATGAGAACCATCCTGAGATGAAAGGCCAAATCAAGGCGATGAAGCTTCCTAAGGTGATCTACACCAAGATGGCGGCCAAGATGAATCCTGCTCCTGAATCGAAGAAACAGCCTGTCGCATTGATGGACTACCTGTTTGGTCCCGTCCTTGAGATGGATGTTGCTCCAGGTCCTGACGACCCGCAGAATCCGAGACGCAAGTTCCGTGAGATCAGTTACGACCTCTGCGAATTCGGAACCGACATCCGTCCTATCATCAACACCGATGGCACCGAGCTGTTCAACGATGCCGAACTCGAACTCATCGAGGAATACAACTCGCACAAGCTCGCTATGGCGAAGGCCAAGACACAGGCTTCGAAGGACAAGGAACAGGCACAACTCGACCAGTTGACGCCAGCTATCCGCGAATGCTATGCCAAGGCAATCAAGTTCATGAAGGAGAACACCTTCGACTTGCAGAAGGAGTGCGGTTACACACCGTGGTCCGATGACCTGAAAGCTCGTGTCGATAAGTGGATTGCTGCCGTGTTGGCAATGCAGGATCCGTCCGTCACTACTGTGAACGAGGCGGTCGAGTCCGCTCAAGGTGCATCTGCACCAGCTGCCGCACCAGCACCTTCTACCCAGTTGGAAGATCCGAACGACCCCTTCAACCAGGCAATGAACGAAGGCGGCGAAAATCCCGATGACCTTCCGTTCTAAGACGATTCAAGTCAATAGACAAGAAATCCCTGATAGGAGAACCTGTCAGGGATTTTCTTTTTTTTGTGTATTGTGCCGTGCTTACGGGTACTCGAATATCTCAGGTGGCCAAACGAATGAGTTTTCTTCTACGGTTATGTAGCTCGTGTATTCAGATCCGTCTGCTTCTATACTGATTGACTCGATAGTGACGACTGTTCCAAGGAATTTCATTTCGCCTCTAAGAATGTGCAAGCCACCGATTTTCATTTCTGGCGTTATTTTCTTGCCGTTTATCTTGGTCTTGATTCTTAGTTGGTCGCCAGGTTTCACCTTTCCGAAGTCGACCGGTCTAATGTTCGCGTACATTCCGGTTTTCTTAGATACAATACCTTCGGTCAAATATTGTGACAATGACATATGTTCTCGCAGTGTTTTTTACGGCCACTCAAACAATTGGTACGGCCAGAAATATGGATTCTCGTAGAACTCGAAACCTGCTTCGTTCACATCAGTCGGAGGATGCACTTTCCTGACAGTCATCATCTCACCAAGATCACAGTACATCGAATCTATCATGGTTATTCCTCCTACTTTTTGGTATCTCTTCACCAATTCTCCATCTACGATTTTCTTTGCTCGTAGTTTGTCGCCAACTTTGACAGTTGACCAGTCGATGTACTCAGTTCCAGGTATCAGAAAACCTTTCTTGTACATACCTGTCTTCTTAGACAGTATGCCTTCAACTAAGTATTCAGATAAGTGTGTCATATCGAGTCAATTATTTTCAACCGTTCCTGTTCAGCGGCCTTAGACAAGTCGTCTAAAGTCAACTCACAGACCATATTGCTAAGATTCCAAACTTCTACTCGTGTTCCGTCTTTCTTGTTCCACGGTATCACGCCTTCGTTTTTCTCACCATATTTTGGAACATCGTGCAATGCAACCAAATATCCTACATCTTCCTTTGGCTTGACAACATATAAGTTATAGTGGTATACCGGTCGTCTAAGTCCGTCTATCATCCGTCTGTACATCCAAGCAAATTCACCGTCTGAGTTCTTGTACAGACCTTCCAATATTCTATCCGTCTTGTAAGATACAAATGATAGTTTCGTCTCAGGAGTCTTTCTGTTTAATGCAGAGATAACCTCGTCAATCGTTCTGAATTTTGTCAGTCCAAGACCTGCGTCTTTGTACATACCTGTCTTCTTAGACAGTATTCCTTCAGCCAAGTATTCAGATAGGTGTGTCATTTCAGTTTCTCAGCAATTTCGTCTAACCAATCGTTGAATTCTTCAAGTCCTATATCAGTTGCTGCTGATCCGGGATAGTCGTAGTCGATAACAAACTCGTTTCTGAACTGTGTTCCGACAGCAACGATCTGGTTCAGTTTTCCGCCGTTGCCCCACCAACCAAGATAATATCCGCGGTTGTCTGCAGGCCAGAACATAAAGAATCCTCCGTTCTCATCTACCCGCAACACAGGTTTCGCTTTGTATCCAATGAACGATGACAGTTCTTTTCCGAGCTTGTCCATGTCCAATGTCTTTGATGAATATGGTTGGTAACCGTTAACATACGGCTTAGTATCGAAATATCTGTGCTTACCGTTCTCGAAGTCGATTTTCTTGTCTATGACAGATATGGCTTGCAAAAAACTCATATCCTTGGTTATGTACAGTTCGTTCTTCTTGTCGTACATACCGGTCTTTTTCGACAGTATGCCTTCGCTCAAGTATTCAGAAAGGTTCATCATCAGTCCAATGTTCGAAGTATTTTATAGCATCTGACAGGTTTTTGCTGCTTGTCCGTATCTTGCGGCCGTGTATCTCGTAGACTACACCTTCTGTGGCAATTCCCGATGTGAATGTCAGTTTTGCTACATAGTCGTCTTTGCCAGCCAAGAACAACATGAGGTCGCCATCATCGCTGACGAATTCTGCCCACAGACAATCGCTTTCAGCCATTTCGTGCAACTCAATCACCATCGGTTTCTCAGATGTAGCTTTCAGTTCGGATGCAACCTCGAGATACAGTTGGTTGATTAGCTTCTGTCTGATTGATTCCTCAGACATGTTCTTGCCGTATATGCCTGTCTTTTTAGACAGGAGCGATTCGCGCATGTATTCCGATAGGTTCATTCCTTCAATAATGTGTTTATTTGTTCGATACCTATATCAAGATACATTCCGTTGCAACGGTCCATGAATTTCAGTTTTGGACTGCCTTTGTATTCGTAGAACACGATTTCATTTGGCATACCGTATAGATCGAAAATGGTGTCGGCGATGATTCCTCTCTTGTTCGCAACCACTATGTGGTACCAGTCGCCATCGTGGCCAGTCATGTACAGGGATTTTTTCTTCCTCATAGCATCCTTAGCAAACCAGTACAGCTTGTTTGCGTCTACCAATTCACTCGTCAATGCAGTTCCAGTGTCCTCAGCCCATTTGCCGACAATCTTTTGGAATTCTTCCCACGATGTTCTTGTAGTCAAGCCGATGTCTTGGCCACTGTACATGCCGGTTTTCTTGGATATTATTGATTCTCTCAAATGTATCATTTCAGTTGTGTAGATATTTCAGCTAACCACTCGTTTATTCTGTTTTCCTCAAAGTGTATGATCTTGTCACCAATGAACTTTTTCACTCCAATAACCACAGTCTTTGAACCAGTGTATGACCAATATACAACATACATCGTATCGTTAGGAAACGCTATGCAGCAGTATAGATTAGTTTTGGCTTTATCGGCTTTGAACATTGGTGTGTTTCTCTTGTTTGATTGTGTTCGCATTTGTCGAAGCATCATATCCTTGCTGACCTCGACAAATCCTGATCTCTTGAACATCGCTATCGCATCACCGATTTCTGTCTGAGTGGTCAGCTCGTGGTTGTCGCTATACATTCCAGTCTTTTTCTGCACTATCGCTTCTGACAAGTGTCTCATTTGTCTAGCATCGAGTTTATTTCGTCTTTGTGCTCGCGTGGATCGTGTTTAGAACCACCAAGTGTCGGTTGTGATATTGTCTTCCACATTTTACCATCATATTCGTAGAAATGTGTCGCTACCAAAGTGGTACGAGTGTTCTTTTTCACAATCGGTTCGTCTTTGTGGTATCTCAGAGCACAGGCGCGTTTTCCTTTGGCAAGAGGACCACCTTCAATGACAATGATTGTAGGTTGGACATTGCTGTCGGGGTACAAGCAATACTCTGGAAAGTCGAAATTGTATTTCGAAGTCCGCATATCTATAGTTTTCTGGAACGATGCTCCTTTGCTTGTCCAAAATAGATGGCCACCTGCATTGAGTATGTTGTCTATAGCATCTTGGTACTCGGTGTCGGTATATCCTTTGTCGAAGATCAATGGGCCATCTTTCTTGTATTGTCCGGTCTTCTTCGACAGGATTGATTCGGTCAGGTACTCAGATAATGTCATTTTCAAGATCATATCTTTTCTAATAGTTCTACCGGCCACAGTTCAGAATTCTCTTCGACATACACTGTATATCCTTTTTCACCTAGAAAACCAGGCGTGTGCAATTCTGACACCGTGACTATGCTTCCAAGGCAACTCAGTTGCCGTAGTGTCAAGTAATCTAGTCGTCTGATAGCATCTTTGTCCTTTATGCTGTCGAAGTTTTTCTTGAGCCTGAATCTGTCTCCGGTCTTTATCTTCGCCGGATCTATTTCTTTGTACATACCCGTCTTCTTGGACAGTAGACCTTCTGTTATGTATTCTGCAATCGTCTTCATTTTTCTAAAATCATCGTCTTTAGTTTTTCTATTCCCATGTCTAGTGTTGATATACTTTTTAGGTATTTGCTAATCAATGAGAAACTATCATCTCTAATATTATATCTTTGTTCCCATATCTGCGAGATACTACCATCGGTGTTGATATATATGTCGAACAAGTGTCCATCTTCTTTGCACACGATTATATTTCCCATCTTGTTCCAAACAGCGAACACTGTTGCTTTCTTGTTTTTTGAGACTCTATAAATTTCTAGCTTGCTTATTCCATCCTTACACCGGTACAAGAATTTCGACAATGTGTCGATTATCTCATCCTTCTTGCTGTCTTTGGTCAAATCAGACAACTGGTTGTTCTCCCTGTACATTCCTGTCTTCTTTGAGATGATACCTTCAGTAATATATTGCGATATGTGTTCCATTCAACTGAACAAGAATTTATTCGCGAGATCGACTGCCTTCTGACTGCTATAAAGGTTTTTGCCGGTAGTTATTTTTGTCTTCTCTAGCACGATGTCTCCAGAGTAGTCGAAATCCATCTCGAGGAATATCTTTCCATCTGGGTTCCACACTTCGACAGTCTCGAGCTCGCAACCGTGGCATTTCTTCAAGTGCGCATAGAAGCATTTGCAACGGGTGCTCATCTTCTCAGGCACACTGTCGAAACGACCGAAGTCATCGGCACTCAGGCACTCGTAGCCGAGTTCTATGAGTCGGCTGACGACCTCTTCGAGCTGCAAGCCCAACCTTATGAATTTCACAAGACGAGTCAATGTGCTATAAGAATAACTTTCTTAGGTCTGGAAAAATTTCCACCGCTCAAACTTTCTAAGAGCTTGATTATATTCAGTTGAACATTTTTCAGACCTTTTATCATAACGCTATATGACAAAAGAACTAACACTAGAACAATCTCTACAAGCATATCGCGTACAGTCAGTGCCAAGCACCTTGTCGTGGAAGCAGAAGTATGTGAAGGAGAAGTTCTCGAACGACAACATTCTCGAATGCACAAAAGAAGAACGGCAGAGCTTCATCTCGCGTCTGACCGAGTCTAGCATAACGATTGCACCAAATGTCCGTTCTATGAAAGGCGAGGTCAAGCAACTGAAGGACCTTGTGAACGAGATCGTTGACCGGAAGAACCGAAACATACTGAAGACAGCGCGCAAGATGGTGTTCTCGTCTGACAATGGCGAGCGTCCTGTCGGCGACCAAGGATATCTGCATTGGAACGGATTCCAGTTGATTGACATGGACATCAAGGATCCAGATATGGCTGCTCGACTGAAGCCTTTGCTGTTTGAACGGTTGAAGAAATACAACTGGTTCCTCGGAATCGTGACGAGTTCGTCTGGAAAAGGACTGCATGTATATACTAAGATATCTGTATCGAGCGAGGACTCGTCTGTACGCTTGCGCAAGCTGATGTATATGGCGAATTTCCGACACAAGTACTCGTTCGTGTACATTGCTTGCCTGAATCTTCTTGAAGAACTAGGAATAGACAGGAACACACTCGAGAAATGGATGGATATGTCAATGTGCAAGCCTCAGCAAGGCGGATTCATTCCGTACGACCCGAAGGCATTGATATCTTCTCACTTCTTCGAGGACTACATCTATGTTAACTTCGACAACATAGAGGACATAGGTTCACCAGACATAGACTGGGTAAGCCATCCAGATCTTAAAGAGATTTTTGCGCGATACGAATGGTTCACGCCTGACGACCCAGAGGAATACTCGAAAGTCGAGATACAGGTCAAGTCGAACGGCGACCCAGACTTCGACACGCACCGCAGATTCCACTACAAGCACTTCGAACGCTGGCGTCTCGCCAACACACTGGTGCAGATATACGGTGACCGAGATGTGACAGGAAAGATAGTGAATGTGTCGAAACCGTTCGCGTACCTCAGACGCATATGCACATTGGACATCAAAGACAAGGAGCTGGAAGCCGACTGCATGACTGCAAAGCGATACAACAAGCCCGTTGACCCTTGGGCTGTCAATCGTCTGAACGAGCAGCACGGATTCAAGATCAAGATGAACATCGACCATTCGGCCGACACCTGGTCACTGTACGACTCAATTGACCAGAATGTGTACAAGCTCGACAATCCTTGCATCATCCACGAGTCACCGAACACTTACGACTACCACTTGAAGTCTAACCAATATCTGGGTGACATCCGTTACCAACTGCTGAACGATGCAGGAATGATCTCGCTCATAGACGCGGGAGCGGGTACGGGCAAGACCGAGATGGTGAAGCAGCTTGTCCGCGAAGGCAAGAAGATTCTACTGGTCATGCCGTTCACTTCGACAATCAAGTCAAAAGTCGAGAACGAACCCGACTGGTATTGGTCGTATGCTAACCGCAAGCCGAAACTCGATGCAGCACGAGGACTCGCTGTCACAGTCGACAAATTCTCGAATATGAACCTCATGGAGGTCAAGGATGCTGGCTACGAGTATATCTTCATAGACGAGTCGCACTTGCTTTTCCAATCGGAATACCGACCGGTAATGTCGAAGGTGATTGAGATGGTACGCAACACCGAGATACCTGTCATAATGATGTCCGGAACACCGATTGGCGAGACGGTGTTCTTCCCAGACATCGTCCACTTGCGAGTCAAGAAAGACGACCTGCGAAAGAAGGAAATCCGCGTGTTCCAAGCCGAGACATCGTTCGACATGATGGCGCACATGGCACGCCACATGGCATTGGACATCACTCAAGGAAAGAGAATTCTGTTCCCTACGAACCGCGGAACGATATTCAAGGAGGAAGTCGAAGCCGCTGTCAGGTATTTCCTCGAGAACGACCCAGACTGCGGCGTGTTCCGAGATGTCAAGTTCGAGTACTACAAGAAATCGAATGTCGGCGAGAAGTTCATTGATGACATCAACTTCTCAAAGTCAATCAAAGACATTGATGTCCTGTTCTGCTCCACTTATCTATCTGTTGGTGTTGACATTCTAGACCAATACGACTTCGCAATCTACATAGACGACATCTGGATGCCGCAGGAACTCGAGCAGTTCGCTAACCGAATCCGTAGCCGCGACTTGTATGTGAACATATTTGTGGCATTGTACGACTCGCAAGGAAACCGCCTTATAGAGAAGTCAGTCAAGCCATTGAATATGCAACTGAACGAAGACGAGGTCCGAGATGTGCAGTCGCTGCTGCAGCTGTGCAACTCGATGATTGAGCGCAACCCTGTAGAATACAAGTACAATTCACTGGTATCTTCTATCATCCGAAACAACAAGTACATCGAATACAACACAGTCGAGAACCGTTACTACCTGAACGAGATAGCTTATAGAACTATATTCTTCGAACGCAAGTACCGTGAGTATGTGCAGCAACTGTATGTGCTCGTCAAAGGCATGGAATGCTACGGCTACCAGTTGTGCAACTCGTTAGACAAGACACTGCCTGTGTTCAAGCTGTCGAAGGAGGAAATGCTGACGCTCAAGACTGTGGTCGAGAAAGCACACGATTCGCGTGTCGAGAAGAACACGAAATACATCGAGGAGTTGCTCAGTATCATCACGACCGAGCGTCTCGTGATCTACAAAGGCGTAATCAACGGCGAGTTCGAGATCAAGAAAGGCCGTGTATGGGAGGAAGACATATCGAAACGCACGATGACCGTCAAGAACGAGGAAGTGTTCTCTAAAGTGATTCCTATGTTTATGTCGCTCGAGAAGATGTTTGAAGTAGACACAATCAAGGAAATCTTCGAATACTGCCGAAAGAAAAAGAACTCAGCGTACAACTTCTCAGCCATATCTCGCATCAAGCTACTGACCAACATCGTGTTCAACGCACGTCAGAACCGATTGGACTTGCCTATAAGAAAGTTCATGGAGGACACATACGACTTCGTTGCCGTCTACCCTAAATGCCACAAGCGCGATGTGTACGAGTTCATACACAAGTTCTGCAACAAGTACGCTATGGACGAGTCGTCAGACCAGGTCAAGATTCTGATGTCGAAGATAACGATGGAACACCTCGAAGAACAATTCACGAAGATGTTCAAGTGCTTGGTGAATGTGTCTCGGCCTGACAAGAAAGGAAATGTCAAACTGAACAAAGCCGAACTGCTGTGGGACAAGAAATCTGATGCGGTGTACAATCCGAACTCGGTGTTGGACAACACAATGCTCGAGGACTTCCTGAACATGATGAAGGAACCAATCGTCTTGCCTGCAGATGACACACCGATAGACGATGGAACGAACGAAGAACCGCAGACTGACACTACAACGATACCGAACATAGACGAAGAGGAGGAAGAGGAGGAAGAAATCTGGTTGCCAGAATGCACCGATGATGTGTGGTTGGGCGACTACCCGTTCTAAACCATTGATGACAAACGATTATATCTTAGATATCTAAAGACATTGAATTTGAAATGAACATAAACACATTTACGAGGCGAGTAGAACGAATACTGTCACAAGATCCTGACCTTGCTATGCAATATACATTAGCAACTAACGAATCAATCGAGGATCTCATCGGTGACATGTACCAACTCATCCAAAAGAACCAAGTGACGGATTCTTGTGTCGATATGGTGTTGGTGAACGCGATCCGCATAGCAATATCATCTGAGACTTCTGTTTTAGACATCCTCTCGATGAAGGAGCGAGTGAAGAACGAGATGACCGGTCCAATAGGACGCTACTTTGAGGATGTCGGTCGCGTGTACGAACGGAACAACAACGACATGAACATTGTGTACTGTCCAGAGAACCGTCAGAAACTAATCGAAATGAACACGAAGACCGTCATCTACATCGCTAAGAAATACCAGAACAAAGGCGTAGACTTCGATGACCTGATTGGCGCTGGCAATCTCGGTCTGTGCATCGCGTTCGACAAGTTCAAGCCAAAGAACAAGCTATTCTACCGCCTGCAAGAATACATTGACGAGTTCGAAGGCGGCGAGGAAGACAAAGTGATTGACGGTATGGACGCTGTCGCGAGTCTCAGCCGAGCGATAACATACGGTTCACTGAATGCAAACCTGGTCAAGTCGTTCAAGAAGGACAAGAAATACTCGAAGAAAGATCTACGAAACTGGATAGAACGCAACATCACAGACGCACGCTTCAACTCGGTTGCTTCGATGTGGATACGCGCCTGCATACTGCAGGAGATCAAGAATTCGACATTGATACACCGACCTGATTCAGTACGCACGAAATCTAAGCAGGAAACAGGAGTGTACAATCCAGATGTATATGTGTCGTTGTCGCGGCCTGTCAACGGTGAATCCGACACCACCTTGGAGAACTTCCTCGACAGTCCCGATGACACCGAAGAAATCGTTGACAAGGAAGACACGATGAACATGGTCCGCGACCTGCTAGAGAAACTGCTGACCGGTGTGTCCATCCGAGACAGACGGATATTCCTAAAGAAATTCGGAATCGGTCTGCCACGGCCTATGCAACCGAAGGAGATCGCTGAACAAGAGGATCTGTCAATCGCACGAGTCAGCCAGATATTCCAACAAGTGATGGCAACGATAAAGGACAATGCCGAAAAGTTGGATATATCAAAAGACTACATAAGAAATATTCTAGAGAGGCTTGGTGACTCGTAAACCAGAAATACAATGCCATATGACAAAGGAAGAACAATTTCTATCTGAACGAATCGAAAAACTGAGATCTGTTTCTGAACGGTTGCAAGCAGCCAAAGTCGCTCTAGAGATCAACGATGTGTGTCCCGAAGCAGATCTAACGCACGAAGAAGACCCGTACAATGTCGGATTCATTTGGGCGAGTATCTGCAACTCATTGCACAGTGCTACTGATGCACTGAACGGAACGATCTTGTATGTCGAACCTGGTGGACTGAAAGAAACGCTCGAAGAAACAGATCTCGCCAAAATCGCATCAGGAAAGCCCGATGCAGAACAACTCGAGCAGAAAGAGGAATACAAACAGAACATAGACACAACAGACAAAAACGAAGACGATGGAAAATAGACAAATCGCATACATCGGTGTCCGTGGTCACCGCGGTGCAGGTAAACCGACTATATCTTACCTGTTAGCAGGAACGATTGACTGGTATCTCAGATACCGCTCGTTCGATGAGGAGTTCGAGGATTTCTACGCATCGTTGGTCAACGAGATCAAGAGCAATCCGAACGATTTCTTGAACTCGAGAGCATTCGACTTCGTGTATCTCGAGAGCTTCTCTGACACTCAACGAGTGATATGTGCAATGCTACTAGGCATAGACATAGACCATATGTACAACGAGTACTCTAAGGACCACATAAAGGTGTGTCTGAACAACCTTGAGGTGTCAGATGTCGCTGAAGGAGACCGCCTCGTGACCGCTGAGGAAAAGATGGAAGGTCTCGCTGGCGATCTGATGACATTGAGAGAATTCTGCAGCTATTTCTCATTGGGAATGCAGGAACTGATAAACGAGAACATTTGGATACACACACTCGAGAAGACCATAGAACGGAATTACTACGGTGACTCGGGAAGAAAACTGTACAAGATTTTCTACGATGTGAAACTGCCGAACGAAGTCACATACATTGTCGAACGCGGCGGCTACATCGTCAAGGCATTGCGGCCAGGACACCAGAAGGGAAACACCAGTCTGTCATCGAAGCTCGACAAAGACGACCGAGTCGACTTCGAAGTGATGATTGATGGCGATGACATGATGTCTTGCGAGCAGGATCTGAAGGAAATCACGCAGATCATAGTCGAAGGAAAAGTTGCTAGCGACTAATGGCGAAACAGAAGAAGAAAACGATAGAGGAGCTCGAGGCCGAACTGCAGGCTGCAAAGGAGGAACTGCTGAAAGCGAAACGCGAGCAAGCTCGGGCTAAGGCCGCTGCCAAGCGCGCGGGCGTGAAGACGAGCAAACAACCAAAAACCAGCGCGAAGAAAGCAGGCGCGAAGACTGCAGCAAATCAATCTTCTAAGAATTCTGCGTCTGGAAATTCTGCGTCTGCAAAGAACAGCAAGGTTGCTCTGCTGAACAGCAAAGGCCGCAAGATGACAGGTCCTGCTGCAATCAAGGTCAGCAAAAGCGCAGGTCCCGACTACACGCTGATGAAGGAGATCAAGGCGTCTCCTATGTACGGCAAGACGAACCGCGACCCGTTCGCTCGTCAGGTCATAGACGACAACTGCCAGAAGGTCCCTCGCACGAAGATTGTTCCGGGCCAATTGGTTCTGTTCGAGTACTTCGACCCGAAGACGAAAGACAAGCTCGAGTATTACGATGCTTCGCCGTGCACCATCTTCTTCGGTGTGTTCAAGTCGAAGCAAGGAAAGAGAATACTAGGTTTCAACATACACTACTATCCTCCGAAGATCCGCTACGCCGTGATGGACAAGATCTTCAAGATATACAAGCCGATATACACGAAATACTTCAAGACGGGAACGACAAAGACGATTGACGCTTTCGACTATGCGTACCTCGTTGGAGCACTGAAGAAAGTCGACCTCGATTTCGGTATCCGCGAATACATACCTCAGTTGATTGGCAACACCTGGCTGATACCGCCAAACCAATGGCAAGTCGCTGTGTTCACCGAAGGATGGTTCAAGAAGCAGACACGCGCAGCGATTATGAAGTTTTGGAAGAAACGGATGAGCAAGCCTTAATGCAGACCCAGACTGATTTATATCTATACAAACACCTATATCGAAATGCAAGAGAAAGACAGAAACGAGATGATTGAACTGTTCGGAAAGATATTCGGCGAGTCAATCGTGAACGAGATAAAGAAGTACGAGAAGAAGCACAACGAAGAGGAAGCCGAGAACTATTCTGACGACCTCAAAGCCATAAAGAAGATCGTTGACAACGCTGTAGACGAGATCTGCAGATACATCGGTCCTGAGAACGGCCTAATGCTCGAGAAACTGGACAAGATAATCGACTTGCTAGAGAGCATACGGATTTCGCAAGCGACAAAGATAGAAACAACCAGCCCCGACACCATCCAACCGAACAAGCCTTGGACATCGCCATATGTGCCGCCGTATCCGTACTATCCGAACGAACCGCTGAATCCTCTTGGACCAGTCATCACATACTGTAGTCCTACCTGCGACAGAACGATCTTCGACAACCCCGTCCATACATACAGTGTCGCAGGAAACAACGATTCTGTCAGCTTGACAGTCAGACTGTAACCCAAATCTATGCCATAATCTTTCCCAAGGTCCGGTCTCTTCGGAGGTCGGACTTTTTTCGTTTGGACACTAGAAACCAAAAATCGAAACCAATGCACGAGAAATTTCACCGGTTTGATTTTTATCTGAAAGTGATATGATTTATCAGATCTGAGACTAAAACGCGCCAGAATCGAGATATTTTTGTCACGAGAAAACGCTTAAGTTTTCCGAATTTCTTGCATATGTAAGTGTAAAACCTCGAACATTATGAAATACATCGGAAAAGCGAACAAGTTCTACACGTTGTGGGAAGTCTACGAAGACACCAGATACTTCCGTGGCGAGCCTTACAAAGTCAGTGTCCACGAGTACCTGAAGAACATCTCATTCGATCTCGAGACCGCGAAGTCGAAATATCCTGATGCAACCGTTGACGAGACGCTGCACGGCACCCACAGCTGGGAATCACCTGTGACACCTGTGACCTACGACAAGCCAGACTATCCCGATGACTGCTTCCAGAAAGGCAAGTTCCGTGGTACAAAGGTTGCCGACTGCACAGACCTTGACTATCTTCAGTGGGCAGTTGGTTCCATCTTGCACGGTGAGGCCGCACGGATCGCTGAGGAGATCCTTGTCGGGCACGGTTACCGCCGTCTGAACGACATAGTCATTGCGGACCCTGAGACTGTCGCAGACATTGACCGCAAGAACGAGATCGTCAAAGACGCTGTTGCACGAATCGAGCGAGGCGAAACCCTTACCTGCAATGTCGAATACAACCTCAACGAAGACCACGAGATCGTTGACAGGTCTACCAACATCGTGTTCTTCTTCCCAGAGATCAGCGTCCAGTACTACCGTGGTTACGAGTACTACCTTCCTATGCTGAACGGCAAGGCTAAGCGTGTCAAAGGCAAGACCATCGAGGTGGTGCCTGACCACTACGAGGTCGAGACTAACCGTTACGGTTGGGAAGACCGCCTGACGGTGTATGTAAAATCGTTCAAAGTCAAGTGAAAATGGAAAACATTGTAGAATTAGAATGGCGAAACGCTTCTGAAGGTGGTCCGTCAGTGTTTACCGAGCCAATACTGTGCATTACCAAAAACAAGAACCTTATGGTCCTGAAAAATACTATGGGTTGGATTGTCGGCTACGGAAAACCACTGTCGAACTGGAAGACCCTCCGTGAGAAATACGGAATCGAATGGTGGACATACTCTAAAGAAATCATAATCTAAATCATACACAAATGGAAATCGAAATCACTCCTTACCGGTGCTTACCCTGCTCAGTGCAGAGGTTCACAATCAACGGAAAGAGCGCGAGCGAGTACGACTTCGGAACCGTTGACACGTTCGGCGACTGCATGGAAGGAAACTGCTGCGCCAGATTCGTTCCTGATATGCCGAAGCAGGAAATACTAGAAAAATACGACATCACATTGGACCAGTATGCCGAGATCGTTGGCGCTCTCAAGAATAAGCTGAATGTCAACGGTTGCGGTTGGTGCTCATAAAACGCGAACGAATTGGAAAAGTACAAGAACTACAGACAGTGTCCTGTCGTCTGCACTGTTAGTAAAGAAACGAAAGACGAGAACATCACTATAGGTCCTGTCACTGAACAGGTGTCGAAACTGCTGTCCTTGCGCTCGGGCACGCGCACGCGAACTCGAGTGTCGTATCCAGAGAATCTTCCAGATTTCAGAATTCTAGCAATCGTAGGTTCTTCAGGCAGCGGCAAGACGACACTGCTTAAGACGATGGCTGACAGCGGTCAGTTCCATTTTCCTAGAATGTCGTTCAAAGAAGGAACCGCTATCGTGTCGAACTTCAATGGCCGAGACGAGGCCGTATCACGGCTATCTGCCGTTGGTCTTAAGTCGATTCCGACCTGGGTGAAGCCGCGCGAGGTGCTCTCGATTGGCGAAGGATTCCGTGCTGATCTTGCATTGAATGTCGAAGACGGTGTCTTGCTAGATGAGTTCACTTCGACAGTAGACAGGAATGTCGCCCGTAGCTGCTGCACATCGTTCGGAAAGTATGTCAGAAGATCTGGTAAGAAAGGAATAGTAGTCTGTAGCTGCCACAAGGACTTCATCGAGTTTCTCAAACCAGACCTCGTTTTGGACATTGATGACTCGAAGGTGTACGACTTGCGAGGAGCGGAATTCGACACAGAAATCAAGATTGACATCTTCCGCTGTTCTGACAAGTCGTTGTGGAATGTGTTCAAAGAACACCACTACATGTCGAGCGAGCTGAACAAAGCTTGCCACTTCTATGTGATGCGTCTGCACGGCACAGGCGATCTCGTCGGCTGCTTCTCGACCTTGCCTCAGATGACAGGCACGAAGAAATGGGGATGGCGTGTCCACCGCACGGTCGTTCTGCCCGATTACCAAGGCTTGGGAATCTCTTCTAGAACATTGAACTTCTTTGGTGAGTACTACCACAAGAACGGCAGATTCTTGGGTATCCGCACAAGCTCGATTCCTATGCTCAACTCGTTGAGAAACAATCCAATGTGGGAAGTCGGCAAACCAACGAACAGCGCTAAGATCGACAGCAAGAAAACGCATTGGACCGCACTAGGCGAGAAACTAAAAGGAAAGACACGCGACAAGGACTGCACGACTGCGAGCTACCTCGGCGTCAACCACGGAAAGCCCGTGACAACACTGGTCATCCAGCACCCAGAGATCCAGTCAGGCGAGTACATTGACTCAATCGAGAAGCAGGTCGAGACACTGGTACTCGACCGCGATGTGATCTTGGCTTGGGGCCGCGTAGGAAACTTCACCGAGAACGAGCGTCTGCACAGCATCATCGCTGAGCACCGCCTGAGACACCGCTTCAAGACGACATTGTACGGCAAGGAGATCAAGCAGCACGGCGAGGTCGTAGCCGTCTAACAGAAATCTCTTAAGTAAACTGGAATCTCGTTACATATGACCATAAAACGAAACGATATGAAAGATGGAACCAAACTAATTCTGTGGTCCGCCGCTATGGTACTGGCGACCATATTCTGTCTGCACATCGGTCTCAGTCTGATGAAATCTGCAGTACATGTAGAATCAATCGTTGCATTGCTAATGGCTGCAAGCGGAGCAGTGCATCTTGTGTTCTCTATGTGTACATTCGTGTTGGCACTCGAGTTCTTGTGCAACGGAATCAGAAAACTAAAATGACAACAGCAAAGTATTAGAAACAAATAAACAACACTCGAAAAAAAATGTTTGAACAAGATTACTTAGACCAGCTGCTCGCAGAGCTGAACGCTGAAGCACTGTTGATTGCATATGGAGAAGAATAGTCCATTGTACAACGCGAAATGCGCTGACACAGAGATCCTCGATTTCTTCGGATACAGCGAAGCCACTTACGCAGACATTCTAGACAAGCTGTCTACGATAGGAATGCTGTGTTCTGTCGAACCCGTAGAAACATTTTCTACTAGGTCTGGAATAGCTTACTATCCTGTGCTGCACATACATAACGCAGATAGCCAGACAGTCAAGAAAGTAGATTTCTTGTTTATGAGACGATATTGGAGCTACGCCATCGAAGAGTCAATAAAGAAAGCAATAGAAATCATTATTTCAGAAAAGACCGGAACGGACGATGGAAGAAGAAAACAGCAAGACTGAGTACGCTGAAGAAATGTACGCACGCCCTTCAGAACGCGAGGATCCGTTTATATTTGAGTGAATACATCCGATACTGAAATGATTGCACGAACTATAGCCATACTAATACTCGCAGTAGTTGCGACTGTTCTGATCTTGCTATACTACATCTACGAGCCGTTCCTCGACATCATCGAGTCGGCTGGTCAGAAGTGGGTAGTCATCTGGTACAACAAGAAGGACAACCAAAACGGCAGGGAATGCAAACGACTGTTCAAGATCTGACCTATGGCTAAGAAGAAAGAAGCTAAGCGGATGTGCATCAACTGCTCGAACACTGACATCAACGGAAAGGGTCTGTTCTGCGTGTTGATACCCGACTGTCCGATAAAGATGGAGGACATCAGATATTCCTGTCCCGAGCACAAGTTCTTTTCTGAATCGCACGCGAGATAATCGCTTAAGTTCTCGAGATATCTGTTATATGTCAGTGTAACCCAAAAACGACAGACATATGATTAGACACTTCGACAACTTGCCTCAAGAAAAGAAAAGCGAACTCTTCAAGATCCAAGGCGATCTTGATGCCATCCGCCATCGTCTCGATGATGTGATGTATGGCGGCAATTCTCTCGAAACTCCTATGGAAACCATCACTGACCTGCGCAGGGTGTATTCAGCTGTATGCTCGGCACTCGATGAATTCTAACGGCTATGAGCGCACTGAGCATTTGGCAGAAAGCACAAATCGAGGAAGCGATCCAACTCCTCAACCGCGCGTACATGAGCATTGACTTGGCAGTGTCAGCTGACGCTGTAGACGAACAGGAAGACCTCGAGGCGCTCGAGAAGAACCGTGACGAGATCGCAAAAGCAATAGTTAACCTAAGACCATTAGTTGAATGAAGAAGTTCAGAACAAAACTGTTCGACAACGGTGATGAGATCGCGTTTGTCGATGTACCCGTATCTCAGAAGGACCGGTTCGAGACACTGGTCAGACAACTTGCTCGGTATGCACTGCGATTCGACCATTCCATACAGTACTCAACAGAACTTATCGAAGAAGAAGACTAAAGCAATGACAGCGAACGAACTTTTTGGCAGACTAAGAAAAGTAATATGGATGCTGACCAGTGGAGACATACCTGTGACGATAAACGGCAAGTCGGTCGAGATCACAGATGTCACGCTCGAAGGCTCGAACGGCAACTACTGGTGCGACATCAAAACCAAGGAACAATGAGACAACCAATCCAATTCTATGAGTTCGACCACAAGTATGGCGCTCACAGATTCATAAAGCAAATGTACATCTACGGCAATGCCAACCTATCTAAAGGAGACTTGGTTGTCATTAACGGCGTAGACTACGAAGTCGTGATGAACAAGTACGAGTTCGAAGACAACGGTGTTATCAACCACACAGTATTCGTCATAAAAAAGAACTAAATGGCACCAGAAAACTACAGAGAATTCTGCGCAATCGAGCGCTCAGACAAACCGATGACCAGAACGGTCGTGACAGACGATCTAACTGATATGGCAAACGAATGCTTCGACTTGCCGTTTGACGGAACTTGCAAGTTCTATCCGTTTGTCGTTCCACAGCTTCCTCCGTACAGAATCCTAGCAATCGTTGGAAAATCCGGCAGTGGCAAGAGCACGATGCTCAAGTCGTTGGACGAGAAGGAATCTACACTGAGATACTTCGAAGGTATGACATTGCCAGAAAGTTTCATACAGCTACACACTGACAACTGTAAAGACGGATTCGATGCTGCATTGGCATATGTCGACCGTTTCAGACACCTCGGCTTGGATCCTGGTGTGGCGTGCCAGAAAGTGTTCTGCGAACTTTCGGAAGGCGAGAAGTTCCGTGCCTTGCTGGCGCTGCAGATAGACAGCTACACCGTGTTCGATGAGTTCACGAGTATGGTAGACAGAAATGTCGCAGAAAAGGTTTCTCGCGGTCTGAGACAGATCGTTCTTAAGGAAGACCTACACAATGTCGTGGTCTGCTCGTGCCACAAGGACTTCATTCCGTGGCTGCAACCAGATGTGATTGTTGATCTCGATGACTCGAAGGTGTATGTCCGAGGAATCGCAGACGCTGCCGAAGAAAGAACGGATACGGAAGACAAAATCGGTGAAATAACAGTTTGACATGACAGACGACTGCAACTTGAACATCAATCTCGAGGACCTGTACCACGCATCGCCAACGATGACACAGGAAGAATTTCTATTGTACGAATTCTACAAATGAACGAACCATGGCTATAGTCAACAAGAACAGTAAACCTATCAATGTGATGACCGAGACCAGGACATATTTCGACCTCGGTGTTCCGTTCATGTATTCGCCGCTTGCTGACAAGTCAGTGCATCTGGTCATCGAGGCTCGAGATGTACGAGAACACACGAATGGAGAACTTATAGATAGAGATTTCTGCGAGACTCATTGTGCATTGTCAAAATGGTGTGCAACCGATGACAACTACGACAGCAATGGCACCAACTACATACCAGAATGTGAGGACTGTAGCCGAGAAGACGGTGCCCAAGTGTATTTCGTGAAACTGTGGAGTGATGAAGTTAAATAAGAAAACAGGTGGTGTCGAGAAACTGACTGTCAATAACCAGTATTTTCCTATAGGATCCGTGTTCGTGTACAGACCGCCAGGATGGGAAGACGGCCGGTACATCGCTTGCAAGGTCGTAGACAGAAAAGAAATGTCTGGAGGAGAGACCTGCATGAAATGCTCTGTGGCTAGTTGGTGCACAAAGGCAGTGTGCAACTTGCGAGACGAGACTGGCGAGACGTACCTGAAGCCAGCCTGCGGCAGCTATGACAGAATAGACCAAACAGGAGTGTATTTCGAGAAAATCTTCAGTACATGAAGCCTGCAAAGGTCCGAAAGACAACAAACTAGTAACATTCAGAAAAGTAACCACAAATGGAATCTAATTTCGATGCATTGAAGAATTTCCTGGATTTCTCTGATCCAGGCAAATTCTACCTCGCGTTGGTCGTGCAACGCAAGAAAGACAATCCAGAACTCGACCGCTCGGAAAGGATAATCAAGAACTATATGATTCCTTCACTTGAGAAGCTCGAGTATGTACGCGAGGAGATGGAAACGCTGTGCAAGGCGTTCAACGCACGAGTGTATCTGTACATCAACCGCCGCTCGTTCAAGAACACTCAGAAAGCGATGGCGAAGATCCTGATAGACCAGATATGCTCTGAAAGTGTCAGCAACCTGAACCACCTGTTCGACTCATGCGCGGCCGCGCACGGATGCGGCGACAAGTACTGGATCATTGATGTTGACATGCCTGCAATGCCAGAAGTCTGCAGCTCGGACAGTTATATGCGCTTTGAGAGTGATGTCAAGATGAAACTGTTCGATGAGTTGGAAGGTGTCGGACCAGAGCTTCCAGAAGGAGAAAACAGAGTCAAACTGGTCCTTCCAACCAAGAACGGTTTCCACATTGTCACCAAGCCGTTTGACACAAGAGAGTGGCGTAACATTGTCGGCCGCATGTCTTGCATTGAGGAGAAGTACGGACTTCAGGTCGAACTTGAACTCAAGAAAGATGCGATGGTAAACCTGATTTTGCCTTAAGTTTTCCGGTTTTCTAACATATATAAGTGTAACAACGCAAAATCATCCAAAATGGGAACACTACACTTTTCAATCGGAGAAGACCTTGGAATCCGTCTCGCTGAAATCGCTCGCGAACACATCTTCGATCTCGATGTAAAAGGCGCTTTGAAAATCTGGAAAGACGCTTTCGGTTGTCCTGACAACCTGACTAACCGTCTCACCACAGGACAGCTCGTTGTGACGGTCGATGACCCTGTGAAATGCATCGTGAATGTCTGCAAGCGCAGTGAACTTTCCGAAGAACGCCAGAAAGAATATCCTGAGATCACTCGTGACGACATTGTGCATCTAATCGAGAAGAATTTCCGTGACTATGTCGATGAAGACAACGATGAGAACTGGGACCACCTCGCGCTCGAGATCTCGAATGTCACACGGATGCTGGTAGACAACGAGAAATTCGAGATTCCAGGACAGTTGTATGGAAAGTTTCTGTCGAAGCTGCCTGGTGTCACTGCGAATGTCGAACTGACAATCCCAGCACGATACGCTGCAAAGGCAGTAATCGAGGCAAAACCGAATGAGTTCGAGACCGAACTCGAAGAACTGGTCGCTGATCTTTCTGAAGGCTACTACGGTAACCAGTTCCGCCGCGAAACCGGTGTCCACAAGTTCAACAAGATCGTTGGTGTCATCCGTCATTGTCTCGGTGTAATCGAGAACAAGCAGAACATCTTAGATATGCTCGACTTCCTTGACGAGAACTTCGAGGAGACGAGTGGTAAGTATACGAACGACATCTATGGATATTCTGAGCAGACCAACCGATTCTTGAGATACCAAATCGAGAACCGTTGGCTTCCTGATATCCAAGACTTCATCAACGGTGTCGTTGCTTCCGTAGCTGAACCAGATAAGGTCTCGATACCTGAAATCGTTGATTCGGATGTCGAGGAATTCGGCTCGAAGAACTCGAAAGGAAGTCTACTTGACCAGTATCTCGAAAGCCAGAAGAAGATTGATGATGCACTGAACGATTTCGGTCCAGTCAACATCGAGGACGGCTACGATGCTGGATGGATCGCTCCTGATGGCAATGTGTTCGCGCTGAACGGCACGACAGGAAACATGCTGCATTGCCAGTTGGCTGACGAGTTGATGGAATACTACCATTTCACCAAACCAGAAAGCTTGAAGGACTACGCGAACGACTACTATCTTGCTGCTTACAAAGGTTTCGTGAAGTTTCACCACGACTGGGTCACATACGAAGGCTACGACTGCATCCGCACTGACAAGCCTGTGCCGTTGACCAAGAAGCAGATCGAAGCAATCGTGAAATACGGAAACGCTTGCTACGGTGGCGACTTACTTTTCGGATACAACAGAAAGAAACTCAATGTCGAACTGTTCAAGAACTGCTCGGACTACACATTCGAGCAGATGTTCGGCCTTTAAGTTTCTAAAGAATCTTTAATATATGACTGTAAACTAAACAATATGAGTGAATTTCCTAAATACTTCGTCAACTGCCTGTTCTTGGACCACAACAGTGCCGAACTCCACAAGAAGCTTGATGACATGGGTTACTGCTGCCTTAACTGGACAGTCACCGATGAACCGGACCAGTGCTTGATAGCAAGTTCTTATGACCATACAAAGAAGTGGCCAAGTGGTAAGAGAGAAGAGTTCGCAGGATGCTTCTGGAACAGTGGCGTGAACCAGATCTGCAGGCACAGCAACTGCATCGACTGCGGTTCTGACGAGACGAAGTTCTTGTCGCTCGCCAAGCGCTTGATTGTAGAGAAAGAGTTCTACCTTGACAAGGACAGAAAAGAAATACAATATACAGGACAATGACAGAGAAAGGACTAATCGTAACCGTCACTATCAACGGCACCAATGTCAAGTACTACAGAAGGTGGAACTACAGCGGTGATGAGGAAGACGGCTGCTTCGAACCCGTTCTTACAGAATATTTGCAGAAAGCACACATTTTCACGGATACTGTTGATGGCAAGGCTGCAGCAGAAAACAATGCAGATAGCATAAGGATATTCTACAGAGACGAGTTCGGCGACCAATTCGAAGAAAAAGTCACTGTGGAAGTGAAAGAGATAACATTAGTGGTATGAAAGTATACAGAGTTGGAAAAGGACGCTCGAAGTCAGGAAAGATCCTAGACCGCAACACCGAATGGTTCACAGACTACGATACCGCTGTCGCGCGAGCAAAGGAACTTGGAAAGAAACTCTATGTCAGTGCAGGAAACAGAAAGTATGTAGAAATAGACACATAGAACCTTATAACCAGAAATCAAAAAGAAACCGCCTGGCGTTCGCACCAAGCGGTTTTCTTGTATAAGGTATGTAAATGATTGTCTTTTAGTAAGGATTCGCCAGAATCAAAGCAATTATTTCTTGTATTTCACTGGCAAAACTGGCACACCAATAAATCTTTCGGGTCTTTCAATAGTTGAATTTCCATTTGAGTCAATTTGAATACAAAATGCTTTTGTTTCACCCTCTAACGATGACGACCAGAAACATATTAGTTCAGGACTTACATTACCTTTGAATATGTATCCAGTACTTGGAATTTGAATGTATTCTTCTGTATAAACATTGACAAGTTTTATAAGGTTATCTTCCGTAGTAACTACAATATCACCTTTTGTGATTTCAGAATATATCTGTTCGAGTTCTGAAAAAGTTGGCATATGCCAATCATCTCCAAGAAGAACATTGGCTGCATCATCTGTTGGTTCTAGTGTTTCGAGATAATTGCCATATTTCGTGAAGTGTTCTTTATCCTCATCATAATATGGACAGTTGCTAAGATGGAAGTATTTCCAGTCAGTTGCTTTAGCTTGTGTTAGAGATTGACCAGTTGTACCAGCCCACATGTAATAAATCACATCGCCGTTTTCATCTCTCAAGAAGTCGCTTCCTAAATAGAAATTCAACTTGTCACTCAAATCAACAGGAGTGATGCTCGATGGCGATGGCGGATTTCCAAGAATAGGTGTAAGATCATAGATTTGATTCTTAATATCAAAGTGCTTAGCGGTTGTCAACTCGTTTAGGTCCAGTGTATCGCACAAGATTCCCATTCTTAAGTCGATTCCACCATTTCCATAAGTTTTATAGAACACCCATTGCCATTTTCCGTCTATAAAATACTTCTTGCCAGAGAATTTATATTCATCGCCGCCGTAATCAATAGTGTTTGCATCTACACTTGTAGCGTATAATGTTGGTTTTGCTGCCATTATTCCTTTTCTTGTTCTTTTTCTTGTTCTTTAGATTTCTTACTGCTTATTTCAATATCCGTATATACTGGTTGAAATAGCACATA
>JAEEGL016230474.1_pt1 | contig 51796 bp, 97 predicted proteins | sample 9134231 | NCBI WGS metagenome assembly JAEEGL01 (sample SAMN16246548, study PRJNA631951) | gut metagenome | biome: gut microbiome; feature: rumen; material: fiber-attached | host: Bos | place: Iran: Karaj | collected 2018-10
AATCCTTTGTATATCTTGTCATACCATGGATCCATAGTGCGGCATGTCTTCTGCCAACCATTCTCACCATAAGAGAACCATATGCCATAGTCATTTGGTGTAGCTGGATCATTGAAGTAAAGAAAATACCTCCATATATAGCATAAGCACTTGCTATATCCTGCATCTTTGCATATCTTAGACAACAATCTTGTCTGATTGTTCTCAATGTATTGTTCAATATATGGTATCTTCTTTTTCATTACTTTGTACATTGTTGTCAAAAGTCAACGTCTCTTTTCAAAATTCTCTGGTTCCTGCTTCCACGAAATGGAATACTCAAGTCTTTCTGCTCTTCAATGAATGGACCATCTACAAGAACGTCAACATACTTCAAGATATCTTTCATTGACTTGTCAGCTTGAATCTCCTCAAGTGTGTACCCTGACCAAATCCAAATATCTTTAGATGGAAACTTCTCTTTGACTTCTTTAGCAAACTCAATCACTATCTTTCTGTTGTCAGAAAGCTTTGACAATGGCTCACCACCAAGAAGTGACAAACCTTTGCACCACTCATGCTCAAGCTCTTTGAATATCTTCTTCTTAGCTTTGTCATCAAATAGCTTTCCAAAATCTGCACTCTACGCATCTTTGTTGAAGCAGCCAGGGCAATTACGCGCACAGCCACTTACAAACAATGAAACACGAAAACCTTCACCGTTGGCAATGTCAGCTTTTATGATAGACGCGTAGTTCATGATCAAGCCTCCAATCCATTGTGCTTTACACGATTCTCAACTTCAGCTTGCTTTCCTAAGTTGAATGCAGTAGTATAGTTTCCTGTCAAATATCCAGTAACGCGTCTCAATCGCTAAATGTTCTCTGAACCACATTTAGGACATTTTCCATTTATCTCGCCTTGATAACCGCAGTCATTGCAGCTGTCAGATGGAACATTTATAGCAAAGTATGGAATATCTTTGTCCATAGCATAATTGACAAGATCTTCAAGTGCTTGGATGTTGTTGACTGTTCCTGCATCAAGCTCAACATAAGTTATGCATCCAGCTGATGAGTATGGAGTAAGCTAAGCTTCAATGTCGATCTTCTCAAATGGAGTCATCTTCTTCCAGACAGGAACATGCATTGAGTTTGTGAAGAACTCATGGTCAGAAATATTCTTTATTTCACCATATTGCGCTTTGAACTTCTTCATTGCTGTGTAGCAAAGATTCTCAGCTGGTGTGTAGTATACGCCAAAGTTCAGCTTGTTGTCTTTCTTGAACTTAGCGCACTTCTCTTTGAAAAGTGACTCAATCTCAACTGCAAGCTGCATGCCTTCTTTTGTAGTGTGGTCTTTGCCAATGAGAATCTGCAAAGTCTCAGCAAGACCAAGCTGACCAATTGCAAGTGTTCCATGCTTCAATGCTGAGCGAATTCCTTCTTCTGGCTTATAGCCATACATAGTTCCATTCTCATACATGAACTTAGCAGACTTAGCCGGCTGAGAGCATTGCCAGTCAAAACGCTCAAGAAGCATGTCACGTGCTTCATTTATCTTCTTGTCAAGAAGCTTCATGAAAGCTTCAATGACATCATGCTTCCATTCATCTACATCTTTTTGGCCATTGAATGGCTTTTCAACTGTTTCATTAAGAAAGTCTTTTATAGTTGACACATCTTTTCCAAATCTCTGCTTTGCAGCTTTTTCATATGCTTGCATTGCAAGAGTTGGCATTATTATCGTTACAGGTGAAATGTTTCCACGTCCATCTTTAAGTTGTCCAAGTTTCTCATCATCACAGTTGATGTCCCAGCCATTGGCAGTTCTACATCCCATAGTGCTAAAATATGTACAAGGATTCTCTGGATCATATCCAGCATTTCCTGTCCAATCAACATTTGCATAGTTTGGATAAAGGCGAAGCGAAGTGCTCTTCAAAGCAAGTTGGAACAAATCGTAGTTTGGATCACCTGGCTTGCGGTTGATGCCTTTCATGCATTGGAATATTCCGCATGGAAATATGCTTGTCTTATGGAACTTGCCACATCCTTTGATGCTGCCTTCAATAAGGGCCTTAGTGACCATTCTTCCTTCAGGAAGTGTGCATGTTCCATAGTTGATTGAAGTGAATGGAAGCTAGTTGCCACTTCTACTCTAAAGTGTGTTAAGGTTATGGTACATTCCCTCAACTGCTTGATTCAACTCTTCAATTGTCTTCTCCATTGCATATGTATATGCTGGAATTTCATGATTATACCAGTCAGAATCAATTGGAAGTTCTCGTATTTCATCTTTAGATATTGGCAATCTTATAGGATTGTCTCTTTTCAACTTTGTGCCGTTCATCAAATCAATAAAACGCCAACCATCAAAATAATGCTTGCAAAAACTTAATCTTACATATGGAACCATTGTCCAATCAAGATGAGTTGCGCTCACTCCACCAAACTGCTGCAAACTCTACAGCTAAAAGATGACAGCTACAAGCTGCATTGCAGTGTTGATTGAGCCAGCTGGACGGACATCTGTCTGTCGTGTGTTGAATCCTTCTTTTAGAAGCTTGTCAAATGGAATAGAAAGGCAATTATGTGAACCAACTGCATAAGCATCAAGATCATGTATGTAGACTTCATTGTTCACATGGTTGTGAACATGCTTCTTAGAAATGAGATGGTCAAGCGCATATTGCTTTGCTACAAAAGAAGCTGTCTCTCCAATACGTCCGCCAAATGAGAACTCATCAACATTAGCATTCTAGTTCTGCACATTTGAAGCAGTGAGCTTCTCAGTCAAGCTTTTGCTGTTGCGAACTCTCTCTTTTTCATATCTGTAAGTGATGTACTTCTTAGCGACTTCATATCCCTAAGCTTCCATCAACTTCTTCTCAATAATGTCCTCAAGTGTGTCTATCTCTATAGGCTCCTCAAGGTCTTCACAGAAAGCAATGACTGTCTCTGTTATTCTAGTTATCTGCTTCTTCGTAAGACGATCTTCTTCTGACACTGCATTGTTTGCATTGCAAATAGAGTCAAAAAGCTTCTTCTTAGAAAGAGCTTCAACTTTGCCACTTCTTTTCAATATATTCTTCATAAATAGTTCCTGAAATCAATTCACTTCAATGTAGCTCTACGAGATATAGTCTTTTATCTCTTGGTCATTTACCTAGAAACCAAAAAAGTCAGAGTTGACTTTACTGCCAACATTGACTTCTATTTTGATTTGCTACTTGTTCTTTATGGCATGTCTAATGTATGCAAGAAGCTAGACTACTTCACATACTGTTGACTTGTCACCGATTATCTTGATATTGCTTTCAACTAGCTTGGACTTATTAGTCTTCTTTTCATTATTCTCTTGCATACATATATCTTACTTATCTAAATACTATTGCCTAATTTACTTACTTCTTAATAAATACCCAATTTATTATCTAGAAATTGTCTAGACATTTATTTTGCTTGTAAATATTTTTAGAGAAACCAATCTCCATGCATATGTTTGAAGTTGTTGTCTAATGTATTATGTACCATGCATGTCTTTGAAATAGGAGGTATGCCATGAAGAAACTAATACTTGCATTAGCATTAGCATTAGCAATGTCAGTAGGATTTGGAGTAAATTTTGCTGCTGATGTTGATGATGAATACGACTATGAAGAGCCACAAATTGAAGTGGTTGCTGTTGACACATACAAATTCTCTATGCGTTTAGCAGTTCCTCGCATATATGACAATGCATAGTCTCTTGGAAGCCGTAAATACCAAAGTTAGCTTGTAAAAGGTGAAATGCTTATGATGTATGACAAAGACGCTCGGCTTGTAGATGTGCAATTCACTAACATGGTCAACAAGACGCATAAATTGTCAAATGGAAAGAATGTCACTTATAGTAGAACTGTACTTGACACAATGATATGGCCACGTTTCAATGCAATTGGAAGCAACAAGACAGGAAAGTTCAAGACAGCTTCTATCTGCTTCTATATTGCTGCTGAGCCAAACTACAACATTGGAGAGTTTGATGAAGACAATGCATTGTATGTGATGCTTGCTGGAAAAGGAACATTCCATTCAAAGCAACTTCATCTTAAGTCTGCTTCAGGAAAAGTAGCTGGAACTCTCGGCTGTGGTTGCATGGCATACGGCCACAAGTCACCTACTCGCAAGATCACATTCTATGGTCCTGGAAAAGAAGTTGATGACGTTGCAGCCGTATTTGGCACATGGACAATTAAATACTCTAAGACAAAACTCTTGAAATAATCAGAGTTCCTTGAGCTTGTCACGTACAAGCTCAGCACGAGCAATCTCAAATTGCTTATCAGCTGCAGCATTCTGCAGCTTTTCGTCTATCTTAGCCTTTGCTTCTTCTGACTTAGCAACAAGCTGTTTAGCTTTCAAGTCAACAAGTCGTCTGAAGTCACCTGGCTTGATTCCAGCATTGTTTGTCTCTTTGTCAAACTGAAGTGCTGGTGGAATCTTCTCTACATATATTCCTTCAGTTATTGCGATGTTGTCTTCTTTAGTCATCTTCTTAAGAGAACTAGCAGAATTGAAGATGTCAATTACATTCTCCCTGACTTTGTCGTCTTTGAACACTTCAAACTTGTCTTCAAGACGAAGGCCAGTAGCAAGAGTTATTCCTCTCTTAGAGAACTCATCTTCAAGCGTAGTAGCGCCGATGTATCTAAGGACATCAAGTGCAGAAGCTACCTTGTCTACAAGCTTCTGGATCTTAGTCATTCTGCCGTCTTCAACATCTTCTGGCATAAGATAGTCACAAACAAGACGATATGTCTTTCCAACATCTCCTTTGAACTTCCTAAGTGCTTCTTTGTCAGCATCTGTCCTGTTCTTGCGGCGAGTGTCAAGAATCTTCTTTATTTCAGGATTAGCATTAAGCATTGTCTCATAGAACCGCTCAAATGTAGCTTTGTTCTATGTCTTGAACCTAGCTGTGCTTGTCTTCTTAAGCTCAGCTCCTGCGAGTATAGCTTCATTGAACTCTTCTGAGTTCATAAGCTCTTTTTTGCTTTCTGCCATTTCAGCATTCCTTATCGTGGATTATTGTCTTTCTTACATTAGTTACGACTTGGCCAAGAAGATTCTGGCCTTTCCAAAGTGATTCATCATCTGGTGCTTCATTCTAAGCAAATCCAATTCCCCAAATCTTGTCAGTTGGACTTGCTTCTACAAAAAGCTTTCCATCAAATTGTGGATCAAGCAATTTTGCTTGCAGCTTCTTGTCTTGTGTGTACTTGCACATGTTCACTTCAAGCATGAATGAATACCGCACAAGATTCCATTTAGCATCATCATATCCTTTCACCCAACGGCCACACTGCTTGCACCACATTGGATTGTTTCCTTCTGACTTAGGCTTAAGAATCTCTTTTGCAGTCTCTTCATCTCCAAAGTACTTTGCTTTAGCCCACATGAACGCTTGTTCAGTGCAGAAGAAATGATGTGACTCACCAAAAGCTTCCCATGTGAATGAAGTGTCTTTGAAATTGCTTGGCCATTCAGTGTAGAAAAATGCGTACTTGTCTGTAATTCGTATCATATTTGCTGTATCTTTATGTTGTTTTGCTCAAGTATGTTGAGACCTGTTGGATCTCTGTACTTTTCATGGAAGAACACTTCTTTTATTCCAGCTTGGATTATAGCTAATGCGCATGTAGCGCATGGAGAAAGCGTTATGTACAAAGATGTGTTGTCTGTCTGTATTCCGTTCTTTGCGCAGAAGTAGATTATGTTAGCTTCTGCATGGATGACATTCTCTTTTGTAGTGAGAGTTCCATCTTCATTGGTGTACTCACAGCAGTTGTCCATGCCACTAGGAGTTCCATTCCAGCCTGTAGCAAGAATATGGTTGTCTTTCACTAACACAGCTCCAACCTTAGAGCGGACAGCGTATGAATTTTCTGCTGTCCGCAATGCTATGTCCATGAAATACTTTTCGTATTTCTCAGCTTTAGTCATTTTTCTTCTCGTTTGTGCTGCCAAATCCACCTGCACCACGATCATGGTCAGATCCAGCATACATCTCTTCAAGAGACTTCATCTCTTCAGTGACTGCATAGTTGATTGGAATTATGAGTCCTTGGACAATCTTCTCTCCTGCCTCAATGACCATTGCTTCATTTCCAACATTAGTCAAGTTGATATGGCACTCACCTTCATAGTTCTAGTCAACAACACACGCTCCAACATGGAGATGCTTCTTGCTAGCTACACCTGACTTGTTCATGTAGATCAACGCATATCCATCTGGCACCTTGACATGAATTCCTGTTGGAATGAGAATTGACTGGCCAGGATTGAGCTTCATAGCATTTATGAACTTGCCGTTGTAGCTGACTTCAATGTCTTCCTTGACTACATTGAGCTTCTGCTTCATCACATCAGCTGTCAAATCCTCTGGAACATAGAAATCTATGCCTGCATCAAATGGATGTGCTCTAGTTGGGGACTTTACTTTTCTTACTTTAACGTACTTTAGTGTCATTTTAACCTTCTACCTTTCCGGCTATATTTTCAATGTTAAACAGATACATCTCTTTGTCTTCTAGAATGAACCTAGTTCCAGTTGAATTACATATAATCACATCACCAACTAAGTATCTAGAGTCATCTAGAGACTCACTGATGCTTAATATGCGATACTCTTTCATTGTTTCTTTCTTTACAAGAACACCTTTGTCTTCTGACTCTTCTTCAAAGCCAGAAATTTGTTCACAAAGGACATAGTTCTGCAATGGAACTGCTTTCATAAAGCCTCAACTTTCCTGTCATCTAGATTGTCAAATGTAGCTACATATTTTCCGTATTGCTCTGGAGTCATGTCACAACCAAGATTATGAAGTGATTCCATAGTCAATGGCTAGTCAAATTCAGGACAATCAACCCTGTAGTGCTTCAAAATCCATGCTTTGTCAAAATTACGTTCATCAATGTCAAGCTAAGCTTCACCTACTCCAGAAAATTTTCCCCATGGACATGATGACAATGATGAAATTTCATCTTTGTATACACGCTCTTTCAAATCAGAAAAATCAACATCAAGTTGCGACACTTTCTTCGCTACATTAGCAACAATATTGTTTTGCTGCTCTAGTATTGAAGTAATTTTATCAAACTTCTAGTCTATAGCACTTAAATAATCAGACAATTGTAGTTCATTGCTCATAGTTGTATTATACTACAATAGACGGACCTAAATCCGTCTATCATATTCTAGACATTAGACAAACTTGCAGATAAGCATGTCTGGCTTGTAGATAGTGAATGTAGTGTCGCCAAGATCTATCTAGTCTCCGCCTTTTACAAGCATGACTTTGTCACCAACTGCAAATGGAAGATTTGCATCATCTGCATTGATGCTTACGATAGTTCCTGTGTTAAGCTTAGCAGTGTAGTTCTAGACATATACGCCACCTACATTGCTTACATCTTCTTTTTTGTCATGCTGCACAAACACTTGATTCCTAAGTGGAATATAAGCACTTCTGTCTTTGTTTGTCTTGCATATGACGTTGTTGTACTTCATCAAGCAGACAGGCTCCGTATGAGCAAATGAAGAAAGTCTGTCAGCAAGAACATAGTCACCAACTACGAGATTTGTCTCTTCACTTGCTTTGCTTCCAATATCCTCTATGATGTAGAGTCCAAGACGCATGTTTTCACCTGTAGTCTATGGAATGTAAATGTCTCCCATCTTAAGATTTTCAATTTTGTCAATTACGCGAAGAGCTACAAACTCAGGACCGCACTTGACCTTCTTGTCAAACTGTATTATTCCCATTTCAGCCTTCTTTCTAAGTCTTGTCTTTTATGATATTGTACAATGTCTCAAGCACACTGTCAATAAGGTTGTCTGGCACAATGTTCAAGTTCATTGCATTGAATATGTCATTTTCATTCTTCAGAACTTGCTCATCATTGTTTTCATTATATGCCAACACAACTTTGAATGTTCCATTTTCTGACTTTACAGTTGGGTACATGTTCATCAGACATAATGACTTACTTCCAGCATTTATCATCTTTCTACGAGCTAAGAACTCAATTATCATGAACATTCTCACAGAGAACTGTTCATCAAAAAGAAATGCATTGTCTGAATAGTTAGCCATGTTGTAAGCAATCCATGCTGCATTAGAATGGCTTGTGAACACAATGCTGTCAAATCCAAGAACTTGCCATTTTGGATCATCAAACTCAACTACTAGTCTTGGATTGTATTTGCTGTACACATAGTTCATTCCATCACATACAGTGTTCAGCCATACATCCATTTTAACTGCATCCATCATTGTACTTATGTCTGCTAAGAACTTAGTTGGGTCTTTTTCAACATTTATTGCATCTTCAACTACATGCAGCATTCCAGCATATCCTTTTGCATGCTGGTCTCTTACTACAAAGTTATGCATCTTTGAAATAGTGTCACAGTCAGCAGGAATCTCAACGTTCTCAACTAGACCATGGTCACCAGTCTCATATCTGTCTTTGCTGTATACGAATATCTTTGCATCCTAGACTGCTGCAAACTTTGCAACAATGTTTGATTCAATTGGTGAATCTTTAGTAAGGCACAATATAGCAATGTTCGTCATTTCAAAATCTCCACTCCATCTTCGCCTTTGAATATTGGCTTTTCATCTTTCTTCTGCTCTTTTGCTTCATACTGGCGAGCAAAAGCATTGAACGACACATGAAGATATTTCTATCTCAACCTGAACAAATCAAGCCATATCTGCATGTTGTCTTCAAGCCAATAGTTGTTCACCATAAAATCGCCATCTTTATGCTTGCTGTTCAACCATTGCCAGTTTTTCTCAATTGTCTTTCGGTAGATTCCATTAGACATGTTGCGAAGCTTGTGTATCTTCTCAAGAAGATCATTGTTGTCAGTGTACATCCAATTGTCATCCATGCATGTTATGTATGGATGGCACTTCTTAGCAAGAAGCGGAACTCCAAGCGCTGCGCACTCCATATACTTGATTGGTGACTTGCAGTAGTTGAACTCTCCTTCATTAAGAGGAGCAAGAATTGCTTGCAAGCAAAGATGCTTCAATGCCTGTGGATAGTTCAGAATTGCGACACCTTGATGGACTTCAATCTTTCTCTTCTTAACATATTCATCAAGCATTGGCGGACAATAGCCAAAAAACACCCATTGGACTTCATCTACTGTCTGCTTTATGACATCGAGAATTGTGTCAACATCATCATTCACATATTCAGTGTCTTCAAACTTGACTTCTTTTCCATCTTGGTCAATCCAAACATTTGGCTCAATTGGCTTGTCATCTTCACCTTTCTTAAGGCGAACTGCCTTGCCATCTTTTGTAGTGCGCACATTGTCGACATTGTAGTGGCTAAGTGATGACACAATTCCAATTCGTGGCTTGTTCTTGAACCTGTTTCTCAAGTTGACTGACTGCTCAACATCATATCTGTCACCAAACCACCAACGAGGCAAGAAATTAGGAATAGCTATTATGTTGTCAAGTGGCACTCCATATTTCTTATTGTAGTAATCTTTGAGATATGAAGTCGTTACAACAACAAAGTCCGCAGTGTTCAACATGTCTTTTATGCATGCTTGTATTTGCGGACTTTCAAATGCTTGTCTTCCTCTATTGTACTGTGGTATCTCTTCACAGTGCATTGCGTCGTCTATTCCATATATCAGCCATGCACTCTCATTGTCGCAAACTGGCTTCAAGAACCTTGTGAATATCTGATGCTGTTGTGGACTTATCCAGCGCTAGACCGTCACTGAAGTAATTCCTTTATAATATTTTTGGTCTAGAACAGGGCTTTGCGTATATGTATTGTAGATGTTCAAGTTTTGTGAGACGCCATTAGAGGCTAGCATTTGCTGAATATGTCTCCAAAATCCAGTACCTGACACATCACTTAGATACGCAATATTCCTGAAATGTCTCTATGGTGTATTCATGTATAGATATTTCCTATAATTTATATTATACAAAAATACTCTAGATTCAGGTGCTATATACTATGAATGGACAGCAAAAGCTGCCCATCATTGTTTTTAGAAACAACTTAGCAAGATATCTAGTTGTACTCGGTGATGTTGTACTCAGTCAAAAGAATATCCTTGAACTTAGAAAGAACTTTGTTCTTTATCTTTGTGACATCCTATGCTGCAATGTTGTACTTCTCTGCAATGTCCTTAGTCTTTTCTTTGTTGAAGACTCCATCAATGAACACATGCTTGTCAATTGCAGACAAGCTCTTGTCTTCATTGAACTTCTACATAAGGTTCTTGCAGATGTCAGTCATCTCAAATGAGCTCAATGACTGCTCAATTGGCTTGTCATGTGACACACTCAAGTCAATATATTCATTGACGTAGTTCTCAAATGTCACTTCATTGCCATTGTTTGACTTCATCTTAGAGCACAGATGCGGCTCATTTATAGAAACAGACACACGGTCAATCTCATTCTGCTTGTCATAGAAGCTGCTAAGACAATACTTGAAAATCCATGTTGTTGCATAAGTTGAGAACTTTATGCCTTTGTCTATGTCAAACCGCTAGCATGCTATTGAAAGTCCATACAAGCAGTCAGACACTAATGAATCAAAGTCATTTGTCTTTGTCGCATACTTCTTAGCCATGTTGAATGCTAGACGTATGTTGTGCATGTAGAGCAGCTCATTAAGCTTGTCACGGTCATTCCGGTACTACTCTATCAAGTCTCGCTCTTGCTATTTGTTCAGTGGTGGATATTGTGTTGAGCTACTTTTAAGCTCGTTGATCAACTTCGTAGTTGACTAGTTGTTCTAGATCACTCCAGACATTTTTGCCATTTTACTTCTTCCTTACTTTGTTGAAGTCCCATTATTGGTAGCTTCAAGTGATATATTATCACATTATATTATACTCATCCACAAATAAATTTGACAAAAACTTAGAAAATATTACATTTCTGCAACATAGTCTTTTGTAATCCATTCAGGGATGTCTCTAGGAACGTCCTAGTAAGCTGTTATTGGATGTCCAATTATGCTTTTATATTGCCGTCTGTAAGACTCTATGATGTCTTTAGAACGATATTTAGGATTTATGTTCTTCCATGGAAGGACGATCTTAGAAAGTTTTGCTTCTTTAAGCTGGATTTTAGGAGCATAAATCATTTCCCATTCAATATATGCAGCTTCTTCATGCTCTCTTTTGAACCTGTATGCATATTCAGTGAAAAGACAGTCTAGATACTTAAGGACATAATCATAATGGTTCTTGCACATTCGTGTCCATTTAGACTCTTTGCTGTCAAACTTCAAAAATCCAGGAACTCTGCCTCTTGTACATAGCCAATGTGGAAACAGCAGGTCAAACGTCTCCATTATCTTGTCTTTGCCAAAATAGTACTTGTAGAATTTTGCTGACCGTATTCCTGCGCACCAGAAACGTGCATTTATCAATGCTTGCATGCAGCCATTGATTGTTGAACTTAGACGCTTGTTGTCAAGCATCTATGCTGACTTAGACAAATCTTCATCTAAGAACCATATCTAGACTGGAAACTATCTTACTCGCATAATTACATTATATCACAAAAATACATTATGTTCAAATTTGACTGGTGGCTAGCTGAAGTAAGAGAATGAAAACAATTTTCAATTAGACAACATTTCCATTTTTGACCATTGTACCATCTGTTCCATGAAAATAAAATAGATAATTAAAATTATTTATCTGGTCCAATTGTAAATGAACCTGTAGTTGCATTCTTGAAAAGTTGTTTGTTTACTTTATCATAGAATGCGCCCTCATTCTAATTGTTTTCATTTGTGAATCTTACTGGAATGAAGTCACGAACAAGTTTTCCGTCAACTGTCCACATTTTGCAATATTCTATCTAACGTGACAATGAATTGTCTGTATGTGCAGAGCGTCCAAGCCATATTGAGTTGGTTGTTGGCTATGGTAACGAATAAAGATTGCAATCTGCTCCTCTTGTTCCATCAAAATACGCGCCATCTATCTTAAGTTCAGCTACATGCCAGTTTGTGTCAAATGGTTTGTTGCAATGATATGTGCTATTGTCTGGACCAGCACCACAACGTAAATTCTCATAGTAGTGTCCAACAAGATATATTCTCCATTCTGGTGATGTATTCCAATATCCAATGCACCAACATTCTCCATTTTGATAAGAAGTAAAGCGATACTTTAGTTCTAGTTGATATCCAACATAGTCAACAACTTGAAGACCTGTCTCAACATACTATCCAGTACTTCCGAGATACTATATTTCAGCATCATATGGAAGCTTTGTCATTGATGTCCAAAAGCTCTATTTTGATCCAACTGTCATTGCTGCTAGTTCTCCATTTACTCAACTGGAACTGTCTCATAGCTGTCAAATGCATATGCAAGCGCTTGCTGAATAAGCTTCTACAATGCTTCAGCATCATATTCTGGATCTTGTGCTTTATGCTGCCTGAATGCTTGAAGACCTTGCATGAAGAACTTGTCATTCTCAAGGAAGAAAACTGCCATCACAAACAAGTCATAGTAGCCTGTTCCTTCTAAGAAAGTCTTAAGCTCTTGCCATATTTCTTTTTCCATGCAGAACTCTACAAGCTTGAGCTTGCTGAATCTGCGGACTTGTCGTGTAGTTGGTTTAGGAATATCTACAATCTCATACTATGCAGTCAATGTCATCAATTGCAAGTCTTCAGTCCATCCAACTAAGCTCAGTATCTTTTTTGCTGGATCATATTCCGGCTTTACATCGATGATTTTCAGCCAGCCTCTTATTGCATAAGCCTAATCATCATCAATTCTTGGAACAAATATGTTTCCATTTTCAACAAATTTTCGTGGCGCGTATTCAATGCTGCCATCTTGCTTTCTTTTTCCGTAGTTCTTGTTAAGCATCACTTTCACTCCAAAATTCAGTTTTGGTCATATGGTATAAGCACATAGCCACGATCATCTCCATCTGCTGCTGATCCATCTTTTATGTAATGGACATATATGTAGTTTTCAGCTGGATCATTGAATTGATATGTGACAAGCTGATATCCATTTATTGATGTTTCACTATTTTGCTTTCCTTGTGTTGATGATGGATCTCCACCTGACTAGAAGCTTCCACCATCTATCCAATTCCAATCTTGGTCATATACACTCCAGCTATACCAATTGTCATAATCATTGTAGCATTCTACATAATATCCTTGTGCTTCGTATTCTGCTTTCTTCTGCTCATAGTACAGTTCATCTGCAGACTTCTCTTGCTCTGACACAACTGAACCTGTGCTGCATTCACAATAGCAATAGTCATAAGTTGACTCAGCATAGCTTCTAAGATAGAACTTGAATGTACTATAGCCAATTGTATGGATCGTCAATATTGCATCTGAGTTATCTACACCTACATTGCTGAATGACTAATAGCAGCCATCATAAGCTGTTGGATCTGGGTTCAAGCCTATATTAAGCTCCCAGTCATCTCCTAGATTAGGAAGTTCATATGTAGTGTTTACATACTATGCATACAATGTAACATTGTTCATACTAGCAGTAGCAATAGTTGCAGCAGTAACTTTTGTTCCACCAGTTGTAGCAGTAAACCATCCATCGAAATTCATTGTGCTATGCGTCGGTTGTGGCAATACTTGAAGCTGTTGTCCTATATAGTAGTATGGAGCAGACCATCCACTTGGCATCTAGCCACCATTTGTTGTTGCATCAAACTAGATCTAAATTGGAAGTTGCCAATGCGCAAATGCAGTAAGCACTTCACAACTAGTAGAAGATTCACTTGTCATGATTCCTGCTGTTGAAGGAGCAGCTTGTGAAGGAGCCTCATTTGTTGGAAACCATCCAACAAACCGATGTCCTAACCAAACAGGTTCAGCTGTCAATGCATCGTACTTGCCACTTGGAAATGTTGACTAGAAAGAAGAAAGTGCTTGGCCATTAGTTTGATTCAATGCATACTGCAATGGCATCTCAAATGTCCGCTTAAGTGGCGTCATCAAGCAATTTGCAGTAAGTGTCTCTTGCTCTCTGCTTTGCCTTGAGACAAGGAAGCTAGCACCATTGCTGCTGTTCAAGTCAAATGTCTTCTTTGAAACTACAAATGATGGCATGATTCACCTCATCATTTTGTCTCTGTGAATGATATCAAGTTGAGTCCAGGCTCAAGCACATACCATTCATCATCTTCTGAATCATATTGTACTGTCTCATTTCCTGCTCCGACAAAAGTGAAGCCTGGAACAGTTGCAGCAGATATCTCAACTCGCAATATGAAGTCACGAGCAGCTGTTGCATTTTGTTTCTATGGCAAGAACACAACTACATCTGGAGTGTTTCCATCAACGCTTAATGTAGTTATTGTCCGATCTTCAATCTAGCATGATACACATTGCGCATTATTGTATGTACATGAATTTAGAACTGCATTGACTAATGTGTATGGCAAAGCAGATGTTTCTGCTTTTGATGTAAGTTGTGAACTTAGTGCATAGCCATCAACACTAAGTGAAGATAATATAGAATCATAAGTCTTATATGAATCTGGAACTGCTGATAGAAAATCTGATATCGCACTACTTAACTACTGCATGTTGACAGCATCTGTTGGATCAGTTCCAGGCGCTAAGTATTTTATCTGCTCATTGTACATGTCGACAAATGAGTTGTCAACTATATACAAGCAATTAGACAATGTAGTTCCATTCACTATCATGTCTTCATATTCTGAAGTAGAGAGCTTGACTACAGACAAATTTGCATTTTGAGCAGAGACATTTGCTAGCTTGTCTACTATAGTTATTTTTGAAGATATAGCGCTAGACAGATATGTCACCTTATCGTCATAGTTGTCAACAAAGTTTGACAGATCAACACTTATAGGCTAAGAGCCTGCATCAGTGTTGAATGTAAGGACAAGTTGTGTGCCACACAACTCTGCAGCTGAAAGCATTCCATCTTTGATGAAGTCTGAACAGTCAACCGAAGTCTCATTTGACCCAGAAGAAAGAACAATCTTGTGCTCATTCTGATGGTAAGACATCTGTATGTCAGTCTTCAAAGCATATGTGTTTGGAATTGATAAAAGATATCCAGGAGAGTTTGTAAAAGAGCTCAAGTCTGTTGGAATCTAGATGCTGCTTATTGCATTGCTCAATTGCTCAAGGTTGACAGCATCTGAAAGATCAGTTCCAGGAGCAAGATTGCTTATCTGCTAGCCATAAGCGTCAATGACGTCAGATGAGACAATGTACAAAGTAGATGAAACTGTTGAGCTTGTAACTACAAGTTGCTCATAGTCTTCTTTTGATATATGGACCATGTTAACATTAGCAAGTTGGCCGTCAACTGATATTGATGACTTTGTTGTATCTTCTACTATAAACAACTAGTTGTTGCTTGTAGTTATTGCTGAAATGCTTCCTGCTATGTCACTCATAAATCTTCTGCCTTAGTTCTTGTTATTATTTACAACACCTAAAAATATACTAAACAAGCTAGAGATTTCTCTCTAGCTTGCTAGTGTATTGATAGAACTTAGATCAATTATGCTGTTACAGGTGTCACAGTGTAAGTCTCTGTAGTTCCATTCAATGTTCCTGTTATAGCATCTGCAGATACAGCAGCAGTACCGGTTACTCCACCAGCTGGAGTGTAGCTTATGCTTACATCCTAAGCAGTTGGAGCCTTGCCAGTTCCAGTGAATTCTGCTGTAAGATTTGCAGCTGAACCAGTGAATGAACCAGTTGGTTCGAGCGTTCCAATTGAGATTGTCTTTGTGACAGTCTTCTGGCCAACAGAAACAAAACCGCCAGGAGTGAACTTAGTAGTAGTGACAGTTCCTGATGGCTCAAATGTGCCTGTTGTAATAGTTCCATTTGGCGTATAAGTTATGTCATTTACAGCTACAGCAGTAAGAACATTTCCAGATGTGCTTATTGCAATGTCAGCTACATTTGTAAGAGTGTTCTTGTAGCCTGGTGTCACATTCACATTTACGTCTGCTGTAGTGACATTTGCAGCCGTAAGAACATTTGCGAAGTTGAAGCTAAGAACTCCATTGACGACTGTTGCTGAACCAGCTGCAGCAGCTGAAGTACTTACATTAGTAACTGCGTTTAGAGAACCTGTTGCTGAAAGCTCAGGAAGTTGTGACAACGTTCCATTGAATGTCTTAGAGCCTTCTGATGGAGTAGTTGTAGCAGTCAATGTAGTTTGTGTTCCAGTGAATGTAGCTCCAACTGAGACCTCTGCTCCAGCGAATGTAGCAGCAACTGAAACCTCATTTCCACTGAAATCTGCACTTGAAACTTCATTTACTGTTATTGACTTGTCACCAACAGCAATGTTGTTGATTGTAATACTTCCTTCTGGAGTATATGCTCCAATAGAGATACTTCCTTCTGGAGTGTAGCTATTGATTGTGACATTACTTGTCAATGTAGCAGCTGTTCCAGTGAAAGATGCTGTAACTGGTGCATCTTGAGCTCCAGCTGCAGTAAGTGTAGTGCTTCCTTTTGGAGTGATTGACACTTCACCTTCATCAACAAATGCAAAATCCTTAAGGTTTGATGCTACACCAAACTCATTCCAATGTGCACCATCCCAAATGAACTCACGGTCTTCTGCTCCTGTTATTGATCCAGGAACAATGACCATGTCACCTGCTTTTCCAGCTTCAACGACAAGTGTTGATTCATCAGCCATGTCAACTGACAGAGATGTGTCAAGATCTTCAATTGCTTCGGCTGTCTTACCTCTGAAGTTTACTCCGCCAGCGACGATGTCCTTCAGATCTTCAATGCGCCATCTGTTGTCAAGTGCAACTTCACGCGCTCTTACGTCAACTACTGTATAGGTAGTATCACCAACAGTAGCTGCCGATATGTTGTCTGCAGGAATAGCTATGTCAGCTGTCAATGCTGCCATATCATCCCATTCATTTTTCTTTGCCATGTGTATACCTCATTTTTGTTTTAATATGATGCATGTAATTTGTTTAGTCTTCAGTCGAAAGCACTAGTACTGCATCAGATACACATGCTTTGACTCTATTTGAAAGCCTGTTGTTTATCTAGTATAGTTCAGCTTCAAGGTCTTGCTTGAATTTGTCAAAAGAACGCTTCTACACAAAGACGTCTTCTCCTAGTTGCTCAATCACTTTGTCTACAATGTCTTGCAAGTCTTCAGGATCAATTTTAGCTATTGAAAGATCAGCAGCTTCTTCCCAACTGCAGAAGTTGTGCTTGCCAATTGTTCTGCCAATCTTTATCTTAAAGTTGAACTTCTAGTCTTCACCTGTGACATCATTGTGGTAGATGTCATACCCAATTCCAACTTCTCCTTCATACAATGGCACTAGTGACCTTTCCCAATTAGCATAGGAATCAGTTCTAAGCTTTATTCTAGGTGTTATTGCCATTATTGTGTTCCTCTAAATCAAATAGCGCCAGAATTTCCTGCGTCAATAAGATATTCATTGTCTTTTACGCCGTCTAGAAGATCTTGGATTTCTTCAATGTTCTATTCAACTATTTCCATTGTCTTGTCAGCTAGTTGCGTTTCCACCACTGTTTCAGCTTGTTGTTTCATCTGCTACTATATCTAAGTTGAATTTGCTACAGCTGCTATGACATATGAAACTAGTTGCTGCATTGTCATTTTTCTAGAAAGACACTTTCCATTGTCATAATCTGACACAAGCAGCAAATCATCTGTGCTTATGTTTCTTATCTATGGAAGTTCAGAAATCTTCTTAGGTGTCTCAGCCATTGTTCTCCTCTTCTAGAGAAAGTCTTATGCGGTTGATCTATTCACTAAGGACATCCTCTCCAATTTCTCCAACTAAGTAGAAATAGTCATCTTTAACGTCTGGATCTTCACTTGGATTTCCACCAGCAATTACACACTTTGCAACATTCTAGATACGAAGACTTATGTTCATGTAATGAGCATAAGCTCGTCTGACTGCAATCTGCTTCCATTGCTGGTATATATACTAATTCTGATCAATCACAAGTATTATTTACTCAATAAAAAACAAGGACCAATTTAGTCCTTGTTCATGATATTGCAAATATGTTTTAGATTTATTATGCAATGACTCGGTTCTTGAGCTGTCTCCAAACTTTATGAGATTCAACTTTAGCTCTTACAGCTTCATTAGGAATTTTTATCTTCCATGTATTCTTAGCTGCATTGTTTGGAAATGCATTAATGCTCTTCAATGTTGGAAGATCTCCAGTGTTGCTTATCTCAAACACTGCATTCATCTTGTCTGCTGCGCTGAATGCACCACTTCCAATTGAAGACACTTCTCCAAGATTTATTGCCTAAGTCAATGGACAACCACTGAAAGCATTCTTTCCAATTGACTTGCTGCCGGCCGGTAATGAAAGCGAAATAAGTGATGTGCATTTGCTGAATGCATTTTCACCAATGTCAGTGCAAGCTGGCAATATTACTGATGTCAATGATGTGCAATTAGCAAATGCATTTTTCTTTAATGCAGTAACAGCATCAAAACGTGCTCCAGAATTGTCAGCATTAGCTATTGCCGTTATTCCAGAACTGTTGAACGCATCTTCACCTATTATTGTGGCTTTTCTTAAATCAATATCTGACAATGTAGTGCATTTGTATGCGAACTTTGATGGAACCTCACCACTGAAATTTTTCATCTTCAATCCAGCAAGTGATGAGCATTTAGTGAAATTGTTTGTTCCATTTATGCTTGTCACTTCATTAAGTGTAAGTGTTCTACCAAGATTTTTGCAATTGTAAAAGCAATATGTGCCAATTGACTTTATGTTCAATTCATCTAATGGCAATTGTCTTAGATTAGTGCAATCATAAAAGCAGTAGTCATTAAAGCTTTCTACGCTATCTGCTATTGCAGCTACAATTCTTAAACGTTTTCCTATATTCAACGCATATTTAGCAGTCTTGCTTGACACTGAAAATGATGTTATGACATCATTCAGCACTATGTTAGCTTGGTATGCAGTATAGTATTTTTTAACTACAGCATTTGGATGAATTGCGCAAAAATACAACTATGATGCGCCATCTATGTTCTCATAGACATTTGCATAGTCATATTTGCCGTCTGAACGTTCTATGAACAACTCTAGTTCTGCTAAGTTCTTTGTGTTTGCTTTTGTAGTTTGCTAGATGTTGTACAATCCAATTACAGAATCTCTATATGTAGAATGGTTGAAGCTATATTGCAATTTGCCACGTTTTGGATAGAAGACAAACTTCGTACGAGTACCAGGAGCTGTTGGTATGTTTGGTGCAACAGTTGTAGTAGTCTTGTTTATTATAGCGCTATTTGGTCCATATGACATGAATGATGAATTGTTTCCAAGACAACGTGCTGACATCAATTGCAAAGAATATTCATATTTATCTATTGTTGATCCATTATTAGAAACATTCAGTGATGCTGGAACAAAATACTCATATGTTGAATAGTTGTTGTTTTTATTGTTCAACACAACTGTATGGAATGGTATTTTGTATGTTGATATTTCAATTTTATTGCTGTCATATGATGTTATTGCTGTTGAAGTATGTGCAGGTGATGTCAAATATTCTGTACTAGTGGCTTCTGCATTGTCTATTGTTTCTTCAGCTGTGTCATCAATATATGATGGATCATCACCGCTATCTGGCGTAGGAGTAATATTAGTTTTTACTCTACGCAACATCATATACATATTTGCAGTAGTATCTATTTTGCTTCGTCTAAAGCCGCCATATGTGCTAAAGTTTCCATTCAATGTTATCCATCTGCCAACTATTCCTGCGGTAGAATCTTCATCAGTATTAGTAACCGTCTAAATATTAGAATTAGTAGTCTTATACTCAACATTAAGTATTTGCACTGATTCTTCTTTGTTTACAAATTGTCCAGATGTTTTACACAATGTAAATGTGAAATTTGACAAATTGTAGTATATGTTGCCAGAATTTCCCTATGGATATATTATTCCTCTTATCTTTACACCTGCACGAGCAAACAATTGATAATTTACAGATGTTCTTCCATTCTAGTCCATGTCTGCAAATTTTCTAAATATAGGGTACCATGTCTCATCACCATTTGATGTTGCTTTTATTTGTAATTCAATATAGTATGATTGTCCTATAGCTGATGATTTTTGGCATGTGAAAGATGCTTGCACATATATTGCACATGGTTCAGTTATTGTCACTTCTTCAGTATATACTACAGAATTTGAAGCATATGTTGTTGTGTCTTCTGATTTAGCTGGAAGCAATATGACATGTGATTTTGTTGGAAAATCAATATATTTGTCTAATTGCGTAGTAGTATTCCAGCTTAACAAAGTGTTATTTGCTGCAAAACTAGCTAATATCATATATTCATATCCAGCATTATATAAAGACTTAAGCTTAGATACTGATATATTTAACTTTGCAAATGTTTTTGTTCCAGCTGCAGTACCTCCACCTGCTTCATATGGAACAGTTGAAGTACTTGTTGGACAACGTGTTATATGTCTTATATAAAAAGTAGCAATTGAACTGTTGCCAGTACTTCCATTATATCCACGAACCTAAAATGAATCAATAACAGTACTACCATTTTTGAATTTTATTATCTTAAGTTTGTTTTTAATTGGTAGTGTATTAAAAATACTATTATCTAATACAGTATTATCATATTGAATATAATTGTCTGAATTTTTTACATATTCATATTCTATGTCGTCAACAGTTCCACTTGATAGCACAATATCATTTGGTATACCAGTAATAGGTGTATAGCTTGAAATTGTTACAGCTTTTGATAGATTTTTATCATAATATGTCAAATCAGTAGATAATACACATATCTTAATACTATCTAATTTTTCTTTATTTAACAAAATTATTGACGAATCACTTCCTTTTATGAACATTGAATCTACAACCATAAATGTAGACTTAGGAGTGAAGAAGTTTATTATGTCTGTCTCCTAGTTTCCAGTAGAATCTCCACCACTTCCTCCTTCTCCAACTTGCTATGCTAATGCACCAAAAGTAATGTTTTTTGATGAATATGATCCATCTTCTTCTGCAGTTGAAACCATCAGCAAGTCGTTCTCATTAAGCTTGTCTGTACTATCAAGATTTGATACTGTATATTTTGACATAATTTTTCCTTAAATTACTTTTCTTTGTCTGTTCCATCTTCTTTCTTGATACTTGCTTTTGACTTCTCAAGAACAATCTCTTTCGTTTTTATGTTTTCTGCCATAAGTTCAGGCGTTGTGGCACCAAGTGCAAGTTTCAAAGCAATGTTCATTTCAACCCTTTATTATGCTGGTGGACTCTTGTCTTCAATAAGCCATGATGGTCTACTAGTTTCTGGAGCATCAGGCGCATCAATATATGCAATTTCTTGTCTTGACACATAGAATGTTCCACCTACATGGCTTGCAAGATCTTGCGTTATTATTTCACCATTGCCTATTTCAGAGAAATAATATATGTAGTCTGTTCCTTGTGCTAAATCAAGAAATATGCTTTCATCATCTGGACCAACAAAGTTGCAACTTCCATCCCAAAGAACCAAGTTAGTAGCTGGATTGTCTGAAGCTTTTCTTACTTGCAGATACAATATCAAGTCGCGTGACAACTTGTTTCCTTCAAATGTCTTGATTGGCTCTATGTATACTTTCTTCTATTTGCCATCATCAAGCGTAAGGACATTTACATGCTTGTCTCGAAGAGTTATTATGTCAACTGATCTTCCATCTGAATCTACACCAACTTCTATTATTGGATAGCTTACTGCACGCTATATAGTTCCAAGATCATTGATAGTGTTCTAAACTGCTGCATTAAGTCCTGACACCTAGCTGAATATTGAGTTGTTGACATTTACGTCACCAAGCACTCTGTCAATAACTGACTGTATGTTGTTCTGGACATGTGCAGACAATGCCCAAACCCAAGAACTTATTGAGTTTTCAGAAAACACATTTCCTGAAATGCTAGCTATTCTCTAGTCAATGTTGTTCTCTACATATGCGATTATAGATTCAACATTTGCCTATATTCCATTTTCAGAATAAATGTCGCCTGAAACATCAGTAATTGACTAGTTTATAGCAGTTGAAACTTCAGCATAGTCAGCAGTGATGAAGTTCTGTATGTTGTTTATGTCAGTAACAGCACCATCAATCTTGCTTATTTCAGTGTTTATTACTTGGTCAAGACTTCCACTTACGTTGTTGATAGAAGATATGACAACATTTACATCACCAGTAATGTCATGGATGTAAGTGTTTATAGTCTGCTGCAAACTTCCACGTATAGTGTTTATGATGTTGTAGTTAGCATAGACATTTCCTGCGATATTAGCAATCTCCGTAGACAATGACTGCTCAATGTAAGCTGAAAGATACTCTTGAAAGTCTTTCATTCTCAAGCTTACAGTCTTGTAGCCAGTCATAGACTAGTCATAAGGCGTTGACACAATGAACAAGTCTTCGTCTTTAAGCTATGTGGCTTTGTCTAGTTGTGATATTGAACTTACTTGTGTTTGCATATGCTGACCGAAATTTTATTATTATTTACAACTACTATAAATCAGTACAACACGTAGCCAATGAATGAGTTTGTTATGTTCATCATTGACTGAGTATTTACGTTCATTACAAGAGAGTTCTTTCTTTGCTGGTATGTAGAGTTAGTGTAGTTCAAGTCAAATCCTGTAGTGACTCTAAGCTTCATGTCCTTAGCTACTGGAACATTGAAGCCAACATACTGCAGATTAGAATGCTTAGTTCCCTATATCCATGGCTAAAGCGCTACTATTATCCAGCCACCACCTTCAAGAACAGTGTTTGAATAAGCTTCAAGGGCGACCCATGCTGCTGATGGATCTACATTTCCGTTGTCAGCTAGCCAGCCATACATCACAAGATTTCCTGACTATGGGCATATGCACTCTTCAGATGTTCTTGCAGCTGAAGTCTCATCAAAGTAGAACTGCATCAAACCACCAGACTCTGCTTGGTATCTCATTCCACCAGTAGTAACAAAACCTGTAGCAGTTGAGCCATCACTTATGAAAGATGAACCTGACTTCATTGCATCTAAGACATAGCCAATAGAAGCAGCATTGCTTCTGTATGTCTCATCATCTAGCTTTGTGTTGTCATAAGGCAATGTTGGCAGCTGAACTGTAGCTGAAACCATGTTCTTTGTGCCTTTGATAGTGACGTTTCCATTCTGCAATGCATTGACAGTGCTCTTTATTGATGACACATTTATTCCATTTGCAAGACCATATTGGCTTCTGAATGTGCTGTCAATCTCTCCATGCAACTTGTCCATCAAACTCTAATAGCTGATAGCTTTGCTTATGTAAGTAGAATCTCTCTTTATTGAGACTTCAAACAATGAATCTGGATCATCGATTGAAGTTGTCTTTGGAAGTTGTGATATCGTTCTAATAATCATACTGACGTTGTCTTTCTGTTTGCTAGTAGATGTTCATATATCTTCTTGAGGCCTGGACATCCAGTTTCATCATGTTGCAATTGGCAGCATTCACCATTGCAATACTGGTAAAGCTTGCATATTCCACAGCTTAGCTCTCTATGGCTTTCTTTTCTGTCAAGTCTCAACTTGTTTGCAGATTTTCTAACATTAAACTGTCCTATGTCATTGAGTTCTGCATACCAACAATCTGCCATGTTTGGACATGCTGCTATAGTTCCATCTGGATTTATAGTGACTACATTCTGCATGCATTTGCGAGCTCTGCAACCAACAAGAAATCCATCAATTGAGTTTTCTATTCCTTCAAACAATGGAACTTTTACGTTGTTCTCTTTTGCAATAAGATATGCATTGAACAACCATTCATCTATTTCTCTGTTTGTTGGCTTCAACTTTCCATCTGACGCATTTCCTGTAAGCGTAAGACGTTCAAAGTTCACATTCGCTATGCTTAGTTCAGCAAGCATGTCAAATATTTCTTTTGGATCTTTTTTGACAAGCTTGTTTGTTACGCATATTATAGGCTAGACGGTTATTCCATTTTCATGGAGCTTTAGCACATTGTTCTTCCATGTGCTTTCTTGCTTTCCTGTGAAACGTATGCCGTAATCCCATGACGTCATTATGAATGGAACATCATCATATGGAAGCATTCTCTTGAAAAGCGTTATCTTGTCATTAGTGAGCCTATATACAAGATTAGTAGTAATGCTTGTCTTCACATTTGGTGGAAAAGCATCTAGCAAAGCATTTATCTTGTCTATGTCATAGAGCATTGGCTCACCACCATGAAGCTAAACATCTACTATTTGATGCTAGTTAGTCAATGCATATGAGCATATGTACCTTTCAACTTTTGCTAGAACTGCATCTGACATGCTGCATGCATCATTCATCTATGCATTGTAGCAGTGCTTGCATTTCAAATTGCAAGCATTTGTCAACTTGACATATATTGTCTTTTCATGAATCATTAAGCAGCTCCATTACATGTTTTCTTCCAAGGCAATCTGCATCTTTTGGAACTACATATCCTGCATAATGCTCATTGAAGCAACACTTATAATATTTACAACACAAACAATTAGCATTTATTTTGCTTGAGCAGTTTTCTAGAATGCAGAAGTACTCTTTTTCATCATCATATTGTATGTCATACAACTTTCCATCAGGAAGAAGAAAGTAATGAGGAATTCTGTCTCTATATTCAGTTATTTTCTCTAGTTTGTCAAATAGCTATGGCATTTTAGTTATATTCTCATACATCTAGACCATATATGATGCATATTCACAATCATCCATGTATTTAGATTTGCTGAATGGCTTTATGCTAAATGACTTCATGTTGCTAAGACTTAGCAAAAACTCATAGTCTAAGTCTGAGATGTCAAGACATATTACAGAATATTGCAAACCAAAACCATCAAACTCTTGTATTGCTGCTTTTATCTTGTCATTGTTAGGCCTGCATATGTCATATGAAAATGACGGATATATTGTGCCGTCTTTTATGTAATCAAGCCATTTTGACTTTGCTATGCTTAGTGCATTGCTTGTTATGTAGATCTTTTCATTGTTGAAATATGGCTTTAATTCATCTACTAGCTTAGTTATGTAAGATGGCTCAAGCAAAGTTATCTCTCCACCATATATGTCAAGAACTCTGACATCATAAGTGTCAAGAACATTCTTTATGCTTGATATTTCAAGAACATCTTTTGACTGTCGTAGCTTTCCTAAATAGCAGAACTCACAATTCAAGTTGCAATAATGCAATGGTATTATCGACAAGTCTATCATAGCTGTATGTTGTTCTCTTCTATCCACTCTTTTACTTCTTTTATGTCGCATTTGTCATACTGTCGCTCAATTGGGCATTTCATTGGACAATTGTTGAAGTATTTGCATGCAATGCAACTGTATTTCTGCATATATTCTTTAGAATGCGCTTTCTTCCAACTAGTAGGAACGCTTTCAAGACTGTATCGTTGTGCTACGCAGCCGTAATACAGCTTGTCATTGACTAAAACAAGCCTTTGGATGTTCAAGCAGTTTCTTCCTGCACCATAAAGATGTGTTGGCAAGTCGCTTATGTTCTTGTATTCTGTCAAAAGTATCTTCCAAAGCTCAATTGACTCTTCATATGTCAGCGCATAGTCAAAATCTCCAACAAGCTGGTTAAGACAAACATCGCCATTGTTGACTAAGAACGTAAATATGTCTTTATATTCATTGCTGCACTTAAGCTAGTTGAGCATGTATTTAGTTCTTATCACTTCTGTAACTAGTTTTTTGTTGAAATTGCGCAAATAGTCTAATATTTCACTGACATTCATCTTGAATCTATGCAGCATTTCATCTTTATGGAACCTTAATGGTCCAAAGTCAAATGAAGTATGCACATTGTAGTCCATTTTCAAGTCATTCAACAACTTTATAGCGTTTTTGTAGCCAGTAAGGTCTTTGCAAAGAAGATTTGAAGTGATTCTTGCTTCAATTTTGTACTTTGACAATGCTTTTATGAACTCTAAGATGATGTTGTCTAGTTCTAGATCATCAAGAAACATCTCTCCACCCATCAAGCTGATAGACATCTCTTCATATTTGCCAATATTCTGCTATATGCAGTCCTCAAGAAGCGCTAATGTGCTTTTCCAATTCTTCTTGAAGTCTTCTGCTGTTGGCATTGTTCCATGAAATTCACGTTGGAAGCAAAATGGACAACTTCCATTGCATGTCTTGAACAACATTGCAAGAATCTTCAGCTATGTTTTGTCATTGCTGAATCTTCTGTCAACTAAGTCTTGTTTTTTCATCTACATATTCATAAATCTTCTTTCTCCAGCAAAAATCACCTTGCTCAACTGTCTTAAGATTAAGCACAACAGGACATGGACGTATGTAGCAACAGTTGAAATACTTGCATGACATGCAGTTGAACTTCTTCATTATCCATTTGTATATCTCAATTGGATCATTTGATGCTACATGCAAGTTTTCAGGCTTAAGAAGCTCATCACCATATATGTTGCTGTCACAACTTCTTTCAATCTTGTCTTGCTTGCATACATTGCAGTTAGCTCCACATCTAAGAGGCAATGCATCTCGTGTATAGAATGCCTGGACTACTGCTAAAGTGTTGTAGTTGTCTACAAGATATTTGTAGAACTTATAAATGTCAGCAGCAGTTGGAACCATTTTGCTTGTATACTCATCATCAAGTGAATTTGGACTCATCAATGTCCATGACAATCTGAACCACCATTGCTATTTGCTTATGTCAATATGGTTTTGAGACAATGCATAGTACTCATCATACACTTCTTTTATTCGCTTAGACAATTCATCATCTGGTGCTGTTATCTTCTATATTGCCTCTTTAGTCAATACAGACACTACAGCAAAATACATGTTTCTTTTGCTAGTGTATTCAAGCAGCTTCAATGTGTTTCGTCTATGAAGCTCTACTTTCTAAATTGTTCTAAATCTTCCAGAAAAATCAAAAGATGTGAATATGCCTCTTAGCAATGTAGAGTCTAAATTGTTTATATAGTCAAGCACATTGTAAAGAAGTGAAGTGTCTTCATACAGTAGATTTGTTCCAAGCAAACACCTTATTGGCGTAGAAATCTTCTATTTAAGCTTGAGAATTTTCTCAAACATAGAATAATACATCTGTTCAAGACCTTTTCTGAAGAACAATTCTCCGCCAGTCATGTCAATCTAGACTTCTTTATATCCTTTATGATGCTGCTATATGTCATCAAGCAATATGTCAAATCGCTTCAGCACATCTGACTCATCAGTGAAATGAGTATTTGCAGTGTTCTTCTAAAAACAAAAAGTGCAATTGTTGTTGCACTCTTGAAATGCAATGAAATCGTATGGCAATATAGTTTCTCGTATCAATTTGCGCATAGTCTTAAAAACTCCCTTACATCACAATATGTAGCGTTGTATGACACATCTGCTTGTGAATGATGGCATTGCATATATTCTGGACACAACAAACAATCATGTTTTTGCTTTACATTGAACAAATCTTTCTCATCTAGAACTTTTCCACCCTAGATAGTGTGACGTATAGTCTCATAGCTTCTATAGCGTTTGCTGTCTTTATACACTGACACAAATCTAGGATATCGTTCTTTGACTACCTATATATATTCTACTAGCAAATCTCTTGAATATGCAAACTAATCTACATGAGAGTCATTCAAAAGAAGTGTCATGTCAAATGGTGCACCAATCCTATAAAGCTCATTGAATATCTCAAGCTCTTCACTAGGTGTCTGCTTGACAAGTGCTTCCATGTTCTACTTAGACATTATAAAACTTACTACCGGCTTTACTACATCAGCATAATCATTGAATATGTGCATGTAATTGTCATAGTACTGCTAAAGCTTTCCTGGTGAATTGAATCTGCCGTACAAGTCATATGACACCATCATTGTAGCTTTTATGTTCTTTCCTTTGCTTCTTAGTCTGTCAAGACACATATGTAGTGCAGTTCTGTCTGAATATAGAAGATTGCTTGCTATGACTAATGTCTCTGGAACAGTATGTGTAGTTATGTAGTCAACTAAATTTGCTTTGTCAAAAACATCATAGAAGTACTCTACAGAATCAGCAATCTTTTCCATTGTCTTGACATCTTTTATAGCAAACAGCTCTCCACCAAGTATCTTGAATGTGTAGAAATCATATTTCTCTTTGTCTACTAATGCTTTGACTTGCTCATTGTTCTTGTCAACAGCTTCGCAGCTTGGCATTCCAAACATGTAGTTGAATGTCTTGCTTTTCTCAAAGCAGAACTTGCAGTTGTTGTTGCACCAATCCCAATATCTTATGCAAAGTGAAAGTCGTCTTTTCATACTTCTAGTCCAAACAGCATCAAGTCATTAATGTTAGGAAAAATAGTCCGCTTAAGCTCTATGTCATTGTTGTCAAGAATTATCCTGTTTTCTTTGTCAAGCAGATTTATCTTGTTGCATCTGACTTCATTGTCATAGTCCATTGACCAATACACTACAGCTGGAATGCATGGAAGCTTAAGATACTAAGCTACAAGAAGTCTTGCTTTGTCCTAAGCAATAAGTTTGTTGCTTTGCATCTTGAACACAAGCGGCTTAAGTATTCCATTCTTGCATATGTCATAAGCAAGAACATTCAATGCGGTTCTATTCTTGTCTTGTGAAAAATATCCAAACTCATTATTGTAGTACAATGCACCAGTCATGTTTGAGATGTAGTTTGAATATATTCTATATGGCATGTTTATGATTGATATGAAGTACTTGTCATTAGCTTTTCCATACTGTTGCTCATAGACCAATGTCATCTTTATGTCTTTCGGCAAATAGTCAAACTTCAAATCTGGAACTTCAGTATTGTCATTCAATATTATGTCATACACTTTTCTGTTGTTCTCTGTCCAATGTGCTTTGTCAAGAACATTTGCTACATCTGGATCATCTTTGTCATTGTACACATGCACAAACTCATCTCTCTTCACTAGTATGTTGCAAAGTACGTCAAATGTCTTGTCATTGTGCCGTTTCATGTAGTCAAGCAGAACATCATTTATGTATATTATGCCTCGCATGAAGTCTACAATTGTGCTGAAAGAGCTGTAGTCATTGAGCATGTGGTCAACATCAATGTCATAATAGAAGTCTTTGTACACTATTGGAACTACTTTGAAGTCACTAGTTGAGTTGTCAACAAACACTTTGTCATTCATAAGCATGTCATAGCTTATCTTAAGCTTCACAAAATAGCTTCTGACTTTTCCATATTTTTGGAACAACTTAATGTCTTCATTCTTTCGCATTCCATCCATGAAAATCAAGCTGTAGCCTTTTCCAAGGACTTCCATGTTGTACATGCTTCCATCTATCTCAAACACTTCATTGTTGTAGAGTATGTTGTTGCATAAGAACTTCTTGACTTCATTTCGTATTGATGACTTGCTCATGTTCAAGTCATCACCTTCAAGATATTCTATCCATGACCTGTAGCGTATGTCAGGATTGTCTTTTATTATAGATGTTGGAAGTATCTTGTTTACTGACATTGCTTGCTCCTTAGATACTCATACACTTTGTACATTCCACAACTATAGTTGTCAACTGTCTTATGGAGAACTGACGCCATGCAATACATTCTGCAGAATGAAAAGTTCTTGCATGTAAAGCATTTCTTCCTAATCAATGCTTCTTTAAGTTGTGTCTCTGTATATTCTTCTTCAGTTGGAACAACATCAAAGAACTCTTCTTGTGGAAGGTTAGAACTTCTTTTAAGACAGTTGAATGTGAGACTGCCATCAAGATACAAGCAACTGTTGTTGCAATTGCAGTATCGTCCAATTGGATTGTCAAGTGAATCTTTTACAGCTTCTACTTCAGCTATGTTAGTTATTTTGTTGTCAATGCAATGCTTGAAGAAACTAAACAAATCATCTTCACTTGGCTTGAATGTAGTATACAGCTTGTTGAATATGTAGTACTCAATGTTTACTGGATATTCTGCAAGTCTGCTGAAATGTATTGGCTCTTCTATGAAAGCATGTATGTTTTGCTTTGTCAACGTTATGCTTACAGCACATGGCTTGAAAGTCTTTGCATTTCTTTCCCATGTCTGTATCTGCTCATCATTATGGAACCTGTATTTTGGATCATAGCTTGTTGCTACAATAGCATTAGTGTCTGATATAAGGCTTTTTACTCTCTCAATTTTGTTGAACACTAAGTTGCTTGAAAAACAAATCTATGTCTAAATGCCACGTTTTTCACCAATCAATTCAAGTTGTTGCACTAGCCATCTGTAAAGCTAGAACATGTTGTCATCAATGCTATCAGCGAAAAGTTCACCACCCCATATTCTGTAAACTACTTTAGAATATCTTCTACTAAGCTTAGAATATGAGATATCTAGATTTTGTGGAATAGATTTTATGTAGTCAACATCAATATTTGACCTGTCCTAAAAGCAGAATGGACAGTTCAAATTGCATTTAGTGAAAAGAACTAAGCAGACTTCTAGTACATTTTGGTCACTGTTCTTCCCGTAAAAGTTGTTTGTCATTTGCTACTACATTTATCATTCCATCATACAAAACACTGAATGTTGAATTCTGCACAGCATCAGCTAGTTGCGCATTTTCATACTTGAACACTTTATCAAAAAACACTTGCTCTGGAAGTTGCAGCTCTTCTATACTAGGAAGAAGCATAATCAAATTTGCTTCATCATACTTAAGCAACATGCTCATGCACTCATATGTATTTGGCATTGCATCAACATGCTTTATTTCGCTAAAGTCACAATCAAGTATCTTCTTGTCAAGAGATATTATGAACAAAGGCAATGATATAAACAGTTGCAAAAGCTCAATATATATGTCATTGTACTTCTGCTTAAATTGCTCTAATTCATCTTCATCAAGAATAGGTTCTGCTGGACCATTATGCATTCCAATATACAATGCAAACACTGTATAGTCCAACTACTTTATGTTGAAGTCTTTTATGTCTCTTGTCATATACAACTTCAATATTTCTAACTTCTCTTCTGTTGAAAACTTAGAAAAATCTATTGGACCTGCAAACTCTATGTTTCTAAGATATATGAATGCAGTTGAAATGTTGTCATCAAAACTCTCTGCGAACTTTGCTGACTTCAAATCAACTACAACATTTTCTGGAATGTCAAATGGATCTTCTAATGGTATACTTACGACTTTAACTTCTTCACTCATGACAAACACTCTTTATTTATATTATATCAACGTCTTGAACGACTTGAACCATGACAATTTTTATGGCAGCTAGTATAACATGAATTTATGCAACCTAGATTCTTAGAAGATGTTATAGTTTTGCATACTGCAACACATTTGTCTAGCAAATCAGTAAGATCTAGAACACGAATAAGCTTGCCTTGAAGGTATTCAGACTGCGCACTTATAGACGTCTTAGTTCCATTGTCACTTACACGTGGCTTCTTTGCAGTAGCTACTTTTGCACAAAATGCATCAGCTGTTGCAGGTGTTCCAGAGTTAACTGACTTGAAGATGACGTTTACAGAATAAGACGATTTTCCAGGTGTATAACCTTTGACATTTGCATATCCAGTGTTGTTGTACATCTAATATGTTATAGTTCCACAACGGCATGCTTCACGCATTGACTTGTAAATCAAGTTCAAAACCGCATAAGGCTTTATAAGAAGACCCGGATATGCACCTTTATCTTGATCAGAACTGTTGGTCTTGTATGTAGTTGCAAAACCTGCTGCCAAATTTAATATTGTGCTCTTTCCATTTGGATCTGAATATCCACTATATGAACCATTATAGCCTGCCACTGCATCACTAATCTTTGTTCTTATTGCTGATGGTACGTCGTCAGGCTTTATTATGTCACCAACTGTCATGCTCATTGCTTTTTACCTTCTTATAAAGTTCCTTAAAAAATGTGCAAACATTCTGCTTTATGCATGGTCTACAAACTTTATTATATTTACAACTCAAACAATTATTCAAAAAGACACTTTTCTCCGTTGCTGGACATGAATTGACAGCATTTCCATTTGGCTATATTGTCCAAATGTTCTTGCAAAAATGCATATTTCCATTTCTGTAGTCATCTGCTATTACATTTCTATATGGATAATGCCAATTCACATACTAATCTACAAGCCATTTGTCTGCTTCTTCTACTAATGATAGTGTTGACTAGACATAAGGCTCAAACTTTACACCATCAAAATAGTCGCAATTGAATCTGCTTAGGTCTTGAAGAACATCATTTATGTTAGACTAAAACAAATCATGTGTCAGTGTGATAAGAACTGTTGTATGAAGCTATGCTGCTAAAATCTCATCTATCTTAGATAGCCAACTTCTATACTATAGACTATTGAATCTGTTTGGATTCCAACTTGTAGCAATATCTACATGATGTTCTTTAAGAAGCTGAAACTGCAGCTAAGTCATGCTTAGCAAATTAGTCGATACAGATGTTATGTCTATATTGTCAAAAAGCTGCCTTAGCAATCTAATGTCTAATGTCAACGGCTCTCCACCAAACAACACAAACTCACTTCCAATAAATCTTTTGGATGTCTCAACTATAGCATCAATGTCTGTAGTTATTTGCTAGTTCTTTATTGAACAATGAGAGCAATTCAAATTGCATGCATATGTTGGACATAAATAGACTGTCATATAAGCCATCCTGAATCTAATATAGCTTGTTCACGCTTTTTCATTTCAGCACAGTAATTTGGATCATTCCTATTAGCTTCTCTCATTGCTTTGCAAGCATTGCAAAATCTGCATAGCTTGCATGTTAGACATTTTCTTCCATTTATGAAAGTATGAGGATCTAGCTTCATCTTCTTTGGAATAGGTTGTTCTGTCTCTAATGGAATTGAATCACCTAATGTGCTGCAATTATCACATGCACTGTAATGCACATTATCATTAATGTCTTCCCAAAAAACTCGAATTGTAGTAGCACACATCAATCCAGTATTAAATGAACATCCACCATTGAAAAATTGGATGTCAGCATTCATATATTTATCAAGACCGCGTCTTTTAGCTTCAAGCCAAATGTCAATCATCTTATATTTTGGATATGACTCGTCTGAAATTCCAAGTGGCAAGACTGGATTAAGCTTGCATGTAGTTCCAAGTTCTTTAGCAAGAAGTAGATGGTCTAATGCTCTGTCTTCATTCTCTTTTGTTATTACAGCAATGAACATTGGAACATAGCCAACATGATGCTTGAACACTTTGCATACTTCTCTGAACTTTTCTTCATCATAAACAGTGTCAGGATCCCACTTTCGTCCTGTTCCATATTGAAATGACGTAGTTACTGACACTCTTGGATTTCTTAAGACGTTTGTCCATTTTTCTGGTGCAAGCCAAAATGCTTTCAAGTTAGTGACTATTGCAATTTCAGTATTGCTATCACTTGCAGCTAGGAGATCTTCAAAATATGTTGGACCAGAAAGAAGTGGATCTCCGCCATTTACTATTATGCAGTTTGGATGAAGCACATTTATCAAGTCTTTCAATTTCTATGGAACATGTGTAGTATGCTTTATGTTTGATGCCATTTTTCCAGACAAGCAAAAATTGCATGCAAAGTTGCATAGTCCAGTCGGTTTCACTATAAGTTCCATAGCATATCCTCACAATCAACTAAAAACTCTTTCTTAAAGTATTGAACTGTCTTCTCTACCGACTTATAGCTCAATATATCTCCAATTGCATCTAAAATTACATCATATGTTTCTAGGTCTTTAGAGTATGGCTTAAAATATTTGTCATCTACCAGAAGCTCTGGATCATCTAGAGACTTATAGAAGTCTTCATTGAAGAATTTCTCTAGACATTTAGCATATACAATTGCAACAAAATATGATTTTGCTGGATAAACAAGTTCTGACTAAGTCTTAAAGAACTTTATGACTTGCTCAGAAATGCAAGAATAATCAACAAAAAATGGGAGATCTATATCATCCCATTTATTTAGTTTGTTAGCTATTTGTCTGCGCTTTCTAAGACTACTATTCACTTATATATTATACAAGTTATAGTCTTAAATTAACAACACAGTTAACAAGTGAAATTGAATCATCTAACTTGTCTTCTAATGCTTTTCCAATCGTAGGTCTAGAACCATCTGATACAATTGCTATGCCAGCATCTTCCTATGAAAGCATTAAATTCTAAAACTTTTTAACTTTTCCTTTTACTTTTACAGGCGTTCTACCTGTAAGTGCAATTGCAACAGGAATTTGCTATTCAGATGACAACTTCAAATTGCTATTAAGTATAAGTCCTGGTTTAGAAGTTACAACAGCATTTGCTTCAACGTCTGCTTTAGTAATTTCATACTAACCACCAAATTTAACAAGTGTGCCTGGCTCATATTCTTCATCTGCAATATAATATTCAGCTAAATCCGCCCAACGTGCAGAAAGAGCAACCGCATTTATTGGCTAAGCAAAATGGAATATGTTGTAGCCATCTGACCACATTATCTTGTCATTATTGACTTTGATGATGAATTTGTCTACATTAGCTTCGCCGATGTCGAATATTATTCTTTCAGCTTTTCCTGACAAAACTGTTCCAGAAGATTTTGGAGTGTCAAGCACTATAGTGTTCTTTGCATTGCATGATATGCTGCCTGCATTTGCTGACAACTGAATAGTCTCTTGAGCACTTAGCTGCAAGTTCTTTGATCTTAGCAATGTAAGGTTCTTTGAAGACAAATCAGTGTCTACAGCATTCAATTTCAACTAGTTTCTTGAAGAAAGTTGTATTGTTGCTGCATTAATTGTAGCAGTATTTGTTCCTGAATTGTTTCTTACTGCAAAGTTTCCATAGATTTCTGCACCATTGTTCATTATGACTTTGTTAGTGAAGCTCTTGTTGCCTTCAAACACAATGTCGTTGTTTATGATGTTGTAGTCCATATACTGATGAAGATCAGCAATATCCATTCTCATTGACTAGAACTAGCTGTGCTCATCACCATTCTTGTTCTGTGAAACTTCTATGCATGAATACAAATATTCAGGTGAATCTAAAAATGCTGACAATGGTCCTGTACTTGGATCATACGCGTATTTCTCAAGATCTGAAACTCTTTTTATTGCCATATCGCTGCTGTTCCTTGATAGTATTATTTACATTCAGAAAAATTATGTGAACACCTTGAAGCTCTAGAATGATTGGCCAAGTTCTGAAAGTTGTGGATGGACATATACAGGCTTTCCTTTGTATATGTAGTCACTTCCATCAGCATTGGTGTATTTTTCTTCTGATGGAACAAGATTCCAAATTTCTTTGTATGTCTTGTCAGCATCAAATCCATTAAGTATATGATTTATCATGCTATGTCCAGTTCTAGTTATTCCATCTGTTCTGTTTTGAACTTCACTAGTTGAATACATCCATGACACTTCTCCGTCAGTACATGCGCTCCAAACAAGCAAGTTTGGTGTGTCGCTTGCTGCACAAATTCCTGTTGACTCATTTCCATTGAAGTACTCTAATGCCGACTTACCAAAATCGGTAGTCTCTTGGAAGTGTGGCACACTATCTTCACCATCATCTGAAGCTCCGGCCTTGAACATTGTTCCAGCATGGCAGCATGCAAATATGCAAAGCACTCTGCAACGAGCATGTTCAATCAACTTCCAGAATGCTGAGTCAGCTAAGTTTTTGTCATATAGAACCATGCTTGACTTTCCATTTGTTCCACCAGAACCATGTCCAGAGAAATGGAATATCAACAAGTCGCAATTTGTGTCATCTACGGCTGCTGTGACTGCATTTTTCACTGCTGACACTGTAGCAGCGCTATTAGTCAACTTAGTTATGTTTGTAGAATACGCTCTTAGCATGTTTTCCATGTCTGTAGCGTCTTGAACCATTCCAGGCAACTTGTTGTGTGATGTTCCACTATAGTCAAGCGCTACAGTCACAACTCTTGTTTTTTCAGGAGTAGATGTCCTGAATTGCACACTTCTTTCTTGTTGTATCTATGATATAGATGAACTTCCTTTTACTATAGTGTTAGAAGCAGCGTCAAATGTGTATTGTGTGTTGTTTGATGACCTTAGTTCACAGTTGTGATTAAGTCCCCAACCACTAAATGGCACATATTGTGCTGGAGTATATCCTGAGTTGTTGTATTTTGTGTCTCTTTGATATGCTGAAAAATATCCATCAAGACGCTTGAATATTGCATCAGTACTTGCTTCGTTGTCACTGCCAGATGTTCTCCATTGATGTGCTACCCATGAGCCATCCGGCTTCTTCCACAATGCTGAAAAAATTACGAATGTATGTTGACGGCCACCTTGCCATGGTATGTCTTTCTTTCCTTTGTTTCTTTTTTCTTGTGAAATATAGCCATTCATCAAGTCAAGAAGATAATTGGTTTCGGCATTTGACATCTTATAGTCTGTCTCTTGGTACCATAAGCACTCCATGAACAAATATGGACGTTTTGCGCATTCTTCTTGGAACTTCTTAGTGTTGAATGTTTTTTTGTTAAAAGTTGTGCAGAATCCGCAACCAGGTGAACATTCTTTTACGACGAGTGGAATATGGTTGTTTATAGCGTATGGTGCTATATGCTTAATTCTGTTAAGATACCATATTCCATATTTGAAGTTACTAGTAGTAGAATGGTCTTCAGGCATTACAGCAAATTTCTCATCTTGTGTCTTGAATGCCTCAAATATGTTGTCACTTACTCCAGAGAATGTCACTTTTTTAAGTGAGCTTCCTGAAAATGCATTTTCACTGAGTGTGTCCAATGCACTGATTGACTTAGGCAAAGTGAGATTTGACAACTTAGTGCAGCCATTGAATGCATTGTTCTCTATAGTCACTAGATGTGTGTTGTTGCTGTTGCTGAAGTTTACTGCTGTCAATGCTGTGCAACCATCAAACATGTCTTTTGACACCATTTCCCATTTTTCAGGAAATGTTATAGATGACAATGCTGTGCATCCTCTAAATGCATGTTCACCTACACATGCTCCATAGTTCTTAGCTACAGTGAATGATGTCAATGCTGTGCAGCCTTCAAACATTCCAGTTCCAATGTCTGGATGCTCTTTGATAGTGATGCTCTTCAATTGCTTGCAGTCTTTGAAAGCATAGTTTCCGACATATGGGCCGTCATCATAGTTTCTAAGTCTGCAGCCTTGATATCCATTTTCTGGATCATCTGGATCTGTTATGTTCTTTCCACTAAGCGCAATGTTGACAGACGTAAGCTAAGTGTTCTCAAATGCATGGTCACCGACTGCGAATATTGTTGAACCATCCTATAATGGAGCCATTGCACTTATGTTAGAGTTTGCAAAGCTGTATTCACCATACTTTTTTACATTTGGTGCATTAACTGCAGTCAAGTTCTAGCAATCATAGCAGCAATATGGACCGAGCTCTTCTACATTAGTTCCAACATTTCCAATTTCTTTAAGTTGAAGCCTTAACTTGTTGTCAATGCCTTGCTTATTTCCAACAAGAACTAATGACTTTACTGTATCTGATATTCGTACAGTATGAATATCTTTGTCTTCATACATGTATGGAGTGTAATCAAGCTTTATAAGTGTCTTTTTCATTGCTTATTTTCCTATTACTTGAATGACTTTGTCTTCTATGTCCATTTAACAGATGTATTTCCACTTGCAATTATAGTACAATCATGGCCAATATTCCAACAATTTGCTGGAATAGGTTTAGTAGTTATGTAGCTGTAGTCTATGTTGTTTGGAACATAACCAGCTGGCTTTAAGTTATCAACTAACTAATATGATTTCAACCATGTGTTTATCTAAAGCTCTATTGCTCTTAAGTAGTTCTTTATTCCTGAATCACTGCCAATTCCACGGTCAGCATAATCTGTTTTCAAATATTCATTATATGCTGCTTTTATGTCATCAGAATATGAGTCAATTTTACTTTCATCTAACACTACACCATTTGCTGTAGGAACATAATACGGATCATATGTACCATCTTTGCCGCTTAATCCACTCAAATAGAACCAAAAAAACTATGAGTTTTCAACTTTTACTACTCTTACATCTTTGAATCGTGTTCTGCAACTTGGAATCTTATTCCAATTGTTTCCTTTTTGTACAATCTTTGCTGGTTTGTCGAGATTGTTGCCTGCTATTCCTTGAAATGCATTAACATATGTTGATTCAGTATAAGTGCAGTCTGCTTTTTTGTCATAATTATAGTTAGTAGGATCAACAGATGAGTATGGCACAAACAAACATGCACATGGATAACAGTAATATGGCCAATCTACATTATTCTAAACATCATATCTTTCTCCAGCATACTAGCTTGTAACATATAGACGTGACAATTTTCTGCGCTTCAAATGCGCATCCATTATTCCTGTTGTTTTGTTAAAAATATCATATGTAAGCATTTTAGCTTTCAATGCAACATTTGAATTGTAGAACTTATATACTTTAGTTGGCATGTCAATATGATTAAACTGCTCTACAAAAGATGAATTTGGAACAACACCTCTGCTGTATAACTACACCTATGTTGTGCCGTCATATTGCATGCGTATTATGTTGTTTCCACCATATCCGCATGAAAAGACATTTCCACCATAGGTGCTAAATGCACTATTTCCAGCAAAAAATGGTGACCACATAGTTGAATCCCATTCATCACCTTTAAAATAATTATGTATATCTGCTATCTATATATTATTAGTTGAAAAGGCAATTAGGCATTTTTGGCATGCTAGCCATTTGAAAAACAGGTCTTTGCAAAATATTTGAAGCTATACTGGAAAATTGACAACACGACCGGCTTCCTAATTTCTAATATAGTCATTGAAAAACCATAGATTTATAATAAGTACTGGTACTTTATTCTTCACCGCAAAATCTAATACTCCATCAACATCATCATATATTTTTCCATATTGATATTTGTTTCCAGTATCTTCTTTCTTCACTATTTTGTATTTAATTGTAGACCAATGCACTGTTGCTGCATTATTTTCTGACTTCATGCTGTCATTCAACTGCTGTTTTGTTATTGTTTTAAGCTAGATAGAAGTCAAACTTGAGCCATTTAATGCATTTTGCTAAAATTGCTTTAAGTTAGTTATGCAATTGCCAAAATCTACACTTTTAAGATTTGGCGTATCTTTAAACATATAGTCAGGAATAGTTGGATTTGAATCAAGCTCTAATGTCACATTGCTAAGATTGCTCATTCCACTTAGACTTGGCAATGTGTCAATGTTTCCTCTTATAGCAAGTTTCTGAAGTTGTGGTATTCCATACAATGCAGCTTCATGTATTTGGCATATGTTGTTTCCATCACTTGATAAAGTAAGTTCAATTGATGTCAAATTATTGCAATCTTCAAATAGTAACTCAGGCACATAGTTAGCAGTCAATGCAACTGACTTAAGCTTTGTACATGATTTGAATATGCTTTTTCCAAATTCACCTAAAGGCACTTTAAATAGTTGCATATTAAGACTAGACACACCAATATTCTAAAATGCATTATCACCAATTCTTTCAAATGCTGCTGTTTCAACATTTATATCTGTCAATTGCTCACAATCTTTGAATGCATTTTTTCCAATAATTGATGTGTTAGACTGAAGAACTACTTTCTAAAGTTTTTTACAACCATTGAAAGAATTGTCTTCAATAGTCTAAAGATATTCACCTGTGTTGAATTCTATTAGTTGGTCTTTTATTGAGTTTTCACTTGATCCTACTACATTTATTCCATTTATGCTATTAGAAATCTTTACTTTTTTTCTCTAGCCTGCACTATATGTATGAGTCACATTGCGTAATTCTTTAAGTGTATGTTTCATAATTAGTCTTCAAACTCCACTATTACTGTTGATTCTGTTGGCAAAAGTGTTCCACTTGCTATCTAAAACTACTATCCATTTCCTTCTAATGTTAAAACAGTATCACCTACGTAGTCATAATCTACTACTACATTTGATGCATTTTCAGTTGGTTCGCTAGATGCTAGCATAAATTCTTGCTAAGTGCTTGCAAGCGTCAATACAGTATCTGTTGAACTATCAAATGAATAATATTGCCATATTGCATAAAGATTTATTATTGCATTGTTGCTGTCAGTTAAGTTAACTACACTTTCTTTATTTGTATATTTTATAGAACCATTTTCTGACAATGACCAACCTTTGAATGCATAACCATCTTTTATAAATGCACATTCTGGCAATTTTATCTATTGGTCTTCCTTTAATATAATATCTTCCATTTTTCCTTTGTTTGCACCATTGCCATTGAACACAATCTTGTACTTGCTAGGTGACTTAGCAATTATCTTTATTGACTGTGCATCAGTTCCAAAACAGCTGAAGTCAAAGAAGTATTTTCCATCTTTGACATTCTGCAAAGAGACAGGATTGTCATTTATAGTTGCACGTACTGGCAAAGTATTTACAATAGATGGCTCCATATATGAATGGAAATACTGTTGTGATTCACCAACATCATGCTTTTCAGTATCAGTGAATATCTTCAATGGCAATGAATTTCCATTTATGAACACATTGTAGATTTCATTGAAGTCGAAATGCTCTGCATCAAGCCATACTCTCAGCTTTGTCTTCAAGTCAGCTACTGTTCCACTAATAGCAACATCGGCATTGCTTCTAGTGAATGCATAGTTGTTGTTAGTGCAGTACTGCATTCCTTCTACATGGTTGACATATTGTGTTCCAGTAGTAGGAATGTAGATGTACAACTCTTTCATGTTTGACTTGTACTTCTTCATGATGTATGTTATTCCATCAATGTTCTGATAGCTGTTGCTTGATGTAGCATTATCATATGAAGTAGTGAAGTTAGAATATTCAGCAGTTATGTACTTTACATCTCCATTGAACTCAACTTCATCTACATAGTCATTCTTCACTATGTTCTTGTAGTTTGTAGTAGTCTGCCAATTGTCTGGCATCTCTGACAAATCTATTGGCATTACAGTATTGTTGACTGTAGTAACAATGCTGTTTGGTCCATGTTGTTCTTGGATATGATTCAATATGAATTTGTCATAGCATTCTTTAATAGCTTTGCTTATTCCACTTGTGTTTTGCTTTGACCATGTGTCAACTAGTCTGTACTTGTCATATGTGTTAAGCACACCAATATTTGTTCCAAATACATATGACTTCTTTCCAAACTTCTTGATATTTGTTATCTTGTTGATGTTAGTACTAACAGTTGACAAGTCAAAAAGCAAGTCTGCAAGTATAAAATTCTTGTCTTTTGTCTTATAGACTTTTGGACCTGACGTCAAGTAGTATGTAGGATATCCATCAACACTTGTCTCGGCAAATGAAATTGAATCTACTGTTGACTTAGCTAATACGTTGCACAATGTCAGATTTCCATCTGAATATTTGTACAAGCCATTTGATGTTCCAACAAGAACAGTATTGTCATCTATTTTGAGCATTGTCATTACTACACGATTTATAAGTTTGTCGTAATAACGTACAAAGTCAAGCTTGTCGTATGAGAATATTCCGTATGTTCTGTCTACAAGCCACTTGTCATTTATGAACACTATTCTGCTTGGATCTATTTCTTGGAATACTTCAAGTGGAACATCTAGGCATATCTGCTAGAATTGTGACTTGTTGTTGTATCTATAGTATAGATTTCTGTCTGCAATAGCGAATTCAGCTGATCTTAATACATTGAAGTAAGTAACCGTCTTTACTGGAGTTATGTTAGTCGTAAAATCTTCTGCTGTTTTTGTCAATCTATCTACAAGAATAGGATGAGCACACACTACAAACAACTAAGATGCATTGTAGTTGAATACATTAGTTATTTGCTGAATAGTCTAGAACAAACTGTTAGCGTCATTATGGACTATTGTGTCTTCAACTCTTACTGTTGTTGTCTTTACTATGTCATGTCTTCCATCAGTGTTTATCTCATAGCAGTAGTAGTCGCCTTTCTTGAATATTGACTCTACATTTTTGTTTTCTAGCAACCTGTTAGCTGTAGTGTCAAATACATTTTCTACTGTAGACTCTGGATATCTTGATATTACAAATACACCATTTCCAGAACCATAATATATTTCTGCTGATTTTGAGTTCTCATATATGAAATTGACTGTGTTAGCTGCAGTTATTGCAGTATACTATGTCATGTCTTCAGGATTTTCATATGATGACAATGTTCTTCCATTCACTAAGAACATTCCAACATCATGCTAATAAAGAATATTGACATTGTCTGCAACAAGTTTTTCATTCTTTATGCTGTCGTTGTATAATGGTTCATATATTCCGCCTGTAGACATTGGTGCAAGAATATATTCAAGCTCATCATCAGGATTGCTTCTTGAAAATGCTTCTCTTTCTATATTCTTTTCTTGCATGACGAATATGTCATTCAAGCTATTTCCTGCTGCTATTTGAGCAAACTTAGCTTTTGAAGCTAAGAAATTTAATTGTCCATTCAAGTCAATTTCATAAGGAATGTTTACTAGCTTGCTGTCAGTTATGAATGTTAATGAACTTTCTGATATTGACACACTCTTGACTGATGTGCTAACAATTTCATCAAGATCATCATTTCCTATTATTACTGGCCTATTGAATGCATCACTTCCTGGAAGCTTTATAACAAGGCCTTGTGTTGAACCAATTGCTGCAATAGAGACATTTATGTGTTTTGTCTATTGTTTATGCCAAGAATAACCATCCCATACAAATTCGATATCATCTGCTCCAAACAATCCTGCATTTACATATACTACATCACCGCTTTTTCCATTTTCAACTGTTATAGTGCTTCCATCTTCAAGCTATATGTTTTTAGTTGTTGAACCTTCAGTTATTGCAGTTACAGCTTTTCCATGTATGTGTGTGACGTCATAAAGTGATATTGCTCTGCTAAATGTCTATGCATCCATGCATTGTATAGTAGCGCCTGGAATATGCAAGTCTGATAATGCATATCCGCCACCACCATTTGCTAGTTGCTTCTGAATTTCATCTATGTCAAATCCATAGCTTCCGCTGTATATTTCACCAGACTTAGTGAAGAACATGTATGTTATTCCATACTTGTCTATTACAGAATCATCTTTGTCATCTGCTGGTCTAGCAAGATACATGACTGTGTTGTTGGTGATTGCAGATATAGAATGTGGAGTAGTTCCACGATCTACTTCTATTACTGCAATTGTCTCATCTGAAATAGCATTCTAGCTAGCATCATACTGTATGACAGCATTGAAGTCAAACTCTATTTCAGAATAGTCGCCATTGTACTTCGATATTCCAGACAAATCTACTGTCACTTGTCGTGTCTAATCATATTCTGGAATGTAGTATGAATTATATGTGCTATGCCATGTTGTAGCAAAATACACATTGTACTTGTTCTATATGTAGTCATACTGCGTAAATATTCTGTCAGCAGAGCATGGGAAATTGCCAGTCAAAACAACGTTTTCACTTTTTGTAGTATAATGGTCTGTGCCATCATCATCTGTTGCTGTAAGGATGTTGTTCTGCACTACTGCATTGTATTTCATCTCAGTAGACAATGCATTTATGTAGTTTGTAGATTTGCTGCTGTCAAATACTTTAAGTTGTGTTGTTCCAGTCTTTATTACAGCCTTTGAAGTTCCAGGCAATGCAACAACATCTGTATCAGAATTTATTCCATCTGATATTGTCTATATAGTGCCAGATATTCTAGTAAGGCATTCTACGTTTTGGCGTCTTCCAAGAACATAAATCTCATTTCCAATAGCCAATATCTTTCGTATTGAATTGAACTCAAGTGAATTATTGTAGCGTATCAGCACTACAGAATCTGTCAAAGCTATTTGGCCAAGTTCATCAAGCTTGCAAGCATTTATGTTAAGTCTATACACATGTGTATCTGTTGCTACATACATGTAGTCACCTAATCTGCATACATCTATTGGGAGTTCTCCATCTGGAAGACCTGGAATCTTAGTGAAGTTTACAAACCAATCATGATATGTGCCTGGATTTCCATAGCTTATAGTTGCAGCTAATGGACCAGCTGTTGTAGCAAACAAAATGAACTTTGCCTAGCTTCCAGCACTAGAAGGAGAATTCTAAAATTTGTTCTTCAACTCAACTATAGTGTTGTCAAATGGCTTGTCATAGCTGAATACATAGTTTAAGAATCCTATTTCATTTCCAAGTGTTGGATCACGGTTAATCATTATGTCAGTGACTGACTTCATGTAGCCGCGATCAAAGTCACTTTCATCATTCTCATTTTCAAAATATCTGTATAGCTTGTTGTTAGATATTCCTATGTAGACATACTTGCGTTCAAAGATGTCAAGATCTTGGTTTGATCTTATTCCATAAGGAATAAGTGCAAAATGCTGCATTTCATCATATTCATCATGATCTGGATCAAGACCTTCAAACTTAAGAGATTCTGCGCTCTTGAATATAGTGTTGAATACAGCAACAGACACATCAGTTGCAATAAGACATTGCATGTTCTGCTGCTAGTCAATAATGTCATCTTTTATCGTGTTTACTACATAGCTTATGTCTTTTATTGGACGTTTTACATTAGCTATGGTAGTCTTTACATTGTCACCTGGATCTAAGAAGTTCAACTGCAAATTGTCACGCAAATCTGCTGGATCAGGATAAGTAGAATATGTATTGATATATCTTTCTACCTTCATGTCATATATGTCATATGCAGAGACTTTATTGTCATTAGTAGACACAAGCATTATTTCTGAATATCTGTCTGATGGCAACATGCAGATTGACTTAGGAATTGATGTAGCTGTAGGATTTATAAGATGTCTATAAGCTAATGCTATTTCCATCTTATTTCTAGTAGCACTCAACTATGTTATGTCAGGAATTATCTGCTTAAATGTTGACTATTCTCCTTCAGTTGTAGCTGGAACATATTTGTACAATGCAGGTTCTGTTGTACGAGCATAGTTTTCAATTGAATATCCATTTGTGACAAATGTCTATATTCTTGACAAATCAGCTACTGTCTTGTCAGTGAAGAATGCTGATCTTTCAAAGCTTCCTGAAAAGTTCTAGAATAACTCAATTGCTGTGGTGCTTTTTGATGGATTGTCTTTTAGAACTATTATCTTTCCAGAAAAGTTTGCAAGTGTCTTTATGTTGCTGTCAAGTTCATTTTCAGTGTAATTGCTCTCATTAGTTATATACTGTGTCTAAGTGAATGACTCACCATTACTGAACACACTGTTAGGAAGAACTAAGCAATACAGTTTGTTTCCAGCACCTATAGCAAGTGATTTGCTTGCTTCATCATAAGCAATGTCAGCTACATTCTTTCCTGGAAGAAGATGCCAATCATTCAAATTCCAATTTACAGCAGAATCTTGCTCTCCTTGCTGCAGCATATATGCACCATTCTATGTGCAAATGCACCAGACATCTTTTCCAAATATCTGCAAATATCTTACTTTGTTCACGTAAGAAGTAATTATGCAGTCTTCAGGTGCTTGGTTTACTGAACCAGCATAATGTATATAGTCAAAGTTCTCATCGACTAGACCTTCAACAGTTCCAATAAGGACTTTTCCATCATCGTCAAAATATACTGTAGTTATGTCTGGTTTGTTGTCAAATACTGCTGTAAGTGCATCTTCTACATGTGAACTATAACTTAGACCAATGTCTAATGTGAATATTGCATTTTGAGTATATACATTGAGATTGTAGTTCTGTGGAACAAGACCTATTATTTCTTGGCTTCCGAAGCTATTGTTTATGTTCCATTCAGTAGTTGCTGTAGCTTCTGATATTTTGCAATTTGCCCAGTTTACTCTAAATGGCTCTGCTACTACAGTCATCTCATTGACATAACAGATGTCAACAACATTTGATGTGAACTTTGTCAGAACTTTAGTTGCTGTAATTCCATCAGATGAAACATTAAGCTTCCATACACCAACGCTTGTGCATGCATATATGTCATTGTTTGCATCTATTTTGACTTTAACTAGCTTGTTGACTCTGCATGAAGCAAGTTCTGTTATTGGCACTAGCTAGTTTCCAGTGTTGACATATAATAATCCAAGACTTCCTGCAACATAAAGCACATTGTCTATCACTACTGAATAGTTTATTCCTTCAACTGTATTTACTTGCTTCATGTCATAGAAAGAATACTGCTTCTTTGATGCATATAGGCCAGGACTTATGCCATCAACACCTACAAGAAGTTTGTCAGTTCCATTTTCACCACTTAAAAACTCAAGACAGTTCACATTTCCAACTATAGTGTTCTCTTTTATAGGATTTGTGTATTTTCCTTGTCCATCTTTTTGTGTTGAACAATACAAGCCGTGTTCATTTCCAACAAACAATGCATTTCCACTTAATGCTGCTACAGTGTTAGGATAGTACACATCGACATCATGCTAGTACTTTCCAAATATCTGCTTGCATGTTGGTTGCTCTACTTCTGGATTGACTATTCCATCAATTGACTCTATCTTGTATACTGCATCAGGTGTAGCGAACACAATGCTCTCATAGTTGTTCTGCAGATATTGGACAGGATAGTTTCCAGTTGGAAGATTGCTTACTCCTGAAAGCCTTTGCCAAGTGTTCATGTTGTCTGTTGACTAGTATATGCCGTACGTAGTAGTAGCTAGATAACATACACTGTCATGCAAGAACTGCACTGACAGATTCAATGTGTTCTCTATTGTAGCAGTCAAGTCATATGGAATCTTCTACACTACAGACAAGTCATTAGCTCCACCATCAATTCCATCAAAAAACTTTATGTTGTCTGCATACAATGGAATGTCTGCTTCATTCTTCTTAAGTGGTCCTATTGTGTAGTTTGACTCATATATAAGTTTTTTCTCGATATACAAATCATTGTCAATAAGCTTCTGCAGTGCATAGTTAAGTGCAGCATGAACAATTTGGTTTGTCTTTACTGCTACATCATACGAAGTGTCATGTGGCAACGTCGTAGAAGCTGCATCTTCTTTCTTTATAATGTTCTTCTTAAGAATGTTGTTCATAAATTACTTCCATCTTCCAATCACTTGACAATGAAAACTGTTTGAAACAAGTCCTGATTTTCTTCCATCTGCTACTCTGTCTATTGGCATAAGCACATACAATGCTGTAACTGATGATGTAGTTTTGTTCACAAATACCATAGTGTTTGCGCCATGGTCTATTGTCTGATGTGCTACACTTCTTTCTTGTGATCTTACATCAGAATTGAATATCATGTAGTTAGTGTCTATGAATTCTACTGGAAACTTTATAGTTCCAGCATATGAATTAGCATAGTCATTTCTGTTTTTCTGTATTGTGGATCCAAGCTTTATCTCTTTGTCTCCGCCTTTTGCAAATATTGAATATGCTTCTTCATCTGCAAAATATGGACTGTTGTCGGCTGAGCTCAATCCTGCTTCAGCTAGCTTGTCTGCTTTAAGATCTAAAGCATTGCAAGAAAGAACTTCATACTAGACACCATCTATTGTGTCTATTCCAGCATGTGCAAGCTTGAACAATATTTCATATTCTAGCAAACCATTGTCCCATATACGTCCTACACCATTCAAAATGACATTGTCTTTAGCTAAATGTATTGTCTTGTTTGGAAAGAATACTTGCTTTCTGTTTACATCTACATTGCTAAAGTCATTTTTTAGAAGCTTAGAGTCTATTTGCTTTTTGTCATTAGGCAATGTGCCATATTTATGGTAGTTCTCTTCAAATTGGTGGTATGTGTCAATGTATTGCACAAACTCTTGCATTATCTGTGCAGACAATGACGTCTCATAGATTGTAGTGTATTCATTCTTGTCTTTCCAACCACTTGGTTCAAATGAATACTAGTTCAGCTCTACTGCGCTCAAGAATGGCGTAGTAGTGTTGTTGTCTACTTGTGATTGCAGCAAATACAATGATTTCTCAGATGGCTTGTTCTATCTGTCCATCACTATCCAAATGAGATCACCTTTGTTGTAAGGAGTTCCTTCAACAAACTGACGTATTCCACTTCCATATGTTGCTGCATTTTCATACAATTCATTTAGACGAAGGTCATTAGCAAGCAACTAGCTGAAGTGCCTGTTTATTGTATATCTGTTAAGCAACTCATTTGATGAGTTTCTTATTTCAAATTCACTGTCTAATACATAGTCCATAATCAATTGCCTGCTCTAAATCCTGTAACATAATACTAGAAGTACTTTGCACTGTTAGGTGAGTCAACAAATATTCTAAATCCATCATTCTTGAATGTGTTAGCTTCATTTGACGCATAGTCATAGAATTGCTCATCAAATACATAATCAAGTGGATCGCTTGAAAGATGAGTCTCTAATGTAGCATATATTGGAGAAAGTTGGACAATATATCTGTTGTCTGCTTTAAGATTCAAGTGTGCATCATAGCTTGAGTCTAATGCAGTTGAAAATCTAGTATATGGTCCATAGAATGACTTTGCTGTAGTAGGATAGTCATATATTGGCGCAGTCTATTGCACACCATCTTCTGTGTATTTCCATCCAAAATCTACACTTATCATGTTGCCTGAATCTACTGGAATTACTCCTCCATATTCTAGCTTTCCACTGCTCCAATATCTGAACCATTTGTTGTACTTGTACTGCACATATGGATAATGTGTCACAACATGTTCTGTTGCATTTACATAGTATTTGCTGTTTGTTGACATCTCATATTCATCAAACGCGGTAAGTGGAAGAATGTTGAAATTGCAGTTGTATTTGTCAAGACGGCTGCTTATCACATTATAGTCATCGGTCTGTTTTGGAATAATGCTTGTGTTTATTCCACTATATGTTATTCCTACTATGGCTTTATCATCAAGATCTGCTATAAGTCCTTCAATGTTAGAGCTTACATAATTTGCACAACCTGCCATCTTAGACATGTAGTAGCTTTTAGCATCATTGTTCAGTCTGCCATTAGTTGTTATCTAGTCATAGTCTTTAAGCTTCCAGAATGAAACATCACTTTCTGACTCAATCACTGAATATATGTATTTTTCATCTAAAGGAACTTTGACGAACTTCTTCACATACTCAAATCCTGAAATTTGAGCTGTTGACTCATGTGAATTGTATCGTTGCAAGTTCTTCATGTTGCTTAAGTTCTTAAGAAGATAGTCAGATATGTTTCCAGCAAAACTGTTGTTTCCAAAATGGTAGTTTTGCATATGCTAGTCTAACAACGTAGACAACATGCTGCTTACTATAGCGCTTACACCTTTATAGTCATCTCTTATTATGAAGTCCTTCCAAGATGATGTGTTGCTTGGCACATCTTTATTGTTATCCTTAAGAGAAATCTTTATTTGAACACTTTTTGTGACATCACCAATTGCAAACAATGGATCTAATGGCTTTGCTATGTTTTCTGGCTGATATCCTGTCAAAATGCTATAGTACAAGTCATACTAGCTTAAAGTATATGGCTTCACTACTTTCTTAAGATATGTGTTGTTCTTAGCATAGTTGTATATCTATGTCGCATAGAATGGTATAAACTGCTCAGGTGATTCAGTGTTGTACCATACTGCATAGCCTTTTGGATATCCAGAAATGCTTGAGTCATTGTACCATTTGCATTCCCAAATCTTTGGAGCATATCCAACTGGATCTGCAAGCTGCACATCATTCTCTACAAACTTCTTCAAAGCATTGTTTATAGTAGCTTGATTTACCTATGCATCATTCTGTATTGCGATTGCGCACAAATCTGTATGTTTCAAATTCATATTACTTAAACTCGATGTTTAGCAATTGAGTGTGTGCAGGACATACTTTGTCTACTACCATCTTTATGTTGCTCTTTATGTCTTGCATCATCATCTCCTTAAGTTGCTTAAGCTTGCTGTTTGAACTGTCTGACTTCAACGCAGTGTCCTCAATCTTTATTGAGAACATGTTTGTCCTATGTTGCGTATTTGGAACAAATCTATTTATGCTCTTTATCGTCTCTATCTTCTAGTACTTAGTGAACTAGAAATGCTCATCTGACTGCTTTATTTGGATGTTGTCGTCAGTTGACAACTATGCAGATGTCTTGTTGTACCATACATCATCGTAGTACTTCAGAAATATAGTATCACCACATTTGTCTATTCCAACATATCGTCTGCTGTTTGCTAAAGCTTGGCTTGGATATCCTTCAGCATCAACATAGTCTTTTATGTTCAACTTGTTTGCAGCTGAAACATATTCATTGTCTTTCAATAACTCCATTGAATATGTAGCATTGTAAGCATATTTTCCAGGAAAAGCGTCGCCATATATGTCACCTTCTTCAAAATCATTGTATATGTCATTGTTCTACAACTCAAAGATATAGTTGCAGCTTAAATTATGAAGATTTGAATTAGGAATGTAGTTCTTCTATATGTCAGTTGATGACAAGTTATGCGGCTTATACATATAAGTGTACAAGTCATCGGCTGATATCTGCATATAGTAGCTATTCTCGACAATGTTCTATGCAATTGTGTCATCTTTGTTATATTGTATAGATGAACGAGCATAGTTCAATGTCTAATTTGTAGATTCTGTCAAACCATAAGTATAATTTCCTTGCTGTACTATTCCAAACAACTAGTTCTATATCGTAGGTCCATACAACTCTGCACACTCATGCTATCTGTTGTTTGTCTTTACAGCAAGATCTTTTATGTCATACAAATTATGGATGATGTTCTTAGTAGAATCTTTCTAGAATATTGAATAGATGTTGTTCTTGTTGTCTACATTGTCAGCATACTTGTCTAGATTTTCTTCTAGTGATGCAGCATATACAACATCTGGAATATATGCATAGTTCTTGAAGAACTCTGCTGCATATTCATCATAGTGCGAACGTGTCAATAGCACTACTGTTCTGTTTTCTCCAACAAATGTGAAGTTTGGATCATATACATTCTCTTCAGGTGACAGAACTGAAAGACCAAACTCATCAGCTGAATATCCAATGTCTAAGCTGACAAACTTTTCATTCTTTCCAGTTGTTATGTAGTTTAGATCTTTGACAATAATTGACGCCATAATACTTATACGAACCTTTATAAGTATTATTTACAACATCAAAAATAAGGCAAATATTTGACTACTATCTTACTATAGCATTAAAGCAATATTAGAAATGAACAATCAGCTTTGCCAAACTATTTTCTTAGCTGCAACCTAATCTACAATTTGCTAATATAGATCTTGTGCTACACCTGGTCCAAGGCAGCATAAAACATTACCTTTAGGCAATGCCATTGCATCAGTAAGTGATGACAATACTGGCAAGTTTGCCCATTCTGCACCTAGTTCTGCTTTAAGTCTATTCTTTATTACTGAATAGATTTCTTCAAATGTTAAACTATATGACTTGTAGTCATTTCCTGTTTTCTTTGATGATACTATAAATAAATCACCACTAAGAAGATTTGCACCAGCAGCTGTACCAGCATTGTAAGCTGATAATTCTGATATTGGTTGTGAATTTGCCATTTGATTGTTCCTTTAACTTTAATGTATTTACTGTTGAAATTATGCTTGTCTTGTGACAATGAATGATGGTGGTCTTCCAGAAGTTCTCTCTTGCTCTACAAGTGCGTCTTCTTG
>JAEEGL014788529.1_pt1 | contig 51779 bp, 44 predicted proteins | sample 9134231 | NCBI WGS metagenome assembly JAEEGL01 (sample SAMN16246548, study PRJNA631951) | gut metagenome | biome: gut microbiome; feature: rumen; material: fiber-attached | host: Bos | place: Iran: Karaj | collected 2018-10
AGTGTAAGTATCACGAAGGTCAAGCAAGAGAACATTGTATCCTCTCTCCTTTAAAAAACCTGAGTGAAGATCAAAAAGCTCTCCCTTAGGGTCCGTCATAATCATTGAACTTCCTGCACTTGTTGCACCCAGAAGCTGAATCATAGGATTTATAAAGGTTGTTGTCTTACCGGAACCTGTAGCACCTATAATAAGCGAATGTGCTCCGGGAAGGAAGTTAATCTCAAGCATATTTTTCCTGTTGAGTACCGCACGTACCGGTATACCATCCTTCTTGGTTTCGATAAGCTTATTATAATCAAAACCCGGAAAATAGCTATCTCTTTCCTTTTCTGTAAGAAATCTGCTGTTTTCAAGCGAGCCTTGCACAACATCTGCCTTTCCTCCCTTTCCAAGCAAGCCCCTACCGTTATTGGATAACATGGAATCCATATGGTTGCTTGAAAGCATATATAGAAGCCCAACCACTGCAGTTCCTATAATTCCTATCAGCCAGGTTTTGGGTGAAAGGAGAAGACTGAAGTCATAAGTCATGCTCTTTCCCTTAATAATCATAGGAAAGTTTATCGCTAAAGACCTAAAAACAAAGCCGATAATAAGAGCGATTATTACGCCCATAGCAATATATATTGCATTTTTCTTCCATCCATCAAGCTTCATAATTGTCTAATCCTTTCTAAATAATATAATTATAATAGTTTTAATATAATGGTGCAGTAGTATTGATATTATGCTCTTTTCCTGCGATATAGTACTTCTCAACATCTCCAAAGTTTTTAAGATTATAGTAATCAAAAATAGAGGCTGTTTTCTCATTTATTATAGCAGGAATGGCTTGACTCTTATCTTTGCTTTTATTATCGAGATACGAAGAAGCGTCATATATACCAAATCTATAATAACTCATCTTTTCCAAATACTCTTTTGATTTACCTATTACAGGCGCGGTAATTACACCCTTATTATTATAAGCAGCCTTCTGCGCATCTTCTAAAAACAGTCGGATATCTAATTCATTGCTCTGATTTGAGTCCATCGCTTTAAAAGCCGGAACTATAGCATCGGTCTTTTCTAAAGATTTATCGGTAATACTTACCTTTTTGTTTAGAAATACACCTCTGTTTGACCTGTTTACACCTGCATAAAAAACAGCATCCTTTCTGTTTTCTATACTGCTTGAAGGGTCCATAGCTCCATATGTATTTGCAAATAATCCGTAATTAACAACATTTGAATTGTTTAAAAGAAGAAGATTTGGTTCAATATCATTTGAATATGTGTCAAATCCCATGTGTTTATCAGAAAGAGAAAAAAGCTTTCCGCCCGGCATAATGATTATATTACCGCCGTTACAATATATTTTACCCTCATCTGTAGCCGTATAAGGTGATATACAACCTCCGTCTTTTATAATTATGGTTCCCTCGTTATAGATAGTTCCGTTATTTAAAAGGTCACCCTCTACAGAAAGGACTCCACCTTTCTCAATCTTTATGGTGCTTTTTTCAGGTAAGACTATACCTTCGCTTTTGGAAGTATTTCCATTTTCATCTGTAAACACAGAATTTCTTACCGGATAAAGAGTATCCTTCTTTATGGTTAAAACTCCTCCTGCACCTGTTGTCTTATCTCCACCTTCACCCTTTATGGTTGAGAATACATGTTGCTCTCCTACATAAAGTCCATATTCTATCTGGCACCCCTCTTCGTTTCTTGGTTGAGTAGAGTACTTTATATGATTACCCATCATATCCAATCCTGTAAGAAAATAACCACCCTTCCAGTAAAAAGTGGACCAGTTATCGACTTTAGTCGGGGCAGCTATAATATTCCATATATAAGAATCCTCTCCAAGAAATGGCTCTAGCATGAATCTGTTTCCTGCATTCAAATCATTATCATGATCTGAAGTTCTTACAAACATATAGGGTTCTCCGCGCTCTCCATCATTATCTGTTGTAGCTGCACAATATAAGTAATAAGTCTTTTCGTTACCTCTGTTACTTCCTATATCGAGGTATGACATATCTTCAGGATTATCCTTTGCTGACGGCTTACATAAGGCTATTTCGTAGGTTTTGCGGTCGTTAACCCTAGTATCGTTTTGTTTTAAAAAGAGTACGCCCATACATCCGCCTGTAGTAAAGAATCGTTTTTGTAAAAAACATTCTTTTTGATTATTTAGCATTTCCCCATCGGAATCATTTAGAAGGTAAACAGTTCTGTATTGATCATACTTATCATCATGACTAATCAGGTTATTACCGTATACAAACTCCGGTACAGCAGGAAACTCGGTATTATCACTTCTGGTATCCGACTTTCTGAATATGTGCTTTTTATCTCCATATATGGATATAAAACCGGTTGGGTTATTAAAGTTTCCGGAATACCTTACAAACATAGAAGGATGATACTTATTATCTCCGTAATACTTATCAACATTCTTTCCATCAACTCTATTCCACTCCCAGAAGGATATACGTCCATTATCATCCTTCAGTATTTCAGTTTCCTTCTGACTATCGTCCTTTTTTTTCTTGGAATTTTCATCAAGCTCCACATCTTCTGTACTATTTGTACCTGAAGTACCGGCAGGTGTCGGAGATGCTGCATGCGTAGCATCATAATTAAATGATACCCCGGATAGAAAAACGCCAAAAGCCAAAGCAAGGCACGCGCCCCTTCTTGCTTTGGTCCCGGAAAGTATGTAATTAAGTCCCTTTTTTCGCATGTCTACCTCCATTCAATCACTACAAACACTTTAACCGATTTATTATATCATAACAAAAAATCAATGTGTATACTTTTTTTAAAAAAGCCCGAAGTACAATATCCTTCGGGCTGTGATTTTATTAATCCAAAACTTTTTTAATACTACTTAAGGCTTAGCTGTTGCTGTAGTTGTCGACTTAGCTGTCTTACTTGAATTGTTCATCCACTCTGTAAGAGGCTTGATACTAAGTCTAAGTGCAACGATGAGTACGAAGATAAGTACGAACCCGATGATAGCATTCTTAAGAGCCTGCTTTCTCTTTTCTCTTTCCTGTGGCTCTTCTGCTGTTGCATACTTAACACCAAGGAAGATACAAAAGATTGCTCCACCTGCACCAACCAATGCCATAAGAGGTGTGATAAATGAGTTAATCAAATCAACGATAGGCTTAACTACACCATTCAAATTAGCTCCTGCTGCTGATGCAAAGTTGCAATGTGCGAGAATTGAGAACAATGCCAAAAATGCAAATGCAGAAACCTTCTCTCCGACTGACATAGCCTTAAAAGACTTGTAAACACCCTTTACCTTGTTCATAACTTTAGTTTTCATGTTTAAATTCCTCCTTAAGATTATTTAAAACCTTTATTATTTACTTTTTTGCAAGCTCATTATAACAAAGTAAGTGTAACAAAAGCGTAACAAAAAAGCGATTTTTTGAAATTTTTTTTATAATTCATTTTTACTATCCAAAAACACTGTAATTACAGCACTTTTACATCTTAGGAATATAAATAGATGCCTTAGTTTCTCCAAAACCGTTTTCAATTTCAAGTCTTCCGTTACAAAGTAACCTAAGTCTTTCCGCAACATTCTTTGTTCCTACACTTTTATGTTTTTTCTGGGTTTGAAGATCTGCACTTCTTCCATGTCCATTGTCAGTAACCCTTATAACTATATACCCTTTCTCCTCAAATGATTGTATTGTTATTTTTTCTCCCTCACTACTCATACCTATACCGTACTGCACAGCGTTTTCTACCAAAGGTTGTAGTGAAAGCGCAGGAAGCGAAAAGTCAGTAACCTTAAAATCCTTTACAACATCAAACTTCTTTGATACTGAAACTCTCGAAAGATTTAAGTAAAGATCCACATGGTCCATCTCTTTTTCAAATGGAATCATGCCGCTTTCTGTAAGAGATTCAAAGTTACTCCTTAAAAATGCCGAAAAATCATATATCGCCTGTCTTACATCCGACCCCTCTTCACTTAAAAGCGCTATCTGTTGAAGTGAATTGTATATAAAATGAGGATGTATCTGTTCCATCAAAAGAGAAACCTTACTCTCCGATAATTCCATACGCTTATTTATCAGCTCTTTTTCTATATCCGCCTGATATCCAAAGAAAACGATAACAAGCATAACTGTCTCTCCAAATCCCATGATACTGTATCTGCCGTCGATCATTCCAAATAAAGATGCTGCAATAGGAAAGCATGCACCTATCAAGAAACTAAGACTGTCAACTATATTTTTAGAAGACATAAGAAGCATAATTATAATAATTACATACTGTATAAAAAAAGCTGTCCATGTCAAAAATCCGTTTACATCGTACATAATAAACATTACTACGAGAAGGGCAATACCGGATTGAAGCTTCAACCAAAAGGCACCATCCCACTTTTTTTCGCTTTCTCTTTCAGTTTCTATAAAGTACATGCTAAATATAGGTGCCATCAGAGAAAAGAAACTTTTAGAACATATATAAGCATATTTTGATCCAATCATACCACTCATTGTCTCATTATCAGCCATTATATAAGTTGTTACACCGCCCATAACCAAACATACACATGTTATAAACCATATAAGACGAATATTATACAATCGGGTTTTTAAGGCTGATACCAAAACTATTATAAGGAAAATCATTGATATCATAGTATTGGTAATATTAATGCTTTCTATTATTTGCACCTGACACCCTCCTACATGTTATTGTAATGATATAAATAATACTCCTGACATACAAGGGAGCTCTTAACATATATCTTCCAACCTATCACCATATGCCATAAAAACAGCATTATGGATATACCAAGATAAACAATCAAAACTATGGACGCCCTTTGAGTATGACTAAATATTATAAGATTCTTAGCATCCATGGCAATAGTCACTACACAGCTGGAAAGATAAAAAATCACCTTTAATATACTTAATACCATCCAGTTTTTCTTATTGCTCTCGCATGTCTTTTCCATGGCTTTATTTCCAATTTTTTGGCTTATATCCCGCATTCCAATAATCAAAAAATAAACTCCTGTTATAATAAAGATTTCAGGAACCACAAAAAAAAGATAAGCTAAAATCTTAACTGCTATATGATTTTGTGTGATATCCTTTACCCAGAACAAAACCTGCGAAATCATCATAAATAAAAAATACAAGATAAGACAAAGCCATGAGTACTTAAACCATTTTGTAACTTCACTCAAAGCATATAGACACACCAGAATAATCAATACACAAATATAATTTGCAAAAAAAATAAACGAAACAAAACCACCGAGTACAGAATATATATTCTCATGCTGTACATTAGAGTTAAAGGAAACACTTATAATTATAAATGTTATCACTATAAGTATAGGAAGTGCACAAAACATCCCAAGCATAGCTCGCGGCAGGGTTCGAAGCGCTTTATAATTTAATTCAGAAGTCATATATATTCTCCAATATTAATAATAATAGTCATCCGGTTTCATGCGAAGCTCTCCCAATGTCATCTCAGCCCATGAGTATTGTGTCATATACTCTCCTTTAAAGCTGTTGATAGCATAGCTGTCACCGCTCAAATAATCATAATAATCACAATCAACTTTAGAGCAGTCAATACCGTTGGCATTCCAACCTTTAACTATCACATCACCTGCTCCGATTTTCTCTAAATCCTTACGAAGCTTAGACATAAATACTCTAAGCTGGCTTTTTAAAGCACTGTCCTGCTTCCTGTCTTCAAAGATAATCCCCAGTATTTCATTAGCTGAGCACAGAGCTCCTCTCCTGTCAACCATGTATGCCAAAACCTCTTTACTCCTGCTCCTTTGAAATGTAACGGGGTGATCATCCTTATCAAAGACCTCAAAATTACCAAAACACTGAATCCTAAGTAACCCTGTTCTCTTCTTTTCTACAGGAAACCTTAGATTCTCAAGTTCTGTCTGTAAAGCCTCTTTGGTAACAGGCTTTAATACAAATCCACTGGGATGCAGCTTTAATGATTGAAGCGCAAATCTTTCATGCCCCGTAACAAAAACTATATTGGTATTGGGCGAAACCTTCTTTATTTCCATGGAAAGCTCTAACCCGGACATACCCGGCATCTCTATATCAAGCCAAGCTACATCAACGTGCTCCTTCTTTAAATATTTAAGAGCACCCTCTACATCACTAAAGTCTTTATGGGTCCCTTCCGGATCAATTTCTTTCATCATTTTTACGATTTCTTCCGATACTTCAACCTGATCATCTACCGATATGGTAATCATAATTTTCCTCCTATCATACATCATTTAATGAAATACATTGCCACCAATATTTATTCCGTTTATACCATGCTCTTTTGCATACCAAGCAGCTTTAAAATAAAAATTCGGTATATTTCTTTTACCGGCAAGCACATCTCTAGCCGCTTTAAAGCAGGATGAAGCCGGTCCTCTTGCCATGATAACTGCATGCCTTCCTGTATGAGCTGGTTCAAACTGATAAGGTGCATATATAACACCTTCTATGGTATTGGGGAATCTGTCACTTTGAACTCTGTTCATGATAACACTTCCCACTGCTATCATACCCGGATAACTTACACTTCCTGCCTCTGCTTCAATCATGGCAGCCAGTAAAGTGAGTTCTGAATCTGTGTATTCATAAGGATCCTTGTAATAATAATCCGTACCGGTCGTTCCTTCTTGATACTCCACCTGACTTACGCTGCCATCATAGGCTTTATGTTCAAGTAAAGACCTTTCTCTTGCTTCCATAAGGTCAATCTCTATGGATAGTCTTTCAGAAAAAGCCTTTGCATTTTTTGCATTCTTTTTTGCGGCATTTACCAGTTCGGTGAGCTCCTCTATTTTTATCTCCATGCCGCCTTTATCGACTCTTAAGTCATTTAATTCATTCTCTTTTTCTGCCTTTTTTTCTTCAAGTTCACTTAAAGCTATCAATCTTTCTTCCTGAAGGGAAAACATATCACTGTAGCTTTCTATCAGTTCTTCTAAGTTTGACTCTATATCATTTATATATTCCTGTACATTCAGAAAATCCAAAAAGGACTCTGACTTTAGTAAAAGAAGTATAATCTTTCTGTCCTCTTCCCCCTCATACATCATCCTTATACTGTTGTAAATTTCATCCTTTGTGGTAAGTATTAAGTCTTCGAGCTTTACATTTTCCTGCTCTAGATCCTCTATCTGTTTCTCATAGTCGGCTACCTCTTTGGCAACATCCTCGATTTTAGTTGCTTCTGCTATAAGATTATTATTGATATTTATTATTTCCTGGGCAAATATACTGGCTGTTTTCATGTATGACTCTTCATCATTTTTTGATTTTTCATATTCACGATTAAGATCTAAATCCGAAACATTTTTGCCGTCCGAACCTCGGACATTAAAAACAGACACACAAATAACAGCTAGAAGCATTAACAAACTAACTCTTTTGATAGTATGAATTTTTAAGTTGTTTTTTTTCTTTTTCATAGAAAGCACCTAACAGTAAAGCATCCGTTTTGTATAGATTATGCCGTAATCCGGCAAGCAATACAAAACGGATGCAACGTGTATCATCTCTTATAAGCCGGACAATCAGAGTGAAGCCAGCTTTTTATATGTGTCCTTTAAATCTGCATAAACTTCTTTGTATATTTCATGATACTTTGCATACTCTTTACCATTTTCTTCATCAGGTACACAAAGTGAATCAGGATCAACATGTATCATTTTCTTACAAGCCTCAGGAACACTTTCATAAAGACCTGCTCCTACACCTGCTAAAATCGCAACACCAAGAGCCGGACCTTCCTTTGCTGTAACACTCTTAACCTCTACTCCAAAAGAATCCGCAAGCATCTGTCTTTTGACAGGACTCTTAAGTCCTCCACCACATGCCATCATTTCCTTGATATCAACGCCCATCTCCACAAGGACATCCTTACAATCTGTAAGTGAGTAAATCATGCCTTCGTATACACTTCTAACCATATCAGCTCTGGTATGCATACTTGAAAGACCGAAGAATACACCTCTCGCATCAGGATCAAGGTGAGGAGTACGCTCTCCGTTTAAGTATGGTAAGTAAAGAAGCTTGTTGGAACCTATAGGTGTATCAAGCACTTCTTTATCAATAATATCATACTTATCTATTCCCTTTTCCTTCGCTTCATAGGAGTAGGAATTGCCACAATTATCCAGATACCACTGAAGTGAATAACCACAGGCCTGAGTAACACCCATCTGATGCCATGCACCGGGTACTGCACAGCAGAAAGTATGAACTCTTCCCTTTGGATCTATCTTAACTTCACTTGAATGAGTAAATACAACTCCGCTGGTTCCGATAGTTGTAAATGCCATACCATCTTCAACTACGCCTGTTCCTACGGCTGCCGCTGCATTGTCTCCTGCTCCTCCAACTACAACTGTAGAGGTAGAAAGTCCTGTCTTCTCAGCCATTTCAGGTAATATAGTTCCTGTAACTTCAGGTGACTCATAAACCTTAGCAAGTAAGCTCTTATCTATACCAAGCTTTTCTAACACTTCATCTGACCACTGTCTCTTAGGGACATCAAGAAGCTGCATACCAGCCGCATCAGAAACCTCGGTAGCAAATTCACCTGTAAGCACGTAACGAACATAATCCTTAGGAAGCAATATATGCTTACACTTTGCATAATTTTCAGGTTCATTGTTCTTAACCCAGAGGATTTTTGACGCTGTAAAACCGGTAAGTGCAGGATTTGCGGTGATTTCTATAAGCCTCTTTGCACCTATTTTTTCTGTGATTTCTTCACACTCTTTTCCTGTTCTCTGATCGCACCAGATAATAGATGGACGTATAACATTACACTCTTCATCGAGCATAACAAGACCATGCATCTGTCCTGATATACCAAGACCCTTTACATCCTCTCCTTTTACTCCTGATTCCCTGATTACGTTTGTTATTGTAGTAACTGCTGCATTGGCCCAATCTTCAGGCTTCTGTTCAGCCCAACCGTTATGAGGAGTATAAAGCGGATAATCCACCTTGCTGTCTGCTATAATATTTCCCGCTTCATCGAAGAGTACGGTTTTTGTTGAGGATGTCCCCAAATCAATACCTATAAGATAATTCATAAATAACCTCCATGCCGAGCACGTAGTGTAAGGCACTGCACGAGAATCTCAAGTTCTCGTGTCAGATCATTAGCTATTTGGGCTCGGCACAAATAGCCGTATGAAAAATCATCTCATCAACGTGATTTTTCATACTAATTCCTTTCGTTTATTTATATTGCATACTATATCATAAAAGTAATAGTATTACAATTATTTTCATTGCAATCAATGACACACCTTAATGACGTATATTATTTTTCGCTCTTTGTTTTTCTTTGATATCAACGAACATTATGCATAGCACTTCAAACACATACATAGTCATATTTAAGGAAGAAAATCCAAAAAATGGTTGTATTTCAAAAGATGAAAAGGAAAAAAATTCATATAAACAACCAATAATTGTCATAAAACATAAATGAACAGAAAACACTATTGCCATTAATAATAACGACTTTTTTTTATCATGTTCATCCTCAATTTTAACAAATCTTCGGATATGTGAAACACTCACATACAACATAGTCATAATGAAAAGTAATAATAATACTACTACCAACAAACCAGTTTCATGCCCCACCTTATATGTCATCGCAAATATGGGACCTTTTTTTATAGGATATTCTTTTAAAATCCTCTCTGTTAAAAAAAATCCATCACCATAAAAAGCATTATAAATATTACCGGTATCATTATAACGTTTTAATATTTCGAAAAAACAATCTTTTATTCCTTCTAGCGATGGTTTTATTTTATAGGAATCATATCCAATAATTAACCATATCCCACTCATTATTACAAAAAATAATCTACGCATTATTCTATTCTTTATACATATAATCCCAATTATACATCCAATGACAGCACAAACAATCATGCAATAATAGTCTTTGAATAATAAGCCTACGGCTAGATGTAACAAAACAGTTCCAGTTAAAAAAATAGCCTGAAAAATAAAATCATTTTTATTATATATAATAACAAATATCATGAAAGATATAATGCTTAGAACTTCTGCCGGTCTCATAATAAGATAATACATATTAAATGAATTATTTTTAATAGGCTTCGAGCCTGCAAGCTCATTTAAAAGAATAATAGTATTATCAGAACCCACCACATTGTGCTTAAATGCCAAAACTATTGGATTGTTGTTTTTTGAAGGATTATAGTCAAAGTACAGTTCTGAGAAGGACATTACAATAATAGTTATTAAAACAATCATTAAAATAATCAACATAACCCTATATTTATGATTGCTATATAAAATAGTCATTAAAAAAAACAAAAAAACACCTAATAAATAGTTTATTATACTAAAAACACCATCAATCGAAAACCACGTTGTCATATCTACCGGATTAACGATAAGTCTGGAATTAAAAGATAAATAAACATTAATAATAATTAATATCATCATTAATACGACAGGGAAAACGGCTTTTCTATTCATTTACTTTATTTTCCTTCATTACACTGTTACCATTTCTTGCATATTGTTTTCTCCCATGTATAGGCCACTCCTTGAGATGAAAACATAGAAGAATATCTCTCTTTTGAAAAATAAGGATTCCATTACAGGAATCCTTATCATAATAAATCATAAATATAAAATCAATTTCCATCAATAATCAAAGAGATTATTTAAATGGGTTTTCATTCTTGTAGAGCATGCCTTCAGGTCTGTTAAAACCAATCTCCTCTGATGTGAGTCCAAGATACTTAAACACTTCAAAGAGTGCTTTTCCATAGTGTCCAAAAGCAACTGCGCCATGATGTGGATAATTATTCTCAATTAACTCATAACGATAGAATCTAGCCATATCATGAATAGCAAAGATACCTATGGATCCGAAAGACCTTGTAGCAACAGGAAGTACTTCACCCTGAGCAACATAAGCTCTGAGCTGAGCATCTGATGTTGACTGAAGACGGAAGAATGTAATCTTACCCGGAGCTATATCACCCTCAAGAGTTCCGTTTGTTACTTCCTCAGGAAGTGAACGTGCCATAATCATCTGATTCTTCATCTCACATGCAGTAAGCTTGGTAGATGCAGTATTTCCACAGTGGAATCCCATAAATGTATCCTTGATATCATAATCAAATTTACCCTTGATATCCTCTTCATAAATATCGGAAGGAACAGTATTATTAATATCAAGAAGTGTAACAGTATCGTTGCTGACAACAGTTCCGATGAACTCACTGAGTGCACCGTAAATATCAACTTCACATGAAACAGGAATACCCATCTTGGTAAGACGGCTGTTTACATAGCAAGGAACACATCCAAACTGTGTCTGGAATGCAGGCCAGCACTTTCCTGCGATAGCAACATACTTTCTGTAACCTTTGTGTGCCTCAATCCAATCAAGAAGTGTAAGCTCATACTGAGCAAGCTTCTCAAGTATTTCAGGCTTTTTATTACCTGCGCCAAGTTCCTCTGCCATATCCTTAACTACATCAGGGATACGAGGATCTCCTGCATGATTATTAAATGCTTCGAAAAGATCAAGCTCTGAGTTTTCTTCAATCTCAACTCCTAAGTTGTAAAGCTGCTTGATCGGAGCATTACATGCAAGGAAGTTAAGAGGTCTTGGACCAAAGCTTATAATCTTTAAATTATTAAGAGCATAAACAGCATTTGCTACAGGAAGGAAATCATGAATCATATCTGCACACTCATCAGCTGTTCCTACCGGATACTCTGGGATATAAGCCTTGATATTACGTAATTTTAAGTTGTAGCTTGCATTTAACATACCACAGTAAGCATCACCTCTACCCTGTATAAGTCCGCCGTTGGCTGATGTTTCTTCAGCTGCCGCACAGAACATAACAGGTCCGTCAAAGTGCTTAGCAAGCAGTGTTTCGCTAATTTCAGGACCAAAGTTTCCAAGATAAACACAAAGAGCCTCACACCCCTGCGCCTGAACATCCTTAAGAGCCTCAACCATGTGAATCTCACTCTCAACGATACATACAGGACACTCGTAGATATCATCCTCTGAGTACTTTGCCTTGTAAGCTTCTACAAGGGCTTTACGCCTGTTAACAGATAAACTTTCAGGGAAACAGTCACGACTAACCGCAACGATACCCACCTTTACTTTTGGTATATTGTTCATAAGTAACTCCTCTCGATATAAATTTTTGTATAATCACTATTCTATATGCAAAACCGATTTTTTTCAATATCAGAGTGCATTTTTTTTAACTATTTTTTTATCCAACACAATTATAGCCAGTATCTCAAAAACATATAAGGACATATTAAAAGATGAAAATCCAAATAATGGCTGAATTTCAAAATCCTGAAAACTTATCACTTCATAAATACATCCGGTCAAAGTCATAAAGCTTAAATGAATCCCCAGAATACCAACCAATAACCTTCCCGGTATCTCTTTTATGCCATTATCACCGGCTGCTCTTAGATTGCTAATTGCTTTATATAATAAAACAATTACAAAGATTATATATAGTATTAATAATAATATCGCCATCTCATGTCCAAGTTTATATAAAACAGCAAATACCGGTCCTTTTTCGATTGGATAATCATTTACATATGCATTTTTAGAAATAATGGAATCTGAATAAAAAGCATTGTACATATTACCCGTTTTGATATATTGTTCCCATATCCCTTTCGGATATTCTTTAATACCTCTTATAGCCGGAAAAAATATAAACGGTACTTTTGCACATCTATTTCGGAGCTTTCAGAACTTTTCGATCCACCTTGCCATTACTCAGTTTCGGCAGTGATTCCAAACGTATATAGTACTCCGGTATCATGTAATCCGGAATCTGTTTCGCCAACTTCGCTCTTGTATTTTCTACGTCCAGATCCGTTTCTGCTTCGTAATAAAGGCACAAATAGGCAGACTCCCCCTCACCGAATCCCTGGACAGCCAGTGCAGACACATTTTCCAGTACATTCAATGCATCCTGCTCCACTTCCTCTAACTCCATGTTGACACCCTTAATACAAAAGCGGTTACCTTTTCGTCCAAGTAAAATCAAATTCCCATCTTCTCTTACACTTACAATATCGCCGGTATGATACCAGTGATCCTGCATCACTTCTGCTGTCTTTTCCGGCATTTTGATATATCCGCGGAAATATGGAAGGTAAAGGACAAGCTCACCTGTTTGATTTTCCTGTTCTCCACCATCCGCTTCTTCAAGCGGCTCAACCCGATATTGAAGCTCAAACTGTGGTTTTCCAATCGGTATGTCTTTCTCATACAGATGTGAAATCTTAAAGGCAGTAACCATACAGCCGCATTCGCTGGTAGCATAATAATTAATCACAAGACAGTTTTCAAAAAACACGCCGTTTGCCGGTTCGCGACCTACCGCGATATGTTCTAATTCCAGTTTCATCCCCATCATGGCCCTGGCAAGAGTCGGGAAAAGGCTGGTACTGGTAATTGCCTGTTCCTTGAAAAAGGCAGCAAGCTGTGAAGGTGCTGCAAGCAGCTTCAACGGCACCATTACCACCGTCACACCATAAGCGAGTGTCATGAAAAGACTTGCTTTCATAGAAATATAACTTAACGGTGCAATCAATGCGTACCTGCCACTGTGAATCGGCGGCTTTCCCTCATAATCGGCAGACTTCATCATTCCGACAAGTCCGCCATACTCATGAATACAGCCCTTTGGTTTGCCGGTACTGCCGGAAGTAAAAACAATGTAAGCTGCATCATGTTCATCGACTTCACAATATGTCATGCTGACTTCCCCGGATCGCTCTTCATATGCCGCCACCTCTTTCCAGCGTTCCTCGTTGAGCACCAGAATTGGTTCGCTTTCCTCAATAATTGCGTCCATTTTTAGTACTGTATAGGCATCTTCCACTACGGTAAAGACCGCTCCTGCGCGCATGACACCAATGATTGCTGCCACTTCATAAGCTCCACGGGGAAGATTGATAACAACGACGTCCTCCTTACCGATTCCCTTATCCACAAGATAGCGGTATACACGATCCGACCAGTCATTCAATTGCGCATACGACAGGCTGACGCTCCCCGGATCTTCTACTGCCATCTCATTCCCTCTATTTGTCACCTGCTTAAAAAACATATCTAAAAAGACCTGCTTCATGAAATTACTCTCCTCGTATTTTTCTTATTCTACCTGCTCTAAAGTTCCTAAATCCAACGAATCTTCCCTTACCATACCCCGGTCTAACAGATGTGTCCACGAAATCGATGTCCGGATACGCTCGAATATTTCTTCTACCACCCGGGTGTCATCAAAGAACGTCGCAAAACTCAGCCTCATCACCCCTTTATGCTCCACCACATCAATACTCAGCGGTACATTATACGGATCCGCATAAACCCGGATTGCCTCCACCTGCGAAACAATCGCCTCATCAACAGGCGTTTGCCCCACATAGGAAATCAGATAGGTGTTGCCCTTGCGGAAACCTTGCGTGATCTGACCGGACATGGCAGCGTAGATGGTCTCCGGAGGCACATCCTTTCCCTGCAGCCCCTGTACCAGATTATAGGTGCCGGCCGCATACAAGCGCAAATTCTCCATCTGCGCCTGCAATTCAAGAGATGCGCGGAGCGCGCTTGACCGAAATTCCAGATCCATTTCCCCCATACGCGGATAATAGGGCACTTTTACTGCAGTAGACGCATTTCCTCCGGATTCCAGCCCAATTCTTCCACGCAGATCGATAGGTGTGTACGCAACTACCGGCCGTTTTCCCACATCGTAAACCTTGTGAATTGCCTCTCCCACCAACGCCTGCATCAGCGGCACCGGGCTTGTCTCAAAGCGTTTTGACATAGCAAGCATCGGTGACAAAGCCGTCTCAATCTCCAAAAGCCGATACTCACAGCATTCATCCGGATACAAGTGCTCCGGAAGGACAAAAACATCTTTTGCCTCATACTGCCCAAACGGCTCCAATCCCTCCGTGAGTTTCAGAAACTCTGCAAATGCATCATGTGAATCCAATTCTTCCGGATCCATGGTGCTGTCACCCGTCTTTACATCAAATCCAAGTTCCTTAAAATAGTATTCCAACAGTTTTTGTAAAAACAAAAACATTCCGCGACCGTCAGCAAGACCGTGATATGTCCGAAGATAGATATCACGCCCGCAGTATGTCACATAAAAAAGATATCCATAGGTCTCGTCACTTCCATACGCTCTGCCACTATTAGTTTCCTCAAATACCGGAACCTGTCCCGGCGGACGGCGAACGACAAAAATGTCGTTGCCCTTTTTCACCGGATGGCTCTGGTAGTACGGCTGTGCAATCATTGCATTTTTGACTGCCTGATGCAACGCATGCAGTTGTACCGGCCGTGTCAGTGTAGCAATCAGAGTTCCTGTATAGGCATGGCGACCTGCCATAGAATAGTAGAACACTTTGCTCCCCGGTTGGATGTCATAAAGTTTTTCCATTTTTACCTCCTCGTTTATCATATTTCAATCAAAAGATTGTTTATTTTCAACGTGTAAGTATAATTTATGTTTTTCGCCAACGAATTGACCATATTGATACCAATATGAGCCGCCTCATCTGTAAAATTATAGTTCTCCAGATAATGAACCGGATCAAAGGCGTCACAATTATCACGGATACGCATTTTCCAGCCACTTTCCGTCTTCATAATCTTTACATCAATACTATAATCTCCACCCTCCTTAAAACCGTAGCGCAGGATATTCATGCACATCTCCTCTACCGCAATGCTCATGGCAAGCGCCTGTTTCTGATTTCCCCCATTCTCCCGACAAAACAAAAGCACGCTACTCGATACCTGCTCCACCTCATCTACTGTAGCACAAGACCAGGACTTGAAAGCAAGGATACTTTGTTCAAACGAATCATCTATATGCATCACTATATCTGTCCAATCCTTTTTCTTTTTGTGTTTATATTTTCCACAGGAAATGGCTCCGATGAACAGGAAACATAATAGTGACATGACCTCGCCCGCAAGGAAAGACAGCCATACCCCATTTAATCCAAACAGCCTGCTGAACGCAAATGCAAAACCGGCAATCATGAGGTAATTGTCTAAAACCACATAAGAATAAGCCAGTTTAAGAAAATGCATTGCCTGATAGTAACTGCGTAGAATATTATTGATAGCGTAAAAGATTAGACAAAATGCAAACAACCGGAGCCCTTCTCCACCGATTCCGATAGCTTCCGGATCGGAAGACAAAAATGGACGGATGATAACCGATGCACCGATTGCCACCACCCCTGTCAAGATAGCATTTCCGATGATGGCCGAGCGCACCGATTCTTTTAAAAGAAGCCGAATCGATTCTGCGTCGCGCTCCCCGGAGAAAATACTCGTAACCAGAGAAACACTCTGCCCTGCCCCCATTCCCAGTGCCATACAGACAATTGATACCGTATAAATGGCGGAATACGCCGCCACACTAGTACTATTGGAAATGTTGAGAATAACATGATTCAGGGTTACTACCAAAAGGCTTCGCAGCACAAACTGCAGTGCCCCCTGAAATCCGTAGGATAATACATTTCCCATCTCAGCAAACGACGGTATCCTCAACCGAAGAAAGAATATTCCCCTGTGCCTGCCAAAGTGAAGCAGCAGGATAACAAGCCCCGCATAGTAACTGACCGTCGTAGCCAGCGCCATCCCCCACAATCCCTGATGCAGCACGAACACGTTCAGAAAGTCTCCTGCAATATTAACTGCTGTCATCACAAATACCGTAGTCAGGGCACGGTTCTTGTCCCCGTCCAGCTGCATAATCGGCAAAAGGATAATCCCCCAAACCAAAGCCGGCGATGCGAGCGCAAATCCCCTTAAGTAGGCCGCAGACTCTTCCACAAGTACACCATCCGCTCCCAGAGCCACAGCGATTGGCTCTGCTCCCAAGAAAACAACCAGCAGTAAGGCAATAGAAACGACCAATGACATCAACAAAGCACCATTAAATATACGATTGGTCTTCTCTTTATCTCCCTCACCAATATATTTTCCACACAATACCGACACTCCGGTTCCAAATATGTTGGCAATGCCGGAAAAAATAGATGCCATAGGAACCGCAATACCATAGGCCGCCATTGCTTTCACGCCCAAAAAGGATCCAATCACAATCCCGTCTACCACAGATCCGACAAAGGCTGTGACCGCAGACAGCACCTGTACCAGCATAACCGATTGGAACATCTTCTTTACAATTAAATCATTGCGCATTTACTAAATCAACCTCATTTCCATAAAAAAATGTCTGTTAATCTATATAATATACTCCCCGGTCTTTCTTTTCAACTAAAAAAAAACTGTTTGATCACGGAAAACCGATTTTTTTCAATATCTGAGTGCATTTTTTTTTGATTTATGATATCATTATACTGTTAGTTTAATATATTATGTTAGGAGGTATTGATGTAAATGGCAAAAAACAGATTGATTGGGGATTACCCAGTCATTGGTATCCGTCCTACTATTGACGGAAGACGAGGACCTTTAAAGGTACGTGAATCCTTAGAAGAGCAGACTATGGGCATGGCTCTATCAGCCAAAAAGCTTTTCGAAGAGAATCTTTTCTACTCAAATGGAGAAAAGGTCAAAGTTGTTATTGCAGACACTACTATCGGACGTGTAGCAGAAGCTGCTGCCTGTGCCGATAAATTTAAAAAAGCAGGTGTAGATATTACCCTTACAGTTACCCCTTGCTGGTGCTATGGTTCAGAAACCATGGATATGGATCCTATGACTATAAAGGGTGTATGGGGATTCAATGGTACAGAGCGTCCGGGTGCGGTTTTCCTTGCAGCAGTGCTTGCTGCTCACGCTCAAAAGGGTCTTCCTGCATTTGGTATATATGGTAGGGACGTACAGGAAGCAGACGCTACCGAAATTCCTGAAGATGTAAAAGAAAAGCTTCTTCGCTTCGGAAGAGCTGCTATTGCTGCCGCTACTATGAGAGGAAAGTCTTACCTGCAGGTTGGTTCAACCACCATGGGTATAGCAGGTTCACAGATGAACTTCGATTTCTTCGAGCATTACCTTGGTATGAGAGTTGAGTCCGTTGATGAAGTTGAGATCATACGTCGTATGTCAGAGGGTATATATGATCATGATGAATATAAGCGTGCTCTTTCCTGGACAAAGTCAAAGTGCAAAGAAGGTTTTGATAAAAACCCTGAATTTGTAAAGAAAAGTGATGAACAAAAGGAAAGAGACTGGGAATTTACAGTTAAGATGATGTGTATCCTTAAGGACCTCATGAACGGAAATGATAACCTTCCTGAAGGCTGTGAAGAGGAGGCTGTAGGACATAATGCAATCGCTGCCGGTTTCCAGGGCCAGAGACAGTGGACTGACTTCTATCCAAACGGTGATTTTTCCGAAGCACTCATGAATTCTTCATTTGACTGGAATGGAGCTCGTGAGCCTTACATCCTTGCAACCGAAAATGATACTCTTAACGGCGCAGGTATGCTCTTTTTAAAGCTTCTTACCGGTCGCGCTCAAATATTTGCAGATGTTCGTACATATTGGAGTCCTGAAGCAACAAAGAAAGCTACAGGTTATGATCTTGAAGGAAAAGCCAAAGAAGCTAACGGTTTTCTTCACCTTATAAACTCCGGTGCTCAGTGCTTAGATGCCTGCGGCGAAGTTAAGGATGAGAATGGAAATGGTATTATCAAGCGTTTCTGGGAGATGACAGATGACGATATAAATAAGTGTCTCGACGCCACGACCTGGAATGCCGCTGACAATGGTTACTTCAGAGGCGGCGGTTTCTCAAGCCGTTATCTTACAAGAGCTGAGATGCCTGCAACCATGATTCGACTTAACCTGGTTCATGGCCTCGGTCCGGTTCTTTACATCTGTGAAGGATATACTATTCAGCTTCCAGATGAGGTTTCTGATGTTATCTGGAAACGTACGGATTATACATGGCCTTGTACATGGTTCGCACCACGTCCAACAGACAAGGGACCTTTTAAAACAGCTTATGATGTTATGAATAACTGGGGCGCTAACCATGGTGCCATAAGCTATGGTCATGTTGGTGCAGATCTTATTACTCTCGCATCCATCCTTCGTATCCCTGTATGTATGCACAATGTGCCTGAAGAGGATATATTCCGTCCTGCTTCATGGAATGCTTTCGGTATGGATAAGGAAGGACAGGATTACAGAGCCTGCCAGACCTATGGTCCACTTTATTAATAATTATCTTTACTGATTTGATACTTTGTATAAAAAAGGATAAGCGGGAAAACTCCCGCCTATCCTTTTAATTACTTTTTGCTATTCCTTCCAAAACCCTAAGTATATATTCCCATGTCCTTTGTACACTTGCTATGTCAAGCCTTTCTCTTGGTGTGTGTATATCCTTAATATCCGGTCCAAATGAAATCACATCAAGATTATCTATGGCGTCTGCAAATATTCCACACTCTACACCGGCATGTATTACCTCAACTTTTGCTTTATATCCATACTGCTCTTCAAAGGCAGAAGTCATTATACTGCGTAATGTAGAATCATTTTTATATTCCCAGGCAGGATACTCTCCTCTTTTTTCGGTAGTAGCTCCACTTTTATCAGCAATTTGAATCATGTCTTGATAAAGCTCTTCCTTTTCCTGATTTAAAGAACTTCTGACACAATACTCTAGTTTGACTTCTGTTTCAGATGTGCTGATAATGCCTAAATTTAGTGAAGTTTGCACTACTCCTTTCGGTTCTTTGCACATCTTTTGTATACCATTTGGAAGCCTAAGTAAAAGTTTTATTATATTTTCCATTTCTGAATTTGAGAAAAATTTCGTAATATCAATATTATCAAACTCATCTTCTGCAGCTTTTTTAATTGTCACTTCTATTGCGTCATCTGCTTCCTTATACTCATTTCTGTAGTCATTTTGTGCATTTTTAAGGACCTTATGAAGCAGTTCATAATCCGATTCATCTCTTACGCAAATAAGGGCACTACACTCCCTTGATATTACATTAACCTTTGCCCCTCCGTCAATGGAAATCAAGTCATAAGGCACACTCTCTTTTATACGTTTTAGCATATCTCCCATAAGAACTATGGCATTTGCTCTGCCTTTATTAATTTCTATACCTGAGTGCCCACCTTTAAGATTAGAAATACTTAGTTTAAGTAAAGGATTATCAGTTTTCCTTTCTTCTCTTCTTATGGGAAGTTTAACCGTAGCAATCATACCTCCCGCACAACCTGCCAGAAGCACTCCTTCATCCTCTGAATCAATATTTAACATATATCTTGATTTAAGAGAGGACTTATCGAGGTTAGTAGCTCCGAGCATACCTATCTCTTCATCAACCGTAAACACTGCTTCAAGAGGAGGATGGATAATACTTTTGGATTCAAGTATTGCAAGAGCATAAGCTACCGCTATTCCATCATCACCACCAAGAGTCGTTCCATTTGCTGTTATAAAGCCATCCTCTATCATAAGCTCTAAGGAATCACTTTTAAAATCTATTTTTGACCAGGATTCTTTCTCACATACCATATCCATATGACCCTGTAGCATGGTAACAGGAGCATTTTCTGTACATCCCTGTCCCGCTTTTCTAATGATAACATTGTTCATTTCATCTTGTGAAGCCTGTAATCCAAGGCTCTTAGCTACATTAAGCAAATAATCACTTATCGCTTTCGTATCAGACGAACCATGAGGAATCTTTGAAATCTCCTCAAAGTAGTACATAACTCTTTCCGGTTTTAATTCACTTAGTATTCCCATATTATTAGAATCCTTCTTTCCTTCTGATTTTACGCATTTCACGTCTCTTAAGAGCACCTTCCCACTCTCGCTTTTCGCTTTCAGTTTCAGTTAAAAGGCCGTATGGAACTTCCTTTGGAACGCCTTCTTCATCTATACATACCAAAGTAAAATAAGCTCTGTTGATTACTTCTCTTCTGCCCGTAATCTTATCCTCTACATATACATCAGTTCTTACCTCCATGGAAGTGTTTCCTACATAAGTAAGCTTACCTGTAAGAACTACTATATCACCTATGTATGCTCCTTTTTTAAACTGAAGATTATCTACCGCAGCAGTTGTAACAGTAGTCCTGCTGTGTCTTAATGCGACTATCCCCGCCAACTCATCTATCCACTCCATGAGTCTTCCACCAAAAAGTCTGTTGCCACCATTTATATCTTCATAACGAATCATCTTCGTAAATTCAGAGTATGAATCACTAACTCTTTTAAGTTCTTTTTCCATAAGTGTCTCCTTTTTTACTTTCTATCAGATTATCCTATATATTAATGATTATCATTGTTTTCTTTTTTATTTAAAGATGAAATAATGGTATTTACTGTATCACTTACAACAACACCTGCCATTATTACAGACACTACAGTTAGGATTACACGAATCAGAGTTCCAAATTTTGCGAGTATTCCCAGTAGTACTTCCGGTGCAAGTGCGTCGAATAATAAGTACCTGATACATTCACGAAGAGTAATTTTTCAGATACAAGGCGGAAGAAGGAGGTGATGCGTTGGCATCGTCGACTGATGACAACGCAGTATCTAGGCAATTAATCAAGCGATTGTGCTGGTTACTTATTATTCGACGCACTAGTACCATTAATGGTACACCTATTGCAATTCCTGCTATGGATATTCCTGCTATCACTTCCTGAAATGCTTCATTCTGAAACATCTCTTTTATTTTCTGTTAGCTTTTTTCTACCATAAATCCAATTAACCGCATTACCACATCCATATAAAATATCATGATGATTAAAGCATATAAGATAAGAACAATTCAAATCAGTTATATAAAATTCATATCCACTTGTTTCAGATAATAAATAATACAAATCTGCTCCATTTTTAATTTTAAACATGGTTTTTTCATCAAATTCATTAAAGAACATAATACAAACACTTTGAGAAACAAATTCTTTAATATAAGACCATCCTTCTTCATCAGTTAGTGAATCGGATTTATTTAGTTTTTCCCACAGACATAATCCCTTCTTATTTTCATCTACATATAATTCTTTTATAGTCTTTCTAATTATTAAACTGGTATTTCTATTTACTTCTTCTATGGAAATTTGATTTTTTGCAATAAATTCTAATATTTCTTCTTTTATCATTGACATAAGATATCCTCCTATCTGTTATATGGTACATCATCAACAAAAATATGACCTCTTCTTCCACCTCCACTTCCTCTTTTTCCACCGGTTTGCCACCCAATGTGAGGGATAGTTGGTGCATTACTACTTGAAGAATGTCCTATATCAATATTAACTTCATATCCATTTTTTGCTTTCCACTCTACAGGAAATGACTTTCCATACTTATCCTTTCCCCATTTTGTTATGGTAAAATCATCTTTTGGAATACCTATTTTTTTAAAAGCAATATCCAAAGCATCCTTATATGTTCCTTTACCTCTTAAATCAATATCAACCCCATCTTTAAATTGATAATTTCCAAACTCACTACCATTTTTATTGATGGCTTTCTCAATAATCCCCTCAACAACCGTACCCTCTTTTGATATCTCGCTCTCCGAAGCCTGAACTTCTTCGACTATTGTTTTAGCTTGAGATTTTGTTATAGGTTTTCCGGTTCTTTCAGCTGTTTTTAAAGTTGCTTCTGAGATATCTCTGGTTACATTCAGGTTATCAGTAGGGATGCCGGATTCAAATTCTGTTAACGCCTCGGTTTCTGATACTTCTCTTAAACTCGTAAGCGCCTCTTGCTTGTTTGTTATCTTTAAAACCTTAGTAAGACTCTCATTGCTTTCCAGTTCTTCCGGTGTATACCGGGTTGTATACCTTGCTATTGAAGATACTTGTTTTGAATCTGTTAGCAAGCGTGTATCCGAGAGTCCCTTAATAGCTGAAATTGTAAGGAGGAAAAGAACTGCATTCTTTGCCAGCATACGCGCCTTTTCGTATTTATTTAGGGATGAAATAATGGTATTTACTGTGTCACTTACAACAACGCCTGCCATTATTACAGACACAACAGTTAAAATCGCACGAATCAAAGTTCCAAACTCTGCAAGTACACCCAGTAGCACCTCCGGCGCAAGTACCATTAATGGTACACCTATTGCAATTCCTGCTATGGATATTCCGGCAATTACTTCCTGGAATGTTTCATTCTGGAATAACTCATTTGTTGAATCAATAACTTCCTTAAATCCGTCACATACGCCTGATACAATAGCTACCGTCATCCTTGAGAACGAAGTCTTTAAATCATCATTTGTTATGTAATCAGCATAATCAGGATCCACATTCAACTTTGATGAATCATTAACGAGATTCACATAGTGAGGCTCATCATTAACGAATCCTATAAGCGCACTACCCTCGGACATATCAAAACAGCCGCTTTGAGAGTACTGCCCAAATGAACCACCCACTGAAATATATCCATTTTTAAGCAATAAAGCTTGGTTATTAACAGTGTTATCTATGAAATCTTGTGATACATTTACTCGGTCATATGGACTCATCATGTGGATACCACTTGTACCGTTCATGACGAAATTTTCACCAACATCTAATATTCCCTCTTCCGGATGGATGAAGGAGGAGTAGATTTCCAAGGTGCCTTTTGATTCAAATTTACAACCATTTAGGTGTAGGGATGAATTCCTTAAATATAAATTCCCATCATATATTTCGTCTTTTTCAATTTTTACTGACGAATCTCTTATAGTAATTTCTTCGTTGGTTATCTTATCAAACCCTCTTATGATATCTGCCTTTATTTCATTGTTCTTAAAGTATACTCCATTACTTGAATCCAGGTCAAGTGCATAAAAATCAACAGGTGTTGAACTTTCATTTAGATTTATAATCTGTTTATTATCACCTGTAAATCTAACTACTGCATTACTGAAAATCGTATTGAAAGTCGAACCCTTTGACTGCTAATGAGTTTTTACTTAAATTTCCATTCCATACATTTTCTATTATACCTGCAAACTCAAATGAAAATGACCAATCCGAAAGTATGTTTTCACCAATATTTTCAACTATTATCTTTCCTTCAATGTGCTTATTATAAAAAGATGTACTTTTAAAGGATATTTTAACAGATGGATTTGCATTAGAATCATAAAGAATTGTTGGTTTATAAGATTCGGTAGTTGATGTAGAAATATAATCGCCTTTTAGAATAAAAGACACCGGTGCACTTGGAATTTGACCCTCACCTTTTATGATATATCCAAATGACATCTCAGAACCCGGATTTATGAGATTATTATAATCCTGAGGTTTTAAATTATAACTGTAATAATTATTTGACTCTGAATCTGCCTTTGTAGATTTGATTAAATTAGCATTACTATCATCACTTAAATTTTCGCTATTGTTTAAATAGTTTTGTACGGATTCGTAAGGCTCTTCTTCCTGAATCGATGCGTTCCATATGGATGTTATCTTTCCATCCACAGTAAAGGCAATATCAGATAAATCGACTGTTTTAGAAGTATTATTTCTGATCTTTACTTCACAAACAGCTGATTCACCCCATTGATTTTGTGTATCAAAAGAAATACTTACGGAATCTTCTGTCTTATTGTTATGATAATACTCTCTTTGTTTTGCTTTAGGAAAGAAATCCAAGGATACAAATGTTCCCTCTTCTAGAGTTGTGACTTCACTTTCCGAAAAAACAGAGGGAATGTAAGAATTCAGGAACGATGATTTGCGATTATCCTTTGTTAATGTAGTCTTTCCGAAAGCTGTATTTGTAAGATTTTCAGTGGGTTGGATTACAACAAATGATATTATTAGTAGTATAGATACTATCTTATATTGAATATTGTTGTATTTTCTTTTATATGTTCTATTTTTTATTCTGTTTTTCATTTTATATTATTTCCTCATAATCCTCTTTATAATCATATTATACGAAGTAATTTAGGTTATACCTCGAAAATTTCCTATGAAAATTTTCTCGGTAACTTATGAGACACTTCGTGTCTACGCAGATTTCGTAAACGAAACCTGCTGAAGTTGCTTCGCAACTTCTCATAAGTTATATTATACGATGTTATTTAGGTTATACCTCGAAAATTTCCTATGAAAATTTTCTCGGTAACTTATGAGACACTTCGTGTCTACGCAGATTTCGTAAACGAAACCTGCTGAAGTTGCTTCGCAACTTCTCATAAGTTATATTATTATGATTGTTTGTGTATAAGTATTAATTCATTTTTACTAAAAATAGTCACATAATAATCATCCCTATAAGTCTCACAATCAATGCTGCGATCCAGGCTACAGCGCACTGCCATAGGACCATGTATACAGCCCAGTGTCTGCCTAATTCTCTTCTTACTGCTGCAACTGCAGCAACACAAGGCGTATAAAGCAAACTAAATACAAGCAGAGAAGCTGCACTTAACGGAGCCATAGCAGCAGTTACTCCACCATCATTCTTGAATAACACTTTAAGAACAGATACAACACTTTCCTTTGCCATAAAGCCACTGATAAGAGATGTTACTATTCGCCAATCCCCAAGACCCACAGGTATCATGATAGGAGCTATAACACCGGAAATTGTAGCTAGAATACTGTCCTTAGAATCCTTTACCAGATTAAATCTAAAATCAAAGCTCTGTAAAAACCAGACTATGATTGTAGCTATAAGAATCACAGAAAAAGCTTTCTGTATAAAATCCTTAGATTTTTCCCAAAGAAGCTGTCCTACGTTTCTTACACCCGGCATTCTATAATTAGGCAGCTCCATAACAAATGGAACCGCTTCACCCTTAAAAATTGTCTTTTTATAAATCAATGATACCAAAATCGCAGTTATGATTCCAAGTACATATAGGCCTATCATAATTAAAGCCTTATATTCCGAGAAAAATGAATTAACAAAAAAAGCATATATGGGTAGTTTTGCAGTGCAGCTCATAAAAGGAGTAAGAAGGATTGTCATCTTTCTGTCTCTCTCACTTGGAAGAGTTCTGGATGACATTATCGCAGGTACAGTACATCCAAAACCTATCAATAATGGAACCATACTCCTTCCTGAAAGCCCCAACTTGTGTAAGAGCTTATCCATAACAAATGCAACTCTTGCTATGTATCCACTATCCTCAAGAAGTGATAAAAAGAAAAACATCGTAACTATTATCGGAAGAAAACTAAGTACACTTCCTACACCCTCAAATATTCCTTTTATTACAAGTCCACGAAGAACGGAATTTACACCTATTGTTTTTAGCCATACACCTACAAATGTTGTTACCTTTCCAATTCCAAGATCTAAAAGCTCCTGAAGATATGCTCCAATAACATTAAATGTCAGATAAAAAACCAATCCCATAATACATATAAATACAGGAATTGCGCTATATTTTCCCGTAAGTACCTTATCAATCATCTGGCTTTTTTTTCGACCTTTATTTTCTTTTGGTTTTATAACACACTCTTCACAGGCCTTTAGAATAAAAGAAAATCGCATATCTGCAATAGCAGCGTTTTTATCCATACCGCTTTCCTTTTCAAGCTGTATGGTAAGATGCTCCAGAAGTTCTTTTTCATTTTGATCAAGATCTAAATTCTTTAATATTAAAGGGTCTCCTTCAATTAGCTTAGAAGCTGCAAATCTTAAAGGTATATCCGCTTCTTTGGCATGATCTTCTACCAGGTGCATAACTGCATGCATACATCTGTGAACAGCGCCTCCATGATCACTATTATCGCAAAAATCCTGTCTTACCGGCTTTTCCTGATATTTCGCTATATGCATAGCATGCTCTACAAGTTCATGTATACCCTGATTTTTAGCAGCGGATATAGGTACAACAGGAGTTCCCAGCATGGATTCTAAAAGGTTTACATCTATAGAGCCGCCGTTAGAAGTCATTTCATCCATCATATTTAGAGCAACTACTACCGGAACATCCATTTCCAAAAGCTGCATGGTTAGGTAAAGATTTCTCTCAATATTTGTAGCATCAACTATATTTATGACAGCTTTGGGCTTTGATTTCATAACAAAATCCCTGGATACAATCTCTTCGCTTGAGTAGGGTGACATGGAGTAAATTCCGGGAAGATCAGTTATTATCGTATTCTTATATCCAAGAATCATACCGTCTTTTTTATCTACAGTAACCCCCGGAAAATTTCCTACGTGCTGCCTTGTACCGGTCAATTGATTAAATAATGTTGTCTTACCACTATTTTGATTGCCTACTAAGGCAAAGGTAAGTGTTTCATCTTCAGGTAGTGCTTTACCTGTTCCTTTAGGGTGAAACTTTCCGCCCTCTCCAAATCCCGGATGATTACTTTTCTTCTTTTCTTTGTTTTGCTTTGGCTTTTCATTTATTTTTTCATCCACAGCTTTTATATCAATTTTTGAAGCATCATCAAGACGTAAAGTGAGCTCATATCCATGTATGCGGATTTCCATGGGGTCTCCCATAGGCGCAAATTTAATAATCTCTACGATAGCTCCCGGTATAACTCCCATATCCAGGAAGTGCTGTCTTAGGGCTCCACTTCCGCCTACTGACTCTATAATTGCTTTCTTTCCGATTTCTAATTCTTTTAATGTCATTTTCCTTGGCAAACTCCTTAAAAAGCACAATTAACTCAGCCGGTAAAAAACCGACTGAGTTAAACAATACTATTTTTCAATATCTGAAAGTACCTCATCAAAAGCATTTACCATCTTGTCAATATCCTCTTTTCCAACAATAAGAGGTGGAACGATTCTAACTACATTTGAGCCTGCCCCGATAACTACAATCTTCTTTTCCATCATGGCTGAGACTATCTCAGAAGGTGCTATATCAAATTCGATTCCCATCATAAGTCCTAAACCACGCACATCTTTAATTAGTTTATGATTTTCTTTTAATGTAAGAAGCTTTTCCCTTAAATACGAACTCATTTCATTTACATTTTCAAGTATATTCTTTTCCCTGAAGAGCTCAAATACCTTGCATACTGCTGCACATGCTAAAGGATTTCCTCCATAGGTTGTTCCGTGATCTCCGACTGTAAGAGCTTCAGAAACCTTATCAGAAGCCACAAATGCACCGACCGGCACACCACAACCAAGGGCTTTTGCAGTGGTAAGTACATCCGGTTTGATACCATAATGCTGATACGCAAACATCTTTCCTGTTCTACCCATACCACACTGAATCTCATCAGATATCATTACTACATCATGTTCATCACACAGAGCTCTTACACCCTTTATAAATTCATCAGTTGCAGGATATATACCTCCCTCTCCCTGAAGGTCTTCCATAATGATTGCACAAGTATCATCTGTTATCAGATCCTTAACGCTATCTAAATTATTGTATTCTGCAAACTTAACTCCTCCGATTAGAGGTTCAAAAGGAGTTCGATAATGCTCTGTTCCCGTAACCGAAAGTGCTCCCATGCTCCTTCCGTGAAATGAATGCTCAAAAGCTATTATCTCTCCCTTAGAATCTTTGTTCTGAAGCCATTTATACTTCCTTGCAAGCTTGATAGCCCCCTCTATAGCTTCTGTGCCACTATTAGTAAAGAAGACTTTATCAAGTCCGGTTGCCTCGGCTATGTACTCTGCTGCCTTTATCAATGAAGGTGTGTAATAAAGATTTGAAATATGAATAAGCTTTTTAATCTGATCATAAAGCGCTTCTTCAAACTCACTGCAACCATATCCCAGAGCATTAACAGCGATTCCGGCTCCCATATCCAGGTATTTTTCTCCATTTACATCAGTAAGATACATACCCTCTCCACTTTCAAAAACCACTTTACGATTATAAGTATGTATAAGATGCTTATTTAATAAATTTATATCATTATAATCCATAACTGCCAGCCTCCAATTATAAAAGATTTATTATTTCTCATTGTAGTAAAGTCTTTTAGAACCGTCTATTATTGCAGTTCCAACACCCTTCTTGGTAAAGAATTCCAGAAGCAGACAATGATCTCTTCTACCATCGAGTATATGCACCCTTCCAACACCCTTCTTAACTGCGTCAGTACAATTGAGAATCTTTGGAAGCATACCACCACTTATAGTTCCATCCTCTATAAGCTCTTCAGCCTGCTTTAAGGTAAGTACGGATATAAGACTTTCTTCATCATCAGGGTCCTTATAAACACCCTCAACATCTGTAAGGAAGGCAAGTTTTTCAGCTCCAAGCGCAACAGCAACAGCACTGGCTGCATCATCAGCATTTATATTGTAGGTTGCTCCATGTGCTCCCATGGCTATAGGTGCAATAACCGGAATATAATCATTATCAAGAAGTGCACTTACAAGTCCCGGATTAACTGTTGTTATGTCTCCCACATAGCCAATATCATTACCGTTTGGCATCTTTTTTTCAGCATGCATCATACCGGCATCCTTACCGGATATACCAACAGCCTTAACACCTAATCTTTCTATCATTTGAACAAGATTCTTATTAACTCTGTTAAGAACCATCTCTGCTATTTCCATGGTTTCATCATCTGTAACTCTGAAACCATCGATAAACTCCGGCTCTTTTCCAACCTTTCCTATCCAGCGGCTTATTTCCTTTCCTCCGCCATGAACTATAACAGGCTTCATACCTACAAGCTTAAGGAGAACAACATCCTTTATAACGCTTTCCTCGAGGCTTTTATCTGTCATAGCACTTCCGCCATACTTTACCACTACTATTTTATTATTAAAATCTCTTATGTAAGGAAGCGCCTCTATAAGAGTCTCTGCCTTATCTGTTATCTTTCCCAAAAATTTTTCTTTTTCTTCTGCTGTCATGTGTGCTAGCCTCCATCTTTTTTTACTATAACTTATACTTTACGGAAACATCGGAACAAGCTTTAATCCGGTATTTTCCGGAAGTCCAAACAAAAGATTCATGTTTTGGACTGCCTGTCCTGCAGCTCCCTTGACTACATTATCAAGTGCTCCCATTACTACAACTCTGTTTGTTCTTTCATCTACAACAAAGTTTATATCTACAAAGTTACTTCCCTTAACCCATCTGGTTTCAGGACAAACTCCCTTTTTAAGCAGTCTTATAAAATACTCATCTTTATAATATTTTTCATAAGCATTTCTAATATCATCATAGGTATACTTACCGGTAAGTTTAGCATAAGATGTAGCAAGTATACCTCTGTCCATAGGTATCAGGTGAGGAGTAAAGTTAAGCTTTAGTGCTTTACTGCCCCCTGCATATCCCTCATCATACTCTCTCTGTCCGACAGTAAATATGTTTTCATCACTGTTTCCGGCCAGAAAAGCATATCCTAATTGCTCTTCTATCTCCGGAGTATGTCTGTGACTTGCAACCGCATAAGCCTTTATACTTTCATTTACTTCACAGTAAAGATTTGGAACCTTTGCACCTCTTCCCGCTCCGCTGGTGCCTGACTTCGCATCAATTATAATACTATCTGTGTCTATCATGTGCTCTCTCACTAGCGGATATAAAGAAAGGATGGAGGTTGTTGTATAGCATCCCGGATTCGCTATCAGGCGCGCTCCCCGTATATTGTCTCTGTTTAACTCGCAAAGTCCGTATACTGCTTCATGTAAAAACTGTTGAGCCTTATGCTCTATACCATACCACTTAGTATAAACTCCGGCGTTCTTAAGTCTAAAGTCAGCAGATATATCTATTATCTTAGAATTGGAAAGTATATCCTCATTGATAACTCCGGCCAGATAACCCTGAGGAGTAGCTGTGAATATTACATCTGCTTCCTTTGAAAGCTCATCCAAATTATCATCTAAGCACTTACTATCCACAAGCTTAAACATATTTCCATACACATCGCTATAATCCTGATCTACATAGCTTCGTGATCCATACCAGATAATCTCTGCTTCCTTATGTCCGAGGAGTATCCTTACAAGCTCCTGTCCTGCATATCCTGTAGATCCTATAATTCCAACTTTAATCATATAATTCCTCCGTTCCGGTTATCCTTTTATCTCTATCACTTACACTTTCTATTACTATAAGTATACCTGATTTAAATATAACCTCACCCTCAGGCTCTATAAACTCATTACTTATACATCTGTCACTTTCCTTTACCAAGGTAAAATCAGAAAGAGGATACTTAAATCCCGAAAGACTTAATCCACAAACCTCATCTGTGTATGACATAAATGAGATGTATTTATCAAAGTAATCTCTTTTTCTAACCTTAAAGCTTCTGTCCTTCATATACATACATGAATAATCATCTATAATATAATATGAAATCCCGTCACAAAGCGCTCTGTAAAGTATTCCAATGTTTGCAAGAAAATGGTCAAGCCTTCCACCTGTAGCCCCAACTATATGTGCTTCCCTTACGCACTTTTCTTTACATAAAAAAAGCGCAAGACCGGCATCAGTTTCATCCTTTTCTGGCGGATATTTATAAACCTCAACCCCTTGCATACCTTCATATCGAGACCGTACATCTTCACTTACACTGTCAAAATCTCCGATCATATAATCAGGTTTTAATCCTAACTTATCACATGCATCCAACCCCGAATCGATGCAAATTATGATATCATAATCCAGACTTTGTATATAATCCCTTATAAATCTGAGATTATATACACCTCCGGAAAACACTAACGCTTTGGACATAAGCTTATCCCTTTTTATTACTTTTCACATTTTTCTTTCAACACAAAAACATTTTTTTCTATATCACCTGAAAACACAGCGGTCCCTGCAACTATAACGTCTGTTCCGCACTCAACAGCAACATTTATATTATCCTTAGTTACACCGCCGTCAATTTCAATGATATAATCATATCCATGCTCTTGTCTTAACCTTTTAAGCTCTCTAACCTTAGAAAGCTCTTTCTCTATCATCAACTGACCACCAAAGCCCGGATGAACAGTCATCACGAGAACTCTGTCAGCAAACTCAAGATACTCCTCTATATCAGCTACCGATGATTCCGGATTAATAACTATACCGGCCTCCATCCCATAATCTCTGATTCTCAAAAGATTGTTTTTCAAATCCTTACATGCTTCATAATGAATAAGTAAGCTGTTTGCTCCACTTTCACAAAAGTTCTTTATATATCTCTCAGGCTTTTCTATCATTAGATGTACATCAAAAAAAAGGGCTGTTTCCTTCCTGATTGAAGTTATGAGAGGCATGCCAAACGAAATCGAAGGAACGAACATACCATCCATAACATCTATATGCAGAAGCTTTATACCTGACTTCTCAAGTATTTTTATATTTTCACCCAATCTGTTAAAATCAGCTGCTAATATCGACGGAGCTAATAGAGACATCTTATATTTCCTCTTTCAACAGTTTTTTCGGTTTATCTCCGATGTTTTTCCAAATATATCAAGTAAATCAATCAACATTCTCCCCATGAGAGCCAACCTAACCCTCATGGAAAGAAACTGTAATTCATCACTGTGCAGCCTTAAAATCTACGCTGTATGAGCCGTCGAGCTGAACATCATTCTTACATATAACTGCTGTTCCTGCGTTACCGCTCCAACCCTCTACGGTAAATGTCTTAGGGAAATCACTGAAACCAAGAGTTCCCTTGTAAACTGTCTTAGTCTGTCCGTCCTGAGTAAGCACAACCTTAATCTCTGCCGGATCCTCACCCTCTACGAAAGGATTAACAGAAGCTGTAAATGATCCTTGATAAACTACATCCGGTGCATCTGTAGGTTCCTCGGTAGCCTTAGGTCCAAGACTTACGGTATAGTAAACCTTTGATCCCTTATCAGTTTCAGAACCTGCAACAACCGACTGACTGATAATCACTCCAGTCTTTACTGTCTCTGAGTACTCTGAAACAACCTTTGATGTATCAATTGTAAGACCTGCTTCCGCAAGTTTATTCTTTGCTACATCTTCCTTCTTTCCAACAATATTAGGAACTATTACTGTACCACTTTCCGGACCGGCGCTTATGGTAAGGATGACTGATGTTCCTTCCTCCACACTTGTTCCAATAACCGGATCTGTTGTGATTACAAGATTCTTATCCACGCTATCACTGTTTTCTGTTTTAACACTAGATACCACAAGTCCCGCATCCTCTATTGCCTTTTTTGCTTCCTCTTCTGTCTTACCCTTTACATCAGGAATTGTTATTCCCTCTGCACTGTAGTATATAGTAACAATGTCGTACTCATCAACCTTTTCACCTGCTTCAGGCTCCTGTTTAATAACAGTATTAGGTTCTTCGTCAGACTCCTTATCTTTAAGCTGATACTTAAGGTTAACTTCATTTAACATTTCTTCTGCTTCCTCAAGTGTGTGACCAACTAAATCAGGAACCTCTATACCCTCCTCAGCCTCTTTAGTAGGCGTAGGAGAAGCTGTGGTTTCTGTTTTCTTACTACTGCTTCTTCCTGAAAAATTAACCCATCCCTTAAGAGAAGCGATAAGAAGTATAATAACTACAACTATAATTATTGCCACTATGGCACTGCAAACCTTTATAATCCTTTCAATCTTAGGATCGATAGCCTTATCATCATCCTCTTGAGTTGTCTTTATCTCAGGTCTGGCAGCTCCCTTTAATTCCTTGATTTCTTCCTTCGTGATAGGAATTGTCTTTGACTGATCTATAGGAAGAGATATAACAACATATGCTCCGTCAGGCTCATCTAAAGCTCTCTTTAAGTCTGATATAACCTCGGATGCATTTAAGTAACGCATCTCCGGTTTTTTCTGCATACATTTATTAACTATCTTTGCTATACTGTGAGGTATATCCTCATCTATGTCATCTAACGGAATAGCTTCATCCTGTATGTGGGACAATGCAACGGTAACAGTGCTGTCTCCCTCAAAAGGAACACTTCCTGAAAACATCTCGTACATGGATACACCCAATGAGTATATATCACTTTTTTCATCACTGTATCCACCTCTTGCCTGCTCGGGACTTATGTAATGAACACTTCCCATAGCATTGGAGGTAATGGTATTGGAGGTAACTGCCTTTGCAATACCAAAATCTGTAACCTTTACTTTTCCCTCTTTAGAAATAATTATATTTTGAGGCTTTATATCTCTATGGATAATGTTATTATCGTGTGCTGCCTTCATACCCTGTGCAATCTGAATGGAAATGCCGACTGCCTCTCCTACATCAAGCTTTCCTTTTTTCTCTATGAATTTCTTTAGAGTGATACCCTCCACCAGCTCCATAACTATGAAGTAAAGCCCATTATCCTCTCCTACATCGTATACATTTACAATATTCGGATGAGAAATACCTGCAACTGATTGTGCTTCAGCTTTAAACTTAGCAACAAACTTGGCATCACTGGAATAATCCTGTTTTAAAATCTTTATTGCAACAAATCTGTTTAATCTATGGTCTTTGGCTTTATAAACATCAGCCATACCACCGGACCCGACCTTTTCGGTTATCTCGTACCTATCACCTATCATCATACCCGGATTAATCATATCTGTTCCTCCATGGAATTAAAATATTATAATCGTTAACTCTTTTATCTATTAATCATATTCTACTAAAATGGCAGTTATATTATCCAATCCACCCGCACTGTTAGCTCTGTCTATAAGATTATCTACAGACTCCTCTAAAGATGCAGAATGCTTTAATAAATATCTGATATCATAATCCTCAACCATATTGGTTAATCCATCAGAACATAATAATATCTTATCATGCTTCTTTAACTGGATTTCAAAATAATCAGCCTGAACCTGACTGTCTATGCCCAGTGCTCTGGTTATGATATTTTTCTGAGGATGAATCCTCGCCTGACTTTCCGTCAAATCTCCTCGCTTCACCATTTCTTCAACAAGTGAATGATCATTGGTAATCTGAACCATATCATCACTTATAAGATAAAGTCTGGAATCACCGATGTTCGCAACATAAAGTGTGTCATTCATGATAGTTGCCGCCACAACAGTTGTTCCCATACCCGAGTAATCCGCATGAGAAACAGATGCCTGAAAAACCTCATGATTGGCATATGCCACTGCCTCCGAAAATATAGAAACAGGGGTTACCATATCCGTATTGGTAATATAGGATATCATACTTTCCACACAAAGTTTAGATGCTTTGTCTCCGGCCAAATGACCTCCCATACCATCAGCAACAATATAAAGATTGTGGAAACTACCGATATTCTTTTCTGTAGCGTAATAATAATCCTGATTCATGTCTCTTTTAGAGCCGATATCAGTTCTAGCATATGACTTCAAAGCAGTTTCCCTCCTTTACGAAAATTCTACACGTATCGTATTTTACTATAAATATATGTATGTGTCAAAACTTATTTTTAGTGCATTTTTTCGCTATTTTACTGAGGCGCTGAGTTTCTAAGCTGACCACAGGCCGCAGATATATCACTTCCCAACTCTCTTCTTATACTCACGTTCATACCTGCGCCCACCAAAATATCATAAAATCTCTTTATTTGATCCTTTACAGATCTCTTTCCAAATCTACCTGACACTTCATTTAAAGGTATAAGATTCACGTGAAAAAGCTTATATTTTAGAAGTTTAGCCAGCTCCTTTGCATTTTCATCGCTATCATTTTGTCCACTTACCAGCGTATACTCAAATGTCACTCTCCTGCCTGTAGTATCCGCATACTCTCTACATGTCTTTACGATTTCATCTATACTGTACTTCATGGCAACAGGCATCATAGTTCTTCTTATCTCGTCATTGGGTGCATGAAGCGATATCGCCAGGGTTATGTTAAGCCCCTCTGTCATAAGTCTTTTTATGTTTTCCACTATTCCACAGGTTGAGACTGTTATATTTCTCTGACTTATGTTAAGTCCGTTCTTATCACTGAGCATCCTTATAAATCTGATAACATTTTCATAATTATCAAAGGGTTCACCTATACCCATGATGATACAATTGGATACTCTTTCACCCGTATCTCTTTCTATGTTATATATCTGCTCAAGCATCTCAGAAGGACTTAAACTCCTTATCAGACCACCTACGGTAGAGGCACAAAACCTGCAGCCCATGCGACAACCCACCTGACTGGATATACATACGCTGTTTCCATGCTTATAGCGCATAAATACGCTTTCTATGGTGTTTTTATCATTTAATTCCATAAGGTACTTTTTCGTACCATCCTGCTTTGATTCCTGACAAAGCAAAATAGAAGCCATGGATGAAAGCGCCTCTTCTTTTAGTTTTTCTCTGAAAGCCTTAGATAAATTAGTCATTTCATCAAAATCAGAAGCACACTTTACATGCATCCACTCATAAAGCTGTTTTGCCCTAAAAGGCTTCTCTCCCATACTGACCGTAAATTCAGTCAACTCTTCGAGATTCATGGATTTAATATCTATCATAATCTATTCCTAATCTTTTTTAAATGCAGCGACAAAAAAGCCGTCAGTTCCCGCCACGGAAGGTAATACCTGTATATAGCCTTCCTCTCCTGTTTTTCCTTTAAGTTGATTTGGAAGCTTATCTTCTATTGAAACCGGACGAAGTTTAAGTTTCTCCTTTATCCAGTCTACATTATCTATGTTTTCTTCTTTTGTTATGGTGCAGGTACTGTAAACCAGCATAGCTCCGGGCTTAAGATACTTGCAGCAATTAATAAGTATTTTCCTTTGTATGGTCTGCAGAGCCTTAATATCCTTATATTTGGTTTTATATTTGATATCACATTTCTTCGATAACACTCCTAAACCTGTACACGGAAGGTCAGCAACTATTAAATCAAAGCTTTTTTCAAATTCGGGATTATATTCCAGTGCATCATTTTTCTTGAGCTTTATATTATGAATGTTTAATCTTTTTAGATTATCTCTTATAAGAGATACCTTCTTTTTATCCTTATCACAGGCTGTGATACATCCGTTTCCTTCATCCACACGTCCGTCTGCGTCTACATTCTCCACTCCATTTTCCGAAGACGCCTGTTTTTTAAAATAATCATATCTCATATCATCTGCCATGTGTATGGACTTACCACCGGGAGCAGCGCATATATCAAGAACATTCATACCATCCTTTGCATCCGCTACCGCTCCTGTAATCATAGAGCTTTCATCCTGAACCTGTATATATCCCTTGTTAAATGCATCGAGTTCCCTAAGATCCGATGTCTTATAAAGTCTTAATGCATAGTCAAACAGCACTCCTTTTCTTACTTCGGAAACCTGATTCTCTAAGCTTTTTATAATATCTTCCTTTGGAGCCTTTGATCTAAGCATTCTGACAGAAATAAAATTATCATCATTAAAAAAACTCTGAAGGATTTTCTCTGTCTCTTCTCCATAATTTTCAAGCAAGTATTTCACTATCCACTCCGGACATGAATACCATACCGAGTAATACTTTACTTCATCCTTTTTCTTTGAAGGATAAGGTATATCATCCATCTTTCTTATAGCATTCCTTAATATAGCATTTACAAATCCCTTAAGTGCAGATACCTTTTTTATCTCTAAAAGCTTTACACTTTCATTTACTGCAGCACTGTCAGGAACACTGTCCATATAAAGAATCTGGTAAAGCCCCAGTCTTAGGATATCCCTTACTACAGGCTTTATACGAGTTTCAGAGTTATCCGTTAACTCATTTATAAGATAATCAAGCTCTATTATCCTTTCCACGCATCCCTTTGAAAGCCGTGTAATAAACGATTTCTCCCTGCTTTCAAGTCCGGGATGAGTAAGATACATATCATCAATAACCTTATCGATAAACTCTTCACCTGTCATGGTTTTATAAACTATATCAAGAGCAAGAAGTCTTGTATTATATTTTTTTTGCGGACTCTTCATGAGACTCTCCTTATATTGAATCATTTAATAATGTTTTGAGGTCAAAACTCCAATCTATGTCCTCTTAAGAATTCTTCTGAGCTCATACTCTTCTTTCCTGCTATCTGAACCTTACTGAGAGCTATGATACCATCAGAAGTTTTTACCCATATATATTCTCCGGCAGTAGAGACGTACTCACCTATTTTTTTCTTCTCAGAAGCTGCAATCGCTTCATTTACAAATCTTTCTTCCACATCCGAAGTGAGCTTTACTTCATGAACTTTTAAAATCTTATCATCCAGATATGTATACGTTCCGGGCCATGGGTAAAGTGCTCTTACAAGCCTCTCTATTTCAGCACCTGTTTTATTAAAGTTAAGCTCTCCCATCTCTTTTTTTAGCATGGATGCGTAGGATGTTGTACTTTCTGCTTGGGGTATCCTCTCTGCCTGTCCTTTTTCAATCAGTTCAAGTGCCTTAAGTGTAGCTTCTCCTCCCATTCCGGACAGTGTGTCGAAGAGACTTCCACCTGTTTCCTTCCCGGTCATCTTATATACTTCCTTTAATATGATATCTCCTGTGTCAAGCCCCTCATTCATCTGCATAATGGTAATTCCGGTTTCACTGTCACCATTGATAATTGACCATTGTATGGGAGCTGCGCCCCTCCACGCCGGAAGAAGTGAGGCATGAACATTGATACATCCATACTTCGGAAGATCCAATATATCTTTAGATAATATCTGACCGAAAGCCGCAACAACTATTATATCCGGTTTAAATTTAGACAGGTAATCCGCTCCCCCCTCTCTTATCTTATCAGGTTGATAGACCGGAATATTTTCTCTAATTGCCACCTCCTTAACCGGAGACGGAACTAATCTTTTACTTCTCCCCTTTGCCTTATCCGGCTGGGTTACAACAAGCGATACAGTATGCTCACTATTAATAAGTGTTTCAAGTGTCGGAACTGCAAAGTCCGGTGTTCCCATATATATTATATTCATTTCTTACTTTCCTCCTACTTTAACGATTTTTTTATATGCGTGTTTGCGAAACGCCAAAAGCTATATAATTACAGCATTTTTTGTTGCTAAAAACAGAAATCTCCTTACAATTTATGATATACCGGAATTGCCAAAAAATCTATAGGTGTTAAACTATTATTAAGATTTATAATCTGATTCTTATCACCTGTGAACCTGACTATTACTTTACTAAAAATAGTATTATATGTAGAACCCTTTGATTGCTTTAGATTGCCCTTTAAATCTATGATTCCACCGTACTTTTCACCATATATATCTGCATATGAATCCTCTATCTTTGAACGTATGATAAAATCCCCATCTATGCCCAAATTAGAATATCTTCCAAAGAGTCGTAAACCTGCATATTTCTTTATTAAAAGGTCACCACCTATGTTTACTGCATCTCCTGAATCTATTGATAAATATCCACTGATTGCATAATAATCTCCATTTACAATTAATTGACCATTATCAACGTTTGTATCTGAATTTTAATAGAAATCAGTTACTATTCACAGCCGAAATGCGCATATACTGCGCATTTACGGCGTGACATACTCGGATTTTCATGGGTTTTGCCCATCGCGAAGCGATTCTGAATGGCAAAACCCGTTACTTTCACAGGCGGAACGACTGTGAAAGTAACAGAAATCATTCTCGATTGTTAAAGACTCGCTTGCGAATCTTGACATTATAACTGAAATAATTATTGGAATTTAAATCTTGAGCTAATTCTGAAGTTGAATTTGAATTTGATTCTGATTTCGTATCTTTTTCGGAACTAAAATTATCATTTGTATCATTATTTGATGTTTCATTATTACTTGAAGATTTTTGAAATGATTCGTAAGGCTCTTCTTCCTCGATTGAAGCATTCCATATGGAGTTAATCTTCCCATCAACAGTAAAAGCAATATCAGATAAATCAACTGATTTGGAAGTATTATTCTTAATTTTTACTTCACAAACAGCTGAGTCTCCCCATTGACTTTGTGTATTAAAAGAAATACTTACGGAATCTTCGTATTTATCGTTATGATAATATTCTCTTTGTTTTGCTTTAGTGAAAAAATCTAATGATTCAAATGTTCCATCCTCTAAAGTGGCAACTTCACTTTCAGAAAAATCAAAGGGAATATAAGAATTTAGGAATGAGGATTTGTGAGTTTCCTTGGCTAATGTAGTCTTTCCGTATGCTGTATTTGTAAGGTATGTGGTGGGTTGGATTATTACAAATGATATTATTAGTAATATCAATAATATTTTGTAATTTATATTATTAATATTTATTTTAGATATTTTGTTATTTAATCTTTTTTTCATTCATTTCATTTCCTTTTATACCGATTATGTACTTTGAACATTTTTTATTCTTCATACTCTTCTTCTATTTCCTGAGTAGCATCCATAAGGTCACCTTCAACCAAATCCACATAAATCTTTCCATCAAGATGATCTATCTCATGCTGAAATGCTCTGGCAAGTAATTCTTCACCTTCCAGAATCTGCTCTTTCATATTCCTGTCCAATGCTTTTACCTTACAGTAGTTAGCCCTTGTAACAGTTCCTGTCTTTCCCGGAACACTTAGGCATCCTTCGACACCTGTCTGTTCTCCACTCATCTCTATAATTTCAGGATTAATAAGTACCATAGGAGAATCCTGCTCAGGTGAAACATCTATAACAACTATTCTTCTGAGAATACCGACCTGAACTGCCGCAAGCCCAACTCCACCGGTTGAGTACATAGTTTCAAGCATATCATCTATAAGCTCTTCAAATCTCGGTTTCATCTCAGTAATTGGTTTTGAAACCTTTGTTAATATTTCATCTCCCAGAACTCTTATTTCTCTAAGTGCCATTTTAATTTCCTCCTTAAATCTCTTAAATTATTTATTATCAATATTCTCACCTACAGTATAGCTTTGAGGTGAGGGATTTCTCCGACTAAGTAGATTTTTTGCCACAAGTATTACTTATAACTTGAATTGTACTATAATCCCCTTAACCATACGCTTCTTCATATCTTCTCGGATGATATCCGCATATGACATAAGAAGCTTATCATTAGGGGATTTGACGTAAATCTTATATCTGTAAGTATTATTTACCTTATAGACCACATCCTGCGTAGGTCCTAAGACATGAGCTTCTTTCTTCTTAAGTATATCTGCGATATACTTACTCTCTTCTTTAAGCTCTGCCTCATCCTTTCCAAGACACAGCACCTCAAGTATATGTGATACAGGGGGATAATGCAAGCTTTTACGTCTCACAATCTCGCTTTCATAAAATGCTTCGTAGTCATTTTTAACAGCTAAAAAAACTGCCGGATTCTCAGGCTGATAGGTCTGTATGACTACATCCCCTGCCTCATCACCTCTTCCTGCTCTTCCGGAAGCCTGTACCAGAAGTTCAAAGGTTCTTTCATAAGCCTCGTAATCACTAACATTAAGAGACATATCTGCAGCAAGTATTCCCATGAGAGTAACATGTGAAAAATCGTGTCCCTTTACTATCATCTGGGTTCCTACAAGGATATCTGCTTCATGAGCCCCAAATTTCTTAAGAATCTCATCATGAGACCCTTTAGTACCGGTGGTATCTCTATCCATTCTAAGAACCCTCGCCTCAGGAAAAGCTTTATGTATCATTTCTTCAACCTTTTGAGTTCCTGTCCCAAAAGTTCCTATGATATTCGATCCACAAACACTGCATTTTCTGGGAAATGCTTTTTCAAAGCCGCAGTAGTGACACTTTAGTAATCTAAGCTTACCTTCATCTACGTGTGCCTTTAAGGAAACTGAACAATTCGGACACTCCTCAACTGCTCCGCATGACCTGCAGGAAACAAATCCGGAGTAACCTCTTCTGTTTATAAAAAGCATAATTTGCTCTTTTTTTCTAAGTCTATCCTTAATCAAATTATATAACAATGAGCCAAAGATTGAACGATTATTCTTCTTTAATTCTTCCCTCAAATCTGTAATATGTACTCTTGGGAGTTTTGCTTCCGGAACCGCTCTTTCCTTTAACTCATGAAGCTTTATCTGCCCCTGTTTACATCTGTAGTAAGCCTCTAGCGATGGAGTTGCAGATCCAAGTACAAGTAAAGACTTAGTATCATGCGCTATAAATTCTGCCACATGGCGAGCATGATACTTAGGTGGATAATCATTTCTGTAGCTTGTTTCATGCTCTTCATCCATAACTATCATTCCAAGATTTTCAAATGGAGTAAAAAGTGCAGATCTGGGACCTATCATTATATCCACAAGACCATTTTTTGCCTTTATGTATCTATCGTATCTTTCACCATGAGATAGCTTTGAGTGAAGTGTCTCACACCTGTCTCCAAATGCATTTTTAAATCTTTTTACAGTTTGATATGTTAATGCAATCTCGGGAATAAGGACTATTACCTGCTTACCTCTTTTCAACATTTCTTCAATAATCTTTATATAAACAAAAGTTTTGCCACTTCCTGTTATGCCATGTATGAGATGTGGCTTTAAGTCTTTGTTATCATAAGACTCTATAATATCATCAACAATTTTCTTTTGTCCTTCATTTAATACAAGTTCACTTTCAGAATTAATTTTTTCTTCAATTATGTAAGAGGAGCTGTCCCGAAATACGGACTTGGTATCAATCCTAATGAGCTTCTTTTTTTCTAGTGCTCTTAAAACAGACATGTCAATTCCGCTTATATTTTTTATCTCATCATACTTTATATGAGGTAAGTTTTTTTCATTTTCTGATGCATGATTATTATTAATATCAATTAGCGTCCTTAAACACTTCTCCTGAGCTGTATAATGTCTTTTTACAGCTGTATTTAGTGCTTCTTCCAGTTCTTCTTTGGATGCATCTATTATAATAGTTCTTTCATCCTTTTGTTTTATCTCCATTTTTACAGGCATTACTGCCTTAATTGCATCGCTTAAATTAGAACCGCACCTGTTTCTAATCCAATTTGCAGTCCTTAAAAGTCTTTCCTCGGGAGTCAGGCTCCTTTTTACTATCCCTTTTATATCCTTTAGTTTGTTTTCATCAAAAGAAGGGGTATGACTCAGATTTATCACATACCCCTCTTTCAGGGTATTTCCTTTTCCAAATGGAATCTCTACCCTGCTTCCGATATCTATATCTCCTTCTATGCTCTCTGGAACCCTGTATTGAAAGGGTCTGTCAAGCTCTTTGGCTGATATGTCTACAACAATATCTGCAAATAGCATTTTTTCACCTGTTTCGTTAATTACTTATATTTTGCAAAAGTTTATCCGTCTTTTACTCTCTATATACGGTTTTTATTTTACTTACTCTTGTGATCGTTATACCAGTCCATGATTATCTCAGCATCATCCATATGATACTTCTTTCCTTCGATTTCCTGATAATCTTCATGTCCCTTACCTGCGACAACTATAACATCCCCCTCTAAAGCATGATCCAGAGCATAGTAAATAGCCTCTCTTCTGTCTATAATGGTTATATACTCTCCATCTGCCTTCTTTACACCTGTTACTATATCATTAAGAATATCCTCCGGACGCTCGAAACGTGGATTATCTGAAGTGACGATTGTAAGATCCGCAAGTTTAGAAGAAATCTCTCCCATCTCAAATCTTCTGTCTCTGGAACGGTTTCCTCCGCAACCAAAAAGACATACAAGTCTTGGTGGATTATAATCCTTAAGTGTGCTCAAAAGACTGTTTAAACTCATAGCATTGTGAGCATAATCAACCATTACCGAGAAGTGGTCCGACACATTTACAGTCTGAAGCCTTCCTCTTACATGAATATTTTTAAGAGCGGAAAGGATATTTTCCTCTGATACTCCAAAGTGCCTGCATATACTTATAGCTGTAAGTGAATTATATACACTGAATTTACCCGGGATATCAATCATAACATCCATATCCATGAGTCCGCTAAGATGATAACTTATACCAAGGGCGTTACCATCTCTCTTTAATTCAAGCTTCTCTGCTCTGTAGTCACACCCTTCACTCATGCCATAAGTCTCTACATTACAAGTATGATTTTTCAGTATTTCCTCAAAGTGATTGTCATCTGCATTAAATATTCCCTGTTTACATTTTGAAAAAAGAAGACTCTTACAGTAAAGATAATCTTCAAAGTTTTCGTGTTCATTCGGACCTATGTGATCCGGTTCTAAATTGGTAAATATACCGAAGTCAAAAGTAAATCCATCCACGCGGTTCAACTTAAGTGCCTGTGAAGACACTTCCATAACCACGCACTCTATACCTTCATCTACCATCCTTCTAAAGTACTCCTGAACTATATAAGACTCTGGTGTAGTATTAACTGATGGAATATGCTCATCTCCTATGATGGTTTCTATGGTTCCTATAAGCCCTGTCTTTATACCTGAGTTTTCAAGTATAGACTTAACCATGTATGTAGTTGTGGTTTTACCCTTGGTACCTGTTATACCAATAGTCTTAAGCGACTTTGCAGGGTGAGAAAACCAGGCTGCTGACATAAAAGCCAGCGCACTTCTGTTATTGTCGGTTTGTATTATGGTTGAATTACATCTGTCAAGGTCAAAGTCATCCGGAATATACTCTACAACAAGTACAGCCGCACCCTTCTCTGATACATCATTAAGATACTTATGAGCGTCCGAGACTGCACCTCTTATAGCAATAAAGCAGCTCCCCGGTGCAGCCTTTCTGGAGTCGTAGATTAAATTTTCTACATTTACATCTGTACTTCCCTTTATTAATTTATATTCTACATCCTCTAAAATTTTAGATAATATCATACTAATCCTCCGGTTATGATTATTATTATGTAATACTTAGAATGTCACAACTCCCACTTTCACTTCACTTAGAATTGAGGAATTTCTTCGACTGATTTAGATTTCACCCTGAAATACAGTTGTGGCAGCGCCTGTCATGTATACCGTATCATTTTCCTGATCATACTCTATGGTTAGTTCTCCACCAAGCAAGTGAACCTTAACCTTATTCTCTGTAAGTCCGTTCAATACACAGGCTACTACTGCTGCACAGGCTCCGGTACCACAGGCAAGCGTTTCTCCCGAACCTCTTTCCCACACTCTGAAGTTAATGGACTTTCTGGAATTAATCTCTATGAATTCAGTATTAATTCTCTCAGGAAACATCTCATGATTTTCAAAAGCAGGACCTATGTTTTCCAATTCAAGATTCTCTATATCATCCATAACTATTACACAATGCGGATTTCCCATGGATACACATGTTGCCTTATATGTCTTTCCTGCAACAACTATGTCTTGATTTATAAATGTATCTCCTGCCGCCTTTATCGGTATGAGTTCGGGCTTAAGCTCAGGTTTTCCCATATTAACCTTAACCTTACTTACCTCACCGTCATTTATTTTAAGTTCCAATGACTTTATACCCGAATCTGTTTCTATTGTCATAGGATTATTCTTACTGATTCCGTTATCGTAAACATACTTTGCAACACACCTGATTCCATTTCCGCACATCTTACCACGGGAACCATCTGCATTGTACATAATCATCCTGGCATCAGCAACTTCAGAGGGTGCTATGTATATAATACCATCAGCCCCCACTCCAAAGTGTCTATCACTTAACATAAGTGAAAGCCCACCTTGATCTTCTATTTTTTCCTGATTTAAATCTATATATATATAATCATTTCCACACCCATGCATTTTTGTAAATTTCATTTTTCAACCTTTCCTTTCTTTACCCAAGATTTATCTAAAGCATATAGCTTTTGTACCGCACTAGAATTTCAAATTCTCGTACCGGATTATATTGTCCAATTTTAAGGACACCTTTTACTCATTATTAATCCCAAAATGCTTATAAGCTTCATCAGTTAAAACTCTTCCTGTACGCGTACGGGCAATCAACCCCTTCTGCACCAGATAAGGCTCATACACATCCTCTATTGTTCCCGGATCTTCACCTATAGCAACTGCTAGAGCTTCTATACCTACAGCCCTTCCATTAAATGTATTCATCATGGTTTCAATAATCTTTCTGTCAGTATTATCAAGTCCAAGCTTATCAACCTCTAACAGATTAAGTGCAAATTCTGTTACCTCTTTTGTTATCTTACCATCATACTTTACATCTGCAAAGTCCCTGACTCTCTTCAGTAATCTGTTAGCAAGTCTTGGAGTTCCTCTGGATCTTCTTGCAAGCTCTATAGCACCTTCCTCATCTATCTCAACCTCAAGTACCTTAGCAGAAGCTATTATTATCTGTTTTAACTCTTCATTGGTATAAAACTCTAAATGGTTAACCACACCAAACCTGTCTCTTAGAGGAGCAGAAAGCATACCTGCTCTGGTAGTGGCTCCCACAAGCGTAAATTTAGGAAGATCCAACCTTATAGGGCGAGCTGATGCACCTTTTCCTATGACTATATCCAGATAGTAATCCTCCATAGCCGGGTAAAGCACTTCCTCCACCTGCCTGTTTAATCTGTGAATCTCGTCTATAAACAGTATATCATTTTCACTTAAGTTATTTAATATAGCTGCAAGCTCTCCGGGTTTATCGATGGCCGGTCCTGCTGTAACCCTAAAGTTGACTCCCATTTCATTGGCAATGATGCCTGCAAGTGTTGTCTTGCCAAGCCCGGGCGGCCCGTAGAGGAGTACATGATCCATGGGTTCCTCTCTTTTCTTTGCCGCCTCTATGTAGACCTTCATATTTTCCTTTATCTTACTCTGTCCTATATACTCGGACAGGTGCTTAGGACGAAGTGAAGGCTCATACATCTCATCCTCGGCAGTTAATTCAGTTGTTAATTGTCGTTTCAATTATAGCTCCTCCGTTGTATCTTTAAAAATGAATTTCTCCAAGTAAAGACTCACTTATTATATATTACTTATGTGTTTTAAGCTTTGACGTAGCAGTTCTTCTGTAGTCATATCCTCACTTATATCCACACTTCTTATAGCCTTAAGCGCATCTGTAGGGCTGTACCCAAGAGCTTCAAGAGCCTCTGCTGCTTCTCTTCTTATCAGAGCCGACTTATCATCTTCATTCTTACTCTTCTTTGATGATACTTCTCCTTCTCCAAGAGCATCCTCAACTGACTCTATATAATCAATTCTGTCCTTCAGTTCAAGTACTACCTTTCCTGCTGTCTTGGCACCAATTCCCGGTGCCTTTGCAATAGCTTTTGAATCACCTGCAATAATAGCAAATTTAATATCAGATGCACTTAATGTAGAAAGTAAAGCTATAGCACTCTTAGGTCCCATACCGCTAACCTTTATAAGCATCTTAAAAAGCTCAAGCTCGTCCCTCTTTAAAAACCCAAACAACTGTATGGCATCCTCTCTTACACTGAGATAAGTAAAGATTTTCACCTCTTTTCCGGTTGAGCCTATACTATCTGTAACCGAATCAGGAACTATTATGGCATAACCTATTCCCTGATTGTTAACAACAATTTCCTTTTCATCTATGTATTCACATATTCCACTTACAAATCTTATCATTTTTTTCCCTTATATTTTTAATTTTATTAACCGTTATACTTTATTATTCTCTACTCCAAAGATAAGCATAAGCCTGTGTTCTGGCTGCAAAGTAATTATTCTTTAGTAATTCTCTCACTTCAGCCTTAGTATACCACTTAGCTTCTATTTCCTCAACATCGGAGGAACTTGGCGAGAAATCACCTCCGGCAATTCCTATAACACATGCATTCTTCTCATTTGAAAAACCTATAGCGGAAAAACTGTCATACAGGCAATCCTTTATTTCAATTATATCAAGACCTGTTTCTTCCTTCAGCTCTCTTTTTGCGCTTTCTAAAAAGTCCTCCCCCGGATCTATAAGCCCCGCAGGGAAGTTATATACAAAGCCTCCGCAAGGCATACGAAACTCTTTGTTTATAAGTATTTTTTCACCGGTTTCATCGTGCATTATGATAACTACAGAATCGACCGGGTGGTCTGCAAGCTCCTTAAACTCCTTTATATCAGGATTTCTGCTAATCATTTCATATACCTTTGTATTACCATCATTTGTGGTATATGTTACATCATATCTGCTGATATATTTTCCTTCATCAGTCTTTTTTATAGCTTCAAATTTCATGAAAAACCTCACATGTTTTCTTTTATTTTCTTTGCTAATCCTTCGTTGTCATCAGGTGTCATTGGCTTCCATCCGATATTTGCACCATCTCCCTTATACCTAGGGATAATATGTGTATGATAATGAAATACAGTCTGACCGGCTGCTTCTCCATTATTCTGAAGTATATTAACACCATCACAGTCAAGAGTCTTTACCATAGCATCTGCACACTTCCTTGCAACCTTAAGTACCTTTTCAAGGTACTCATCCGGGAGTGAATAAACATCAGCTGCATGATGCTTGGGAAGTAACACTGCATGTCCCTTTGTTGCCGGAGCTATATCGAGTATGACACAAAAATCATCATCTTCATAAATCTTATTTGATGGTATTTCTCCCTTTATTATCTTACAAAATATACAATTATCGTCGTACATATTTTTTACCTCAACTTTCATTTTTTATCTGTTATATAGTTTAACATATTTTTTTAATTTTTTAATCACTTTTTTAGGTAATCTTGACTCAGTCATGCGCCACTGCCAATTATTGCCAAGAGTTGACGGAAGATTCATGCGTGCCTCGGTTCCAAGGCCAAGTAAATCCTGAACCTGGAAAATAGCTGTATTAGCTGTACTCATGTATCCAAGTCTTATAAGCGCATCATTTATCTCTGCATCTGTTGCGGTCTTTTTCAATCCAAGATAGGCTCTTATCCTTTTCTTTCGCTTTTCTGATGCCTCTGAAAGAAAGCCCATACCTGTATTATTATCATGAGTTCCTCCATAAAGGACGCAATTAGTGTTATTAAAATTATGTGGAAGATCGTTACTCTTTGAATCCGAATCGAAGGCAAACTGAAGTATTTTCATCCCCGGCCATCCACACTCATTGATAAGATTTCTTACAGGAGGTGTTATAACTCCCAAATCTTCTGCAATAATCTTTGAATCACCAACAGCGGACTTAATAACATCCGTAAGATGCTTTCCGGGTCCCTTTATCCATTCGCCCTCCTTGGCAGTTTTTGATTCGGCCGGTACAGACCAATAGTTTACAACTCCTATAAAGTGATCTATCCTTATAACATCATAAAGCTCAGCACACTTTTCCATGCGCCTTTTCCACCACTTTAAGCCGTTTTTTTCCATATGTTTCCAGTTATATATAGGATTACCCCACCTCTGCCCATCAGCAGAGAAAATATCAGGCGGAACACCAGCCACATGTCTGGGTCTCCTCTCTTCATCCAAATCAAAGTTTTCAGGTTCTACCCAGACATCTGCACTATCAAGTGCAACATAGAGAGGTATATCACCTATAATATAAATATTATTGGCATTGGCATACTTTTTTACCTTCATAAACTGATGATAAAACTCGTATTGGCAGAATTTCCAAAAATTAATCTCATCCTTTAGTTCTTCTTTGGCCTTCTCTATAGCCTTAGGTTTTCTCATTCGAAGTTCCTCCGGCCACTCCTGCCAGCTCTTTGAATTCTGAGTACCCTTTATAGCCATAAATAAAGCATAGTCCTCAAGCCAGAATTTATTCTTTATCTTAAAATCTCTGTACCCGGGCAAATCCCTAGGATGAGCCCTTTTAAACGCCTTATGAAGTGCCTTAAATCTGTTATTATATAATTTTTCATAATCAATTTTAGAAGGATTATCCTGTCCAAAGTCATATTCACTATATTCTTTTTCTTCGATTAGACCTTGTCTCCTTAGTTCTCTAAAATCTATAAAATATGGATTACCGGCAAATGCAGAGAATGATTGATATGGACTGTCTCCATAACTTGTAGGTCCCACAGGAAGCACCTGCCAGTAAGTCTGTCCGGCCTTTACCAGATCATCCACAAAATCATAGGCTGCTTTACCCAGGGTACCTATACCATAAGGCGAAGGAAGGGCTGATATTGGCATAAGCACTCCTGCACCCCTCTTTTTTAATAAGTTTTGTCTTTTCATATTTACCTCCCTGCCGAGCACTTGATGCTATAGCATTTATGCTTTTGCACCGCACGAGAACCTCAAATTCTCGTGTCGGATCATTTGCTATTTGGGCTCGGCTCAAATAGCCAAACAATTACATCTTTTATTTATAACTTTTACAGATGAAATCGTGATATATTCTGTAAATCTAAAGATTTTTACTGATCACGTATCTTTTCGCAAGATATTCAGATATTCTTCATATGAAAACACCCTATTACGTGATGTATTTGTCGTTTCCTTCAATATCCCTGCTTGAATCAATTTTCCCACGGCAGACGATACCGTGTTATAGCTTACGCCAAGGTCAGCCGCCGTCCTTTTGATATCAATGATTGGATACTGCTCAATATAATCAAAAACTCTTCTTATGTTATCGTTTTTTCTTGCGGTAACAGGAAGTCTTTCAATATTGCCCTCATGGAGTGCTGACAACTTTTCGACAGTAGCCAGTGAATCTTTTGCCGCTGCCGATACCGCTTCAAGAAAGAACCCGACCCACTGTTCATAATTTCCGCTTCTTCTTACCTCTGAAATACGGTCATAGTATTCAATCTGATTCTTTTTCAGAAAGTAAGAAATATAAATAATGGGTTTGGAAATATATCCTTGTTCCATGAGATACAGTAATATCATCAGCCGCCCGACTCTCCCGTTTCCGTCAAGAAACGGATGGATTGTTTCAAACTGATAATGTATCAGCGCAATCCTGATTAGCGGATCGTAATCATCTCCTTCGTTCATATATCTTTCCAGATCAGTCATTGCAACATTCATATCCTCCACATTCGGCGGAATATATCTTGCCTCCTTAAGTGTACAGTTAGCCGCACCGATCCAGTTCTGTGATTTGCGAAATTCTCCTGAATTCTTTTCCTGCCCTCTGACCCCTGCTAGAAGCTCCTGATGTATTTCTCTTAGAAGCCTGTTGCATAAAGGCAACTTATCCAGTCTGCCAATCGCATATGTACAGGCTCTCACATAATTGATGACATCTCCAACATCAAGATTTATATTTCCGTCAACCTCAGGATCAAGCACATCGTCCAGCGTACACTGTGTACCTTCTATCTGCGAAGAAATAATCGCTTCTTTTCTTACATACATGGAAATGAAAAGTTCAACATTCGGTATGAGCTTTGCTGCTGTATCGAGCCTTACCAGATCCCTGTTAGCTTCCACCAGCTTCTTTACTATATCGCTGCTAATATTAAGCTCTGGATTCGGAGGCAACGGCGCAGGCTTAAATGAGTGATATTCCGCTTCACCGCTCAAATTTATTACCAATTCACCTGATCTACCCATAGTAACCTCCTTCTTTTTGAAATAACAAATCTATAATACGCCCATTATTTCAAAATGTAAAGTATATATTGAAATATGGGCGCGGTTTACCGTCTTTTATTTCAAATTCTGTATTTCCCTACACAACCCAAATATGCAAAAAAAAATGTAGCCATCGACTCACCACCGACAACCACAGGCATCCCCATTCAAAACATATTAGACTCTCTTCGTATATATGACAAATGCACATTCCATTACAAAGAAATATGAAACAAAGCGAATGCATTATCACAAAGTTGATTGTAATATTGATATTGCAACATTGACATTCATTATTTAATGTATTAACAAACAATATCCAGAGGATAAAGACAGAATATTCAATCGAATTACCAAGATAATACCTGCATCTATCAAGCTTCAAAATACTATAATCACTCAGGAGGACTGTTTGAAATATCTTGATAATGAT
>JAEEGL012243460.1_pt1 | contig 51772 bp, 41 predicted proteins | sample 9134231 | NCBI WGS metagenome assembly JAEEGL01 (sample SAMN16246548, study PRJNA631951) | gut metagenome | biome: gut microbiome; feature: rumen; material: fiber-attached | host: Bos | place: Iran: Karaj | collected 2018-10
CTATTACAGAAATGATGGAACGAATCCAGACCCTACCAATCCAACGATTTCCGGCACACCAACAACGAACAAAAACCAAATCATTCTGGACATTGAAATGGCTTCCGTCACTTGTGCCAAGCCTAAGAACTTCACCGCCACTAACATTGCCGCACATACGGCTACACTGACTTGGACTGCAGGTGCCGAAGGTCAAAGCAACTGGGATGTGTATGTAACCACGACGGCCACAGACGTTCCTGATGAAAACACTACGCCAACCTATCAAGTCACAGAATGCAGCAAGACTTTGGCTAATCTGACAGCACAAACCACCTATTATGCTTATGTTCGTGCCAACTGCGGTGGCGGTGACATGAGCAAATGGGCCAATACGGTTTTCGCCACTACTCGTGAAGCTCTCACTGTGGATGCGAACAAGCCCTATTCACAAAACTTTGAGACAACCAACGACTGGGGTTTCACCAACGGTACCCAAACCAACACCTGGTGCTGGGGCAGCACGACAAACAACGGTGGAACAAAAGCCATGTATGTCTCAAAAGACGGAGGAACGACCTACGAATATGGTCATAGCACCACCGTTGTTTTTGCGTCAAAACTCTTCAACTTTGCCCAAGGTACTTACACAATGTCGTTCGATTGGCAAGCCAATGGAGAAAGCAATAGTTCTGGAACAACTCACTACGACTATATGCGTGTCATTTTGGCTCCTGGCGACGTGAATTTCACAGCAGGGACACTCCCTTCAGGACTAACCTATAGCGCAACGCCTTCAACATGGATTGCTTTGGATGGCGGACACCAGCTTGATATGAGCACAGAATGGCAGACACAGACAGCAGAAGCCACTGTTTCAGGTACTTACACGATGTTCTTTTTGTGGCGAAACGACGGCAGCGGAGGCAATCAGCCACCAGCGGCCATCGATAACATCAGCATCAGCTTGATGAATTGCCCGAGACCTACCAATGTGACTGCTACTAACATCACAGGACGTACTGCCATGATAGGCTGGACGGAAAACGGCACCGCTACCAACTGGGTGCTGCAATATGCCGCCAACAACGGTTTCACTGAGAATGTCGTGGAAATCAATGTCAACGGCACTGCTGCAAAAGAATTGACAGGCCTCACCCCTGAAACCAAATACTATGTCCGTGTGAAATCCATTCTGGGTAACGATGAAAGCTCTTGGAGCGATGTCATGGATTTCACTACCACGGCTACCTGCGAAAAGCCCACTTTGAGTTATGTGACCAACTCCAATACGGCACATACAGGTTCAGTAAGTTGGACTGGTAATGCCGATGGATACGAGCTGATCTATTCTACTGCCTATTCTTTTGATCCTGGCGATGAAGGCGTTACGCAAATCAACCTTGGAAGTGTAAACACCTACACTTTACAGGATTTGACACCTGAGACCACCTATAGAATAAAAGTGAGGGCAAACTGCGGCGAAGAGGACGGTTACAGCCAGTGGAGCAATCAGGTGAGTTTCACCACGACAGCGACCTGTGTGGCACCCTCAGGATTGTCTGCTTCAGCAACATCTGCTTCCATAACCCTCAGTTGGACGGCTGGAGCTACGGGCCAAGACGCTTGGGACATTCGTTATAAAGCAAACACCGACGATGAATACACATACGTCCATCTTGAAAACCAAACGGCAACCACTTATACCATCACAGGTCTTACCCCGGTTACGGCATACAGCGTGAACGTGCGTGCCTATTGCAGCGCTGAAGACCAGAGCAAGTGGGGTTACAGCACCAACCAGAATACGGATCTTACCGTCACCACTGCTTGTGGAGCATTGTCGCTGCCGTTTAGTTATGGCTTTGAAGAAAACTTGCAAACCACTTCACCCTACAGCTCAAGCAATCCGTTCCCGAAGTGCTGGAGCCGTATCGCCTATCAATCGGGATACTATGGCAGCTACACCTATTATCCATACGTGTTCACTGCCACAACATCACAACCATACGCCCACGGAGGCAATGGAGCCAACAGCTATTCTGGACATAGTTTGCGTTTTTATCAGACCTCAAGTTCAACCAACGAGTGTGCTGTTCTGCCGGAAATCAGCAGCGAATATGAAATGAGAAAGCTTCAACTCACTTTCTGGGCAGCGGTGCAAAGCTCATCGGGAACGCTTGCGATAGGAACTATGGACAGTCCAACCGATGCCAGTTCGTTCTCGAAGATTCAGGATGTGACCATAAGCAACACGTATAATGATGGATTTGAGGAATATTCTGTATTGTTCGAGAACTATTCCGGATCGGGAAGATATATTGCCTTTATGTGCAATACAGGAAGTGCATACGCCTATTTTTTGATTGACGATATCACGGTTGATGTCGCTCCTGTCTGCCTCATTCCGGAAAGTCTTGAAGTTGATGAAATTACTGAGAATGAAGCTGTTTTGACTTGGACTCCCCGTGGCGGTGAAAGCATTTGGAATGTGCAGTATAAGAAAGCCTCCGATAGCGAGTGGAGCGAGCCAATCACCGTCGATGAAACCACTTGCACACTGACGGGGTTGCAACGTGCCACTTTATATGATGCCCGTGTTCAGTCTCAATGTTCTGCCAATGACCAAAGCGACTGGTCAAATCCTCTTAGCTTTGAGACCGAATGTGGCATCTTGCCCATTGACGCCGAGAATGCTTTTTCAGAGAATTTTGACAATGTTGACGCATCAGACTTTCCGCCCACCTGCTGGGAGAAGTTCAGCCATGAGATGTCGGGCTACACCTATTGGTATCTTAATTCAAACAATGGCTTAGGTTCGAGTGCAGCCTACAGTTATTGGAGCGAAGGGTATGCTTTCTTGGTCATGCCAAAGATGCACATTGATGGTGATGCCATCCTCTCATTTGATTATCTCATCGGCTCAGGTGCTTATGATGAAAGTTGCTCGGTTGTGGTTTCCACTGGTGAAATGACCTATGCCGACTTCAATCAAATTATCTGGGAAGCCGATGGCAACAATCTCCCGTCAGGAAGAGCCAATGCGACTGTTTCATTGTCATATTATGACGGTCAGGACATTTATATCGCATTTAAATTCAAAGGTTCTGGCACCTCTGGATGCACTTGGTATATCGACAATGTAAATGTTTATGTCGATGTGATTGTTGACCAGATCATTGGGCTTACCAAAGGCTGGAACTGGTGCTCTTTTAATGTGGAAATCACTCTCGATGATCTTAAGGCGGCTCTTGTGGATGCTTTGCCGGGCGTTGTCGGTATGAATATCAAATCAAAGGAATTGTACACCACTTATAACGGAAGTGGATGGAGAGGGACTTTAAGTTCGATAGATGTGGCTCAAATGTATCAGGTCAAAATCGCTACAGCTTGTGAGATTTCGCTGACGGGTACGCCCATCAACCCGGAGGAACACCCTGTCACCATATTAAAAGGCGTAAATTGGATCGGATTTCCTCTTGATGGGAACATGTCTCTCAGCAGCGCATTTGCTGGATTTGCCATCAATGGCGACATGGTCAAGTCAAAAGACCACTCCTCTTCCTACAATGGTGTCAGATGGAGAGGACCTCTTGAATCCCTTGAGCCTGGGAATGGCTATATTTACAAGTCTAATTCATTGGAAAATAGAGTGTTGATCTTCTCCAAAGATAAATGATAATTATTAGAAGCTGTTTTAAAACAGCTTCTAAAAAACGAACAATTTAAAATTAGTTTATTATGAAAAAAGCGCTATTGACTTTAATGATATTGTTTTCGTTTTGTGGATTGATTTTCGCCCAACATACATCCCACTGGGCTGACCTTTTTGATCCCAGCATTGATAATCCTTATGATATGCAGGAACCTCTTGTTGCCTTCATCAAAATTGATGATGGTTTTGTCACTACGACAGACAATTGGGCTGATTTAGAAGTTGGTTGTTTTGTCGGCAATGAATGCAGGGGGCATGAATTCTTGACTTATGACGAAGAAGACCCGTATCCAATTTTGGAAGCAGCTGTTTTTTACAACAAAGATGTTTCGGGCGAACAGGTTTCTTTCAAGTTGTATGACCATGCGGTTGGGCGTGAATATGACAACGGCTTCGGCAATATTGCCATCGTCACAGGAGAATACCACGATGAATTGTATTTCGATTATGATAACGCCGTTGTGCTTTCTTTCCTTACGCCTGCCACTTTCACAAAAAAGATTATTGGATACACAGAAGGCCAGAATGATCATTATTACCTCATTGCGTCCCCGGTAGGAGAGAAGAGTCCCGAGAATGTAACGAATATGCTTGAAAACAATTATGATCTCTATGCCTTCGACCAAAGTAAAAACAAGGAATGGCTCAATTACAAGGGTGATGAAAACACTGGCAACCCGGGAGGTTTTAGCCTCGTGTCTGGTAAAGGTTACCTTTATGCCAATAGTGACACTGTCAATCTGGTGTTTACAGGTACGCCTGTTGAAGGCACGACTTTTGATGTCGCGTTGGAAAAAGCCGAAGGAGTTAATTTGCCAGGGTTGAACCTTGTGGGTAATCCTTTTGCAGGAACCGCTTATATTGCTGACGGTCGTGACTTTTACGTAATGAACGACGATGGCAATGATATCATACCAGCCGATAGGGAAGGGGACAGCATCGCACCCATGGAAGGTGTGTTTGTCTTAGCCGAAGAGGATAACGAGAAAATGACATTCACTACGGCCCCCCAAGCTCCCCAGAAGGGGGGGGTGACCCTTGATATTAGCAAGGCCTCCCAAGCCCCCCGGAAGGGGGGTGTGGTCATCGACCGCGCCATCGTGCATTTCGGTGAGAGCGACCAAGGCCGCCAGCTGCCTAAGTTCCAGCTTTGGGACAACAGCACAAAGGTGTATATCCCTCAAGACGGCAAAGACTACGCCGTGGTGAATGCGGAGCAGTCAGGAGAGCTCCCTGTGTGCTTCAAGGCCAAAGAAAACGGGACCTACACCCTAACCATCTCCGAACTTCTAACTTCTAAATTCTTAATTTTTAATTACCTCCATCTTATTGATAACAAGACTGGAAATGATGTTGACTTGCTCGCTACTCCACAATATAGCTTTGAAGCATGCTGTTCCGATTTCGCTTCAAGGTTTAGATTGGTTTTCAATGTTGATAGCCAGGATGATAGCAATTTTGCGTTTATCAATAATGGCAATATCATCATCGCCGGTGCCAACGGCAATGCCACGGTTCAAATTATCGATGCATTGGGGCGTGTTGTCCTGCGCCAAAATGCTGAAAGCACCATTTCCACCGCAGGAATGGCATCTGGGATGTATGTGTTGCAGTTGATGGATGGGAAAAGCTTGAAAACTCAGAAAATCGTCTTGAAATAACGATTAAGCTTTTGTTTTACATATTTTTAGCTTGTTTGTGTGAAGTCGGCGGCATGAGTCGCCGACTTTTTTACCTTAAAACAACCTTTTGAATCAGCAGTTCCTCATTACCAATCAAGGAGATGAAATACACACCTTTGTTGTAACGACTCAAGTCGATCGTGGTTTTTCCGTTTTGAGCCTGACCGCTGATAATGAGTTGCCCCGTCATATCAAAAACTTGATATTCAAAACGTTCAATCTTGTCAGTCCTCAGTGTCAACAGTCCTTCCGTTGGGTTAGGATAGACTGTGGTGATGAAAGGATGTTCTCCCACACTGGCAAAATGATTCACGATGACATGGATGTTGAAATCGGTATAAAGTCCGTTGCTGGTGGCGCGTAAGGTGAGATTGGCCGTGGCCGCCTCTTCATTCAAGCGGTTGATTGTCAGTGTTTTTCCGTTAATTTCAGCAGCAATGGCAAATCCATTGGAATTGGTTACAAGAGAATAAACGATGTCTTCATCTGGGTTGTCATCGTCAGTGGCCACGCCGTCGAGGTTGATATTGATGGTTTCTGGGAAATCGTTGAAGATCACATCATCTAAGGGGTTCACGATATAAGGCGGAAGGTCTTCTGGGTTGGGGTTGTCTCCGTTGAAGTCATCCATGCAGAAGTAAGCCGGGGTAATCATGCCATAGTTGTCGTTTTTGGAAGAGGAGAGACTGAAAGAGATGCTGGCCACTTCGCCTAACGGGCTGAGGTCGAGCCATGCCCAGGTGTTGAGTATGTAATCCTCCTCGTTGTTTGCAAAACGGTAGTCGGCGAGATAGAAATCCACTGTTCCGGTGGTTTGACCGTTGCTGTTTTTGCCTGTGGCTGTGAGTTTGAACCAGTCGGGATCGTTGCCGGTAGTGCCTCCGAAAGGTGTGGCGGTGTAGTCGCCTTCAAGCATATTCTGGTAAGCCCAAAGGTTGTTGGTGACATAGCATCCGGTGACGGTCTGTGAGGCGCCGCCAGCGGGGAATACCTCGGTTTGCGCCCCCATAGTGTAGGCCACGGCGTATTGTGAAGAGCCTTCATGGCCGCCACCTGCGGCAGAGGTGTATTGCGCGTTCAGGCCGGTCTGGGTCATGTCGGTGTGGTTGGACGCAGTGAAGCCACCCCAAAAATATTCTGAGTAATAATTCGTGAAGAGCCACCCGCCGCTGAAAATCTCATTATCTCCTTCCTCACCTTGCCAGAAGCCTTCGGCATTCAAGGTGACATCTTCAAAATCGGCCACATTTGTCACAATGACCACTTCAACGCCTGAAACACTTACATTCATGTCAACATATTTGCCGTTGCTGGTGGCTCTGATGACCAAAACTTTGTTGTTGAAGGCATTAGTGCTGTTTCTGCTGACGGAAAGCATGTCGTCGTCATTAATATGGGCTGTGATTTCCGTGGGGCAGCTTTGCACGTTGATGTTGATGAAATCATTGTTGTTGTCGGGGTCGTCGAAAGTGCTGCTGAGGTCGAAGGTTAAAGTCTGGGGATAATCGGTGAAGTTGATGGGATCCAATGGGTTAGCCACTACGGGCGGGAGGTCTTCAGTGACACATTCCACAGTGAATGAGGTTTGTACGGATTGCCCATTGCTTTCAGCGTTGAGGGCGATCACAGCGTTCCCGCCGGTGCTGAGCAGTCGCTGCACTTGCAAGCTGCGGTTGTTTAAAGTGGTGCTGATGAGGGTGGGATTGCTGTTGGCGGCCACGGAGATGACGATGTCCTCATCAGGATCGTCGGGATCATGGAAAGTGTTGGTCAAATCGATGGTTTGGCTTGCCGGATAGGTCTCAAAAACGATATTACTGACGGGGGAGGCTACCGTGGGTGGCAGGTTGGCTCCAGTGGTGTACTCATCGGCTCCGGCGCATGGTGTGCTGTTTCGAATATCACCGTCGATGTCGGTGGGGACATAATCCAAGGGATGCGCCACGGTGAGACCGTCGTTGCTTGCGATATGCAGGTTGTTGGTTCCCACAAACTGTGGCGTGCAAAGGGCGGAATGAACGTCGAGTCCTGTCGCCGCTGTCCAGTCGCTTAATGTGGCGTAGTCGTTGGTGGAGACCCTTGCGAGGTTGTTTCCTGAGAATGCGATGCGGTTATAGTCACTGAAACGATTGTCAACATTGGCGTTGAAACGGAACACGTAGCCGCTGGTCTCGTTTACAAACAAATTGTTGTATATGAATAAATTAGGCCAGCTTTTCTCAATAATCATATTGCCGCAGTTGCTGTTGCCGTAGCATTTTACGGTGTTGTTGACGAAATAGATATAGTTGCTGTTGGTGTCATCGAGATCGCAGCAATAGCTGCTGTTGACATTGCAGTTGAGGTTGAAGATATTATTGCGCACAATGATGGGCTCTTCTTCCGATCCGATGGCCGGACGAAGCTCAAACACAGTCACATAGTTTGTGTTGCGTGTCACATTCATAATGTTATTCTCAATGATGCAGTTGTAGCGTATGCGGAACAAGTCAATGGCGTGGTAATTGGTGAGCACGTCATGGGTGTTGTTGACGGTGTTTCCTCTAACGGTCACATGGTCGGTGAAGGTGATATAGATGCTTTTGGAGGCCTGGTTGGTAAAGGTGCAGTTTTCAACCAGCACGCCGTCGTTATACTGATAGATGTTGTGGCCTTGGTAATAGAGACCGATATAGCCGTTGACGAATTCGCAGTTAGTAAACTCATTATCAGTGTCTAACCATTCGCCTGAGATGCGGTAAACCAGATTTTTGTCATTGTTGAGGCTGACATTGGAAACGGCTCCCACGAAGCGTACATTTTGAAAGTGGTCGCTAGTGTTTCCGTTTTGCATTTTCACTACTACGGCTTTCTCTTCTGATGTGGAGGTCAGGGTCATGTTTTCAAAGGTCACATAGTCGGTGCTGTTGAGTGTGAGTGTGCTGTTGTCGGTATAGCCCGCGTTTGTGGTGATGGTAACGTCAAGGTTGGAGCTTCCCATGCCTTTGAAAGTGACCCGGTTGGTTTCGCTTGCGCCTGCGATAGTCTGTAAAGTGACGTATTCTTCGTAAGTGCCAGGAGCCACTTGGAATGTCACGGGTCCTGACACGCCTCCCGAGAGTGCTGTTACTGCTGCGCTGAACGAGGTGTAGTCAGGATTTTGTGAGGCGTTGCTGTTGATGGTGTAGGTACCCGAAAGCTGGGCGTTCATAAGAGTCGCATAGAGCAGCGACAAGGCTAATAGAAAAAACTTTTTCATAATAACTTAATTTAATCCCGAAGTATTATTAATATGTTGCTTGGCAGGTCTTCTGACTCGTCCGAGTCTGCCGCCTTCCCATCCTTGAAATCGGACAGTGGCGTGGTTGGCAGACCGTTATACGGGCTTACAGCAGCGGGTACTGTTGCCGATTCACACGGCATTCCCTTAACCAAAGCAACTGCAAAGGTACAAAACAGTTTTTATTTCATAAAGAAATTACGTTCTTCTTCTGAAAACTTCTCTATGGCATAGCGAAGCATGGTTCTTGGCATAGTCTGGTAGCGACTTTGGAGCCAGTCTTTCAGACGTTGTTCGTCGCGTTTGCCGACTTCACGCAACAGCCACCCCACCGCTTTTTGCAAAAGATCATGCAGGGGCAGTGGCTTGGCTAAGAAGATTTCTGCAATGGCGTAGGTGTCGTCCAATTCGTTGTGCCGGATGAACTGCATGGTACTGACGATACCGATACGTTGCTCCCAGATGGTTTTGCCGTTTCGGGCGAGGTCATAAAGCAGCGTTCTATCTTTATCTAAAAGCCATGCGCCAAGTAACTCATAGCAGGAGAGATCTACTAAATCCCAGTTATTAATAAACTCAGTATGAGACAAATAAAAATCAATACAGTGTTGTTGTGTGGCGAAATTTTTCTTGGCATGTTTGAAAAATTGCACTAAGGTCAGCAAGGCCGCCAAACGCATCTCGTGGTATTCGGAAGCTATACAGGTTTCCAAGTCGTCAAAAGTGGTTTCTTGCCAGCATTGTTTCACCATTTCGCGTGTCACTGGCACTTTGATGCCTAAGAATTTGTCGCCTTCGCCGTATTGCCCTTTCCCTGTCTTGAAAAAGCGGGAAAGCCCTTCAACTTGAGTGGGGTCTGCATGAGCAAGTATGGCTGTAAATAGACTGTTACTCATATTCTTACTTCTGTCTTCTTTATTCCCAACACACACCATCTCACAAAAGGAATCCGTTTGATGATTTCGTTCAGGAGGAAGGGGATGGTCATCACTGCCACGAAGAGGATGACATACATAGCCCAGGGTGCTAGCGAGGTGTACATCTTCATCATGTAGCCTATGGAAGCAATCACCAGATAATGAACGATATAGATGCCATAGCTGTTGCGTGTCATGTAGCCTGCGAAGGCTCCTGTGCGGTTGAAACGGATCTTGAACCAAGCCATCATTGCAAGGCACATCAACCAGCCATAGAGGCAGTTTAGTGGGCTGCCCAAAAACTGTGGCGAGGTGTTGTCCTGCCCGAAGGTGGTGATGACCAGCACTGTACCAGCGACAACGGCACATGCCAATAGCGGAATCCAGGCTTTTCCCAGTTTCTCTTGCGCCGCGTCATGAGAGAACACGAAATAACCCATCAGGAAAGGCACCAGATAGAAGAGGGGCTTGTACAAGTTCAGTAGGCCGTCCAGACTTTCAGGGCGAGGGTGTTGGATCATCGTTTGTTCACCTGCCCAGAATAGCACACCCAGCAGGATGATGACTAATAGATTGGCTTTCCCGCACCAATTCCAAAACTTGTCTTTTCTGTCGATGACGCGCACCAGAAGCAGCACCAGACACAGCAGCCAAAGCACTTGGATGAACCAAAGCGGACCTGTACCGCTTACAGCCATCATAATGTACTTCGCTATTGCAGGCATACCGTCAAACACACCTTGCCTTGAAGCCACCACGGTGTTGAAATAGCCAACCATCCAATGGAACACGAAGAGGCCTATCGTGCCAGGCACAAGCAGTTTGCGGGTACGGGCCTTGAACCATTCCTTGGCCGACTGCTTTTGCAATGCATAACGGGCACTGATGCCTGCCAATAGGAATAGCAGAGGCATGAACCAAGGATAGAGGATATACATCACAATATCCTGATATTGCTTATACTCCGGATAATCGCCAAATCCGCCGATGCCACCGAAGACACCCTTGTTGTTGTAGAAATAAATGACGTGGTAAAACAATACCAATAACACCGTCACCCAACGGATGTTATCCAAAAAATGTTTGCGTTCCATTGTTAATCCTCTCCTAAAACTTCATTGATTTTGTCTTGAAATATCTCGGTTTTCAAAATGGCCATGCCTTTCTTGTCACCGAGTACCAATAAGCTGTCTCCCGCCTTGATGCTGTAGATCTCACGGGCATCCTTCGGGATCACAATCTGTCCGCGGTCGCCTACTTTGACGACACCGAAGATGTATTTGCCTTGCTCTTCTAACATGATTTATGTGTATTTGTGTGAAAATTCATATTTTTCTGCAAAAATACACTTTTTCCAATATATGAGGCCAAAAATTGTTTTTTTTTACAAAATAGAACTCAGATGGTGTTTCCCGCTTCCATAAATGCTTGTTTTATATCCATTTGTAGTTGGAACGCATACTTCTGCGGTGGTGTTGGCAGGAATCAAGATTTCCCATTCGAATTGGTTGCCATCCAGTTTCCAATGGCTTTCGATGCGTCCTAATACAGATTCATAGGAGCAATTGACGTAGTTTAGACCTTTGATGGGATAAGGCTTGAGAGTAAATTGGCAGTTGTCAGTCATCGGTTGACGGTCGTGAGAGGTTTTCGTAAAGTCCACACGGATGCCTCCGAGGTATTCGTATTCCCACAGGATGAGGTCACCGAGGAGCATCACGTGGTTGCCGCTGTTCATGGCGGGGTCGGCGGTGTTGCCGTTCCACAGCTCCCAGATGGTGGTGGCGCCGTTGCGGACCATGTAACCCCAACTAGGATAAGTGTCGTTGGAGGCGATTCTGAAAGCAAGGTCACCACGCCCGAATTCGGTAAGGGTGCGCATCAGCTGCTGGATGCCGACCACGCCGGTGGAGACATGGCCGTCGCATTCGTTCTCGGTCTTGTCAATAATGTTGTTAAAGACCTGTTGTTGGAGATCCATCGGAGCCATGCCGAACCACAAGGGCAAAATATTGGCCGTGACGGTGTTATTGCCGTAATAGCAGTGGGTGTAGTTGAAGTATTTTTGGTTGAAGGCCACGGTGGTGTTGGCGATTTCTTCATTGAAATATTGGATGTCGTCGGGCATTCCCACAACTTCGGCGAATTTTGCCATCTTACCGCAGAGGTAACAGTAGAAGGGGGTGGAAAGCAAAGGGCTGTCGGTGATGCGTTTTGGATCGTTGGAATGGATCATCTCTAACGACTCTGGCGGCATACACCAGTCACCGTAGGTGTCGCGATGGATGATGCCATCTTTCATGTATTGTTCTTTCATGTGCAGCAGCCATTTTTTCCATGCCTTGTAATGCTGACGGATGGGTCTGTCATCACCGAAGCGAGTGTAAATCATGTCGGTGGCGGTAATCACCGCTCCAGGCCAGGTGAGGTTGTCGGTGTAGCCACGCCAGTAGGGAGGAATCACGTTGGGCAGCGAGCCATTATCCCATTGGCTGTCGTTGGCATCGGCGAGCCATTTGGCATAGAGCTGGTGGTTGTTGAAGATGTACGACTCGCCGTAGTTGCCTGTGGTGCGGTCGCCGGTCCAGCCCATGCGCTCGTCACGTTGCGGGCAGTCGGTGGGCATGGAGCGGTAATTACCACGAATGCCCCAATAGGCGTTGCGATACACAGCATTGATAACTTCGTTGGAGCATTCAAAAGAGCCGGTCGTGGGCATTTCATCGTAAATCACCCAGCCTTCGAAGTCATCCAACGAGGGCTGTTCACGTAATCCTGAAATCTCCACAAAACGGAAACCATGATAGACGAACATAGGATGCCAGTGGAGTGTTGTTGATTGTTGATTGTTGAATTGTTGAATTGTTGAATTGGCAACGATGTAGCGGTCGGTGTTTTCCGAGCCTCGTAAGTTGGCGGTGTAGAGGGTGCTGTCGGGAGTCAGAAGTTCAGCGAAACGAAGCGTGATGGTGTCTCCAGCCTGTTGTCCGTGTGCTTTCATGTCGATGAAGCCGACCATGTTTTGGCCCATGTCGAGATACCATTTGTCGCCTTTTTGGAAAAGGCTGATGGGTTTCAGTTTCTCCATCACGGTGATGTTGGGATTGGGCTGGGCACTGAGTTGGCCCTCGGGAGCTTTTGCGAGTTCAGCTTGGAGCCAAGCAGTATCGTCATAGTCATAAAGGGTCCAATTTCCAAGTTCATAGTTTTCGTTGTAGGTCTCGCCATCATATTCGTTGGCGGTACGAATGGGACCTCGGTTGGTGATCTTCCAAGTCTCATCACTGACAATCATTTCTTTATGACCATCTTCATAGGTGATTTCCAGTTGAAGGATAAGTCGGGGTGTGCCAAAACTCGGGATATATTCGGTTCCGTCCCAGCCGTTAGGGTTAGGGGTATTGCGGATAGTCGTGTAGCGTCCGCCTTCGAGGATAACGCCTATGGCGTTGTCGCCGCTGTTGAGCATCATGGTCACATCGTAGGTGTTGAAGTACACGCGCTTCGAGTACCAGGAAAGGGTAGGTTTCAGCAACTCTTCGGGGGCAATCTCGGTTCCATTCAAAAAAACACTGTATTGTCCCAATCCGCTGACATAGATTCTTGCTTCACTGATTTCTGTGTCTAAGTTAAATTCTTTGCGGAGGTATCGGGCGGCGATTCGGGTGTGGCCTGTCAGGACATCATCTTCAAAATCATGACCAATCCATTTGGCTTGCCAGTCGTCTTGGTTCAACAGACTGATTTCAAAGGATTTGATTTCGCTTTCAACTTTGGTTTTCTTACCGCCTTTGGCAGTCATTGTCGTGATGACTTTCCAAAAGGCCTTGTCACGGCTTTTCAGTTCCTTGCCCGCATAAGGGATGTAAAGCATCTGGTTGGAAGGAACCACGCCTGAATCCCAAAGGTCACCGATGCCTTTTTGGGCATTTTCTATAGTCGAAGCCACGATGATGTGATAGTCTTTTTGGACTACTTCGTTTTCCGTGGTCTCATAATTCCAGCTGAAGCGGGGCTGTGCCGTGGCCAAAGGCTGCTCGTGGAATTGTTGCTCCACATTGGGGTTGGTGATGGTGATGGTTAGGGTGTTGGTGCAGGATGCAAGAGCTATGATGGCCAAAAGAAAAAAGATGAATTGCTTCATGGTTAGATTAAGATTATACAATACAAAACTGCAAATAATCAATTAAAGAAGCATAACGTTGTTGGAATTTGCTGGTTTCTTTAGCGACGGTTTGTACGGTGAAGTTTTGAAGGGCGTTGAAATAGGCCATGTCAAAAACTAAAGAATCCATAGCATCAACCGAATTTTTATACCCACTAATTCGAAGAGCCTTGGTTTTTTCCTTGAATTTGCACACAGCAGCAGTATTTTTCATTGTTTTGCAACTACTGAAATGAACGATTCTACATTCAAAAAAGTTAGGATATATTTGTGCTAATTCTTCTAAATCAATTGAGGATTCTTTTTTTGATTCACCTTCCATGGAAATGGAATGATTCCAACCATGCGAAGAAATGTAAATCAATTGGTATTTGTTTTTGAATTGTTTCCCTTTAAACTGCTCCATGTAATGCTTCAAATCGTCGCGAGTGAGAACTCTTCTATAGATGTATTCAATACCATATAAATCGCGAAGAGTTTTTAATATGTATTCGCAATTCAGGTTAAATTTTTCTTCTTTTTTATGGTTGTTATACAACCATTCAGTATCAAAACAAATTATATTCATATTGACAGTTTTTAAATAAGAATTTTATCTTTTTATCTTGTTATTTCAACAATCAGTTCCCTCAATGTCAATTGTATTAGCGATATAGTTTTCAAATGACAAATCTCTTCAAACTCCCAACACCACTGCTGGCTCAATATTGAGTTTAAGGCAGAGGTCACGGGAGAGTTTGTAAGAAGGCTCCATTTTACCGTGCATCAGTTCGCTCATTCTCGAAGCACTAATACCAAGGAGCTTCGCCACGGCGGCCTGTGTCAAACTGCGCTCGTACATGCGGAGCCTAATGACATCAGCCAGTTCAGGTCTACCGATAGGATAATGGATGTCCTCGTATTCCTCCACCATGTCAGAAAGCATGTCAAGTTCCAGCATGTTCGGGTCGTCGTCGGGTACATCGTCGCCGGTCAGTGGAAGGAGTTCATCAATTCTTTTCAGAGCGGCCCGATATGCCGCCTCGCTTTTAATCTGTGCCATATCTCAAATGTTTTTTATGTCTTCGATTTTGTCATATTCCGCGTGCGTGCCTATGAAACGAATGTACACGCGCCCTTTCGTGAATCTGATGACAACGACAAGGCGATAGTCGTTGCCTTTGATGTTAAACACATAACGGTCATTACCTACATAATCTACTGTGTTGAATGCCATTCTGATGTCATTTAAATTCTGCCATTCTGCTCTTTTGGTGGTTTCGTACCAGTCTTCAAGAGGCTTTTGGGCTGATGGATGCTTGGTATAATACTCAACCAATGTACTTTTCGCTATCACTCTCATAACGGCATTATTTATGTTTTGTGCCGCAAAGATAATAAAACAATTCGGAATTACAAAATAAAGTTACAAAATTTGTATAGAATTAAGTGCTTTTTGGCTTCCAAACAAACAACCCCACCGCCCCAGCCAGCGTCCGAATCAGTTCCAGCAAGTCTTCGGAAGGCTCGTAAACGGTCATACAAGTGTCGTCGCCGATGAACAAACGCAGATCGTGGTAACAGAATAACTTTAGTAGGATGTCGGAAAATGTTCGCGCAAAACAGCATAACGTGTAGGCTCCAGATAATACTCTTCCACGGAGAAGAACCTTCCGCCACCATTCTCCGGCACTTGTTTTGGGAGGAAATCCATTACCCAGTATTCCTTATCGAAAAGGTTGTCTATCATTGTTTCTTCCATTTTTTTCACTCAAAAAGTATTCGCCAGCGTCTGCGTATTCGTTCTTGTGTCAAATTCCTGGTTATTTTCGCTCGAAAACAGTTTCTTTTCTTTCGCTATTAGGTTCTGTTACAGTTAGATTGCTAATGTTATGGTTATTGACATCGTCCATCACAATGGCGGTGCGGTAGTCTTTTTTCAGCGCCTTAAGAACGATGTTTTTCATCGTGAGGCCATCCACATGGCGGATGAAGAAGCCCCAAGCGGGTAGTTCCTCATGCTGGGAGAACTCGGGATAAGCTTTAGGCATCTCGGGGACTTTGTCCAACTCGTCAAGCCCGACATGGGCGTAGTGCGGATCACCGCCACCGGGGAAGACGATTTCGATGTTCTCCAGGGTGACGTTTTTGATTTTACTGTCTTTCAGACCAATAATGCCGCAAGGGGAGATGTTTCTAGGCAGATCTTCAACGGGACCTTCGTATTCGTAACCGGCATCTGGCTTGGTGGCGGCTACCTCGGCAAAGAGGTTTCGGATGGTAATACCGTCCATGAAGCTTTGCTTGTCGCGGCGGGCCCCGATGTTGAGGTAAATGGCGTTGCCCACGTTAGTGGCATGGAGGGAGTCCACCAGAATGTTCTCGCAGATGCCGCCATCCACACTTTGGATGGTAATGGCGCTACGATAGGTGTCGTAAACCACATTGTTGATGATTTTCACATTTTTGAACCCGCCTGCGCACATGGTGCCGAACTTGATGCCGCTGGCACTGCTTCGTGCGGTACAATTACGCACTTCGACGTTTTGACATAACTTTTTGGCGCTGTGTGACTTAAGGCAGATAGCATCATCGCTGGCGTTGATATAGCTGTTGGTGAGCAAGAAACCGTCGCAGTCCACGATGTCGATACCGTCGTTGTTCCAGAAGGCGGTGCTCTGCACCCTCACGTTGTTCACCTTCACATTTTCGCATTGGTCGTACATGCACACCCAGTTGGCGGCGTCGCGGAAGGTGACGTTGTCCACCTCCACGTTCTTGCATTCACGGAAGAGCAGCAGCCTTGGTCGGAAGCCTTCTCCCACGCGGTCGTTGCTCAGTTTATCCTTCATCAGGCCTTTGTGAACCAAATCGGTGCAGTTGTTGCCCAGCTCGCGTCCTTGGCCTTCGATGCAGCCGCCGCTGTTGTAGATGCCCAGCAGCTTGATGTTTTCCACCCCTTCAGCCATAATAAGCGCATGGTCGTTGGTAGCCACGAGGCGGTCATAGTCGAAAGGATTGGTGCTACCCACCAGTACGGCGCCTTCCATGAGTTCGATGGTGACGTTCGACTTCAGGTGGATGCTTCCAGTGAGGTAACGACCTACCCAGAAACGAAGGGTGCCGCCACCTTGTTCGGCAATCCAGTCGATGGCGAACTGGATGCTGCGGGTGTTCATGGTCACGCCGTCGCTACGGATGCCGAATTTCGAGGCGTTATAGACGGGTTTGGTTTCTTGGGCATTAAGCTGACCTAAACTCAACAAGGCAAACATAACTATGATTAAAGTCTTCTTCATATCTATTAGTTTTTAATGATTCTTTATCAGTTTTACTGGCCCAATCATCCCCATCGGCTGTAGGGGTTGGTCTCGTTTCGGATGATTGACATAGACCCACACGGTGGGATTGTCCTCTTTCGTGAAGGTTTTCAAGTAATTGCCTAAGGTAGTGGTGACGCGGATTTCAAGGTCGTTTTCTCCGTCATGGAGCAAATCGCCGATGTCGTAGATGCGGCGGCCATAATACTTTACCCCAGCGGATTGTCCGTTGACAAAAACCTCGCTGACGCCTTCCACAAGACCTAAGTCCAGAACATTTCCAGTGTTTTGGATTGTTTTTCGATAGACGATGGTTCCGGTGAAATGCTGGAAATCAGGATGATCTTTCAGGTCAAAAAGCGTGTCGAAATGGGCGTGGATGGTGGTGTCTATGCGAGCGTGAACCAGTTCAACATCCCAATCATAGGAGATGTCTTCAGGGGAGTACCTTTCGGTGTCGCAGGGTGCTCCAACGGCACTAAGAAACTCCCTTCGCTCAAACACGATCAACATCGACTCCGCAGGTCCCAAATCGAAATTATAGCTGTTATCCTCGTTCAAAGTCAAGGGAAAGCGTTCACCAGTGTGAAGATCCCAAACCCAGGGATATTTGTGATGGGTTAGCTCGCGGTGGAAAGTGATCTTGGTTTGATGCGACTGATACCGTTGCGAATTGATGATGAAGAGCATTTCGCTGCCGTCATCGGTGGTGTAACGGTTCTGCATCACAAAGGGATCGGGGGTCTCAATGTCGAGGTAATGGGGTAGGTCATAAACGTGCATCAGACTGTCGTACCAAGAGATGAATCCTTCCTTGGGCGGTTCCACAAAGACAAAGCGGTCGTTAAAAGCTTGAATCTGGTCAAAACAACTTTGGACAACGGCATCTTTCATGGCGATGTCGCCGCTTAAACCCAAGGATTGGTAGGGGATGGTATCGATGCAAAGCAACTTGCCACCACCTTCAACGAAGCGCAAAAGTTGTTCGGCAGTTTCAGGATGTATGCGCTCTATATCAATGAGTATCAAAGTGTTGTAGCGGTGTTCGCCAAAACGGAACTCGCCACGTTTCATCTCGCCAGCATTAATAATGTTTTCGCTCACATAATCCATTCCGCCGCCACATTTATTAATGGCTTCCCAGATCATTGTTTTATAAGGCGCTCGGGTGGCGTTGGGGAAAGGCTCGTTCTGCATCCCTATGGTGCTCCACATGTCGTTCTCGGGATTCAAGATGGCGATGTCGGCATAATAGGTGCCATGCTGCAAGGCGTATGAAAGGCGGGCCTTGTAGTCGTTATAGACTTTGAAGTAGGGCCACCAGGGGTTGTTTTCGCTATAGTAGGCACCATAGCGCACCCAGCCGGGGAAGTCCACCTCGAGGTTAGGCGAGTAGTTGAAGCCGTGAAACACGCTATGGGTCACGCCGGAGATGGCACTCTGGTCGCCGCCGATCTTCAGTTGTTCCAAGGTCATGTTGAACACGGTGTAGGTGTTGGTCATCTCCTCACAACTCACGGTGCGGTTGCCTGCCAGATGTGCCGCTGAGGAGACAAATTTGTTGACCATGGTATAGGCGCGGCCACGGCGGTAGTCGTTTTCTGACATTTCTTCTCCGGGCTTGTGTTTCAGCCAGTTGGTGGTCCACGACTCGCCTTCGGGGATATCGTAGCCCATGGCGTTCTCCAAAGGATAGAAGCCCCTACCGTATGCCTGCGCACGGGCCTTCACACCCAAACCATGACACCACTCCAAATATGTCGCAGTGAAACGCTCCTGCATCAACTGGGCTTTGAAGTCCTCAAAATCGTAACGGGCACGCTCCACCAACTTCTGAAATTCTGGAGTGACGGGCACGACGGGATTGTAGTTGAGCGCACTGCCCATGGAGCCGATCTTGAAGAGAATAAACGGCAGATATTCAGTGATGTCGTAACCGTAACGCTTTTGGAATTCTTCAGCCATGTCGTTGGTCCAGTTGGCTCCTTCGAGTTCCATGCTGTCGGTGAATAAGGCTCGGATACGATTCTTCAAAGGGCCGATCTGTGCTTCGATTTTGCCAGACATGTTATACAAATACCGTTTGACGGCCTCAGTGTTGAAGTGGTCAAGCACAGGCCCTGCCGCCCCTGGCGCGCCATTAATGACTTCCAAGAATCCATTAATTTTCACCAATGCGGCTAAAGTGAAATTGCCTTCGGGGATATTAATAGTAAAAATACTATCATTTTGCCAGACATCCAAGTAATCCTCCGCGCTTGAAGCGGGATTTGGATACAAACGTAAAAGCGTCAGTTCCTGGGTGTTGTCTTTGTAAGGCGAACTTACTTTGGGCATGGCCTTCGAGCAAAGACTATCACGTATAATCGTCAAAGCCGCAGGTCCCGTAATGGGTTCTGCATAGTTGACCACGATTTGCGCCCGTTCGTTTTCGTTCAAAAACTCCGCACCGAAAGGCCATCCCGAACCAACTAAAAGGTCACAGGTCATTTCGAGGGAATCCGCTTCGTCGAAGCACACCTTGAGCATATCGATCCATTCGGGGCTGAGCCATTGCAAAGAAGGCTTCCCAATGCTGTCGCAATAAGCAGGGAAGGCGATAGGGTTGATTTCCACCCCTCCGATGCCTGCTTCCTTAAGCAGACGCAACTCCCGCACCAGCTCGTCGGCCTCCACTTTGTCGCCGTTCCACCACCAGCGCACAAAGGGCCGGTATTCCGAAGGCGGCTGCTGAAAGCCCTCATAGAGCTGCTCCGTGCTCAGCGTGTCGTGCCGTGAATTACACTGGCATAGGAGAAGAATCAATCCTATCAAAGAAAACATTTTTTTCATGGATGCAAATTTAATGAAAAAGCAGTACCTTTGCCAAATACTTTTAACGAATCATTATGGCCGACGGATATTTGGAAAAACGTTATGAGGAGGTCTTTGGCAAAGGTGCCAAAAAGACCGTGGTGCGACATGCTTCAATAGATACATTAATGGAGAAAAACCGTAGCTATCGAGGCTACAGAAAGGATTTTGTCGTAAAGCGCGAGATGCTGGAGCGCATCGTGGCGATGAATACCAAGATCGCCTCGGCAAAGAACCAGCAAGTGCTTCGTTTCAAGTTGGTTACCCAAGAAACGGGGGCAGATATCATTGTCCAAAATATGAAACTGGGTGGCCTGTTGCCTGAGCTCCATCTGCCTTTCGAGGGCACAGAACCCAACGCCTTCATCATCATCTGTTCGACCATCCCCGAGAACAAATTTGTCGACATTGACCTGGGCATCGCAGCACAGAGCATGCTGCTGAAAGCCACCGAGATGGGGCTTAATGGTATTATGATAGGCGCCTTCAACAAGGCTAAGATTACTGAAGCGTTCAACCTGCCATTCGAGCCGCTTTTGATCCTCGCCATCGGGAAGGGCAACGAGCAAATCAAGTTACAGCCCGTTGATGAGGGTGAAAAATTAGCTTATTATCGTGATGAACAAGGCGTGCAATACGTTCCGAAAATCCGTTGGGAACAGCTGATTCTTAAATGATTAATTGTGTTGACCTATGGAGCCTAAATTCGACACCTGTTTCTTTGAGCGTTATGCAATGGTCTCACTGAGGTCTTTGCTCGGTAATCGTTATGCGCATCTGGTCAATGCTGACCGTCCTGACTTGCAGGATGTTAAGGGAGGCATAGGCATTGAAGTTACCCGTGCCATCACCGAGGACAAAAACGTTGCGAACTCGCTTATTAATGAGATGGCTGGACGACCAGTGAAAGAAGTCAACGAAGATTTGTTGAAAATTCAGGAAAGCGGTTACTCCTACGGCTTGAATATGAGTTATTCTCCAGGCTCCAATGAGTACAATTACTGGGCGTTAGCTTTGCCCATGAAGCGTATCCTCGAAAGCAAAATGTGGAAAATCAACAATGGCTTTTACGGTGACTTCAAGGAATTTGGCCTTTATGTCTTCACAAAATACGATCTGGTGGCTGACGAAGTGGATGAAATCATTGGCTTTATGATGGATGCACAACAAAGCCATGAAGTACACTACGACCATTTGTTCATCTCTCAAATTGATACTTTTTTCGACTGCAATCTTCAAAAAGGTGATTTTGATTGTTACCCTATCAGTCCAAAGTTGAGAAGGTCGTTCTATGACAAGGCGGTAAAAAAAGACAAGTAACTATTCTTGAATCTTAAAAATCTCTGCTGGGTTAATAGAAGACAAGTCGGCTGTGGGATTTTGGAATTCTTTGGCGTTTATTTTAGAAGCCAAAAAAGAAAAAACTTTAAACAAAAAATCAAAACAGCTTCTTAGAATTGGAAATATATAAACGACTGTAAATCAGCAGTAATAAATTGGTAAATCACGAAGATGACCAATACGCAAACCACTACCATCAACACTAAAGGCATGTTGGCGAACCAGATGCGGTAACGGCGTTTGAAGTTCTCGGGTAACCAGTGTATTATCATGCCTAAGATAATCATAATGAATACGTTGCGGTATTGCCATGCCATATCGGGAATCTTGTTGAGATTCCAATGGCTGCCAATCTGGTTGACCATGTTCTTGGCGGTGTTCCAAGCGGTCTCGTTGGCTTCGGCAGGATCGAGGTTGGATCCGCTGCGGAAAAACAAACGGGTGAAGGTAATGAACGTGAAGGTTTGGAACACAGCCCAGGCATCAGCTAACCATTGGAAAGCATCAGTTGTAGCTTTCTTCTTGAAAATCAAATGATAAGCTAACCTGATGATATTTCCTATAAGAATGATAAAACACCATACGAAGAACATGCTGAACACGGGGTAGGGAACATAAATGCTCAGCAACCTCAAGGTAATGGTTACTATAAGGATAAACAAAGTCCTTGTGGCATTGCTCCAGTCTTTCCAAAATTTATAGAAGACCATGCCGATGCCGTTCAAACCGCCCCAAATCATGAAGTTCCACGACGCGCCGTGCCAAAGTCCACCTAACAGCATGGTGTCCATGGAATTGATGTTCGTGGTGATTTTCTTTCGCTTTTCGGGCTTGAAGATGGCCACTAATGCGATAATAAGCGCCAGCACTAATACGCCCCAACCAACCCACCAACTGCCAGATAGGAACACGGCAATGGCGGCAATCATGATGATGATGCAGAAACTGCCGAAAGTGGCGTTTCTGTTACCACCCAGCGGAATGTAGAGATAGTCTTGTAACCAACGGGAAAGAGACATGTGCCATCGTTTCCAGAACTCGCCAGGGTGTTTGGCTTTATAAGGTGAGTTGAAGTTTTTGGGCAGATAAAAGCCCATCAACATAGCTACTCCAATGGCAATGTCGGTGTAACCTGAGAAGTCAGCATACACTTGCAACGAATAGCCAAATAGGGCGCAGAGGTTTTCAAATCCCGAGTAGAGCAGGGGGCTCTCAAAAACGCGGTCGATGAAGTTCACTGCAATATAGTCGCTGAGTACGATCTTTTTCACCAAACCGTTCAGGATCCAGAACACGGCGATACCGAACATTCTTCGACTCAAGAAGTATTTTTTGTGTAGCTGAGGGATGAATTCGTTGGCTCTCACGATGGGGCCTGCCACCAACTGGGGGAAGAAACTGACATAAAAACCGAAGTCGAAGATGTTTCTCACAGGCTTGATGCGCTTGCGATAGACATCCATGATGTAGCTGATGGCTTGGAAGGTATAGAACGAGATACCTACGGGCAATAAAATGGTGTCAACGCTGAAATGGTTACTGTCCGTTATCTGATTGCCCATCCATGAAAAGACGTCGAATACCTTGAAGTCCGTTCCGAACAAGTTGTTGACCACATCGGTGAGGAAATAGGCGTATTTGAAATAAAACAGAATGGACAGGTTGACGATCACGCTGATAGCCAGAACGATATTTCGATTACTATCCTTTTTCCTCGAATGAAGCCATTTTGCCCCAAAGAAATTGTATATTGTGATGAAAACCAGGATCAATGTGAAAAGCCCGCTGGTCTTGTAGTAAAAGAAAAGGCTGACGAAAAACAGGAAGGCGTTTCTTAAAAGACATTTGTTCTTGATCAGGCTGAAGACGGCGAACACGATGGCGAAGAAAGCCCAGAAATAGAACTGGGTGAACAACAAAGGATGGGCTTTGTCGAACGAGAAAAGTTTCTGTAAGAAATCGAGTACTATATCGGTGAAACTCATCATCAGTTATTGTTCTTGAGATGTTCCATATACCTGTCCATCAAGGCATTGAATAGAAGATCTCCGATAAGGGAGTATCCCGATGAGGTGAAATGGACTTTGTCTTTTTGAGCCATCCCCTCGTTTTGCCAATCTTGCATGGATCTCAGTCCGCCCATGATATCGAAGAAATCCCACACGGCGCAGTTGTGTTTTTTGCCAAGTTCCAGGAAGGCTTCTTCGGCCAGCAAGCCGTTTTGGTTCACTTCGTATTTTTTTCTGCTGACTTTCTTGTAAGTGTCGTTGTTGGTCACAAAAATCATAGCGCAGTCGGGACTGACACTGTGGATGATGTCGATCAGGCTGTCGTAATCGCTGATGAATTTCTCTTTGGTGAAGCTGTCGGCGGCAGCATCGTTGACGCCGATGCCGAAGATGACGAGGTCGGGATTCACTAAACGGAGGTCGCGTTTCAAATCCAGGCAGCTGAGATAAGACTCCACCTTTGCCCCGTTGACGCCGATGCCGTGGTAGGTGATACCAGGCATCCCATTGTCGAGATAAACGCCTGTGACAGTGAAGGTTCCGATTTCGTGGTTGAAATCAACGTACAGGGAATCGGTATAGCCGGGAAGAATAAAGGTGTAGGAGCCTTCGTCTTCGTTATAGGTGCCTTGGATGGTATCGTTGTTGAAATGAACGACGGGGGTGAGATCGCCATAGCCGAGGATTTTCACGTAGTTGAAGTCGAAAACCGGAGTGATGTCTCTCGGGTTTTTCTCACGGGCAACGATGCAGAAGCTGGCTTCGGGGTCGGAAGTGGTCACTGAGGCACCAGCGAGGCCGAGCCGGGAATAGAAAGCCACAGCGTTGCGGCAATAGTCCCATTCTCCAGTGCGGCTGATGCTGTAGCTGGCAGGGGTGTTGGTCTTCATAAAAGGAAAGACGAGGCCACGGCCCGCGGTGAGGCCAGGGAAGAGGTTGAGCAGGTTGTCGCGCATCTGCTGCGAGAACACGCCGGCCTGCACATGGGAGCCGCCAATGTGCATGATGCTGACATGCCCCTGACCCGTGAAAAACAGGTCATCCAACTTGTTGAAAAAATGCTCCATGGCGAGGCTGTCACCAGGATAAATGAGTTCGTTCCTGTCGAAATGAGTGAAAGAATAATTCGGAATGTCCACCTTGACAGGCCCTTGGGCGGCAAGGTCAACGATCAGACAGGTTAGCAATAAGGATAATATGATGACTTTTCTCATTCGTGATAGAAATTTGTTGGTTCAAACTTGTATTTCCGGGCTTCTTTTTCCTGTTCGATAATCTCCCGGTCTTTGTTCATGAACTGCATCAGCGAGTCGTTGGGAAGTTGCTGCCGCAGTTTGTAGAAGTCGTGGTAAACGATGAAAGACTTGGCTAAGTCGTTGCCGATTTCCTGCGCTCCCGTAAAGGTGAAGTGGATGTGGTCAGGGCCACCCAAGGGTGGTTTGTGTTTCACAAACTGTGCCATAGAGCCTTCACCGCCCATCACATGGAACATGTCCCAATAGGCCATGTCGTTGCGTAAAGCAAGGGCTTTGATGGAGTCGTTGAGCTCGGGAAGGCCTTTCCATGTGGTGACTTTTCCGTTATAGCTCTTGCCCATGTCGGCAGGACCGATGAAGAGGAAAGTGGCTTGTGGCGCTACTTCCTTGAAATATTTGAGCTGCCGGTCGAGCTCGTTCATGTAGTTGCTGATACTCTTGAGGCCAGAGATCATCGGCATGCGGTTGCCGCCGAACTGGAGGATGATTAGTCGGGTGTCGGTGAGCTTGATTGATTCGGCCATCAGGTCTTTGTTGATTCTGGTAAAAATAGTGCCCGAGCATCCTCTCAAGGCGATGTTGTCAAGTGCGACACCATAGTCGCCGTCAAGCATCACGCCATAGATCTCGGCGGAGCCTTGCAGGGTGATGGTGCCTCGCTCTACGTTGTTCGGAAGCTCCCATGTGAGGAGGCTCGGACCGGCTTTTGCCTCGCATTCCTTGGTCTCGAACTGCACTCCACTGGCTTTCAATGACGCCTTGAAGCCCTCGCTGTTGTTGCCTATCAGGATGGAGACACGTGATATTTCCTTCACTTTCTCGTAAGCCTGGGAGTGCTTGGTGGTGCTGAAATTGATGGTTGATTGCCCGTTGGTCTGGCAGAATTGTGTCATCATGCCGTAGCGGTTGTGCGAGGCTCTGCGAGTGGTAGAGTCGCCCACGAGGGCATAACGCACCAGTCCGCCGGAATAGCCTTGAATGACTGAGATGGACGAGATGCTTTTGACGGCGGGGATCATGTTCGGGCCAGAACCGCCGAAGAGTTCTTGAAGTCTCTGGCGAAGCACCGAAGAGATCCTGTCCATCTCAATTTGTGAGTCGCCATAGTGTATCACCCGATAAACTTTCTTGTCTTGTTTTGCGTTGTCAAGAAGGAAAAACAAGCTGTCGAAGTAGGTGTAGTCGTCGCCAGGAAGATGGATGCGGTTGGGATTCAAAATGAGGTAGTCGCGGTAAAAAACCAAGCTGTCAAGGAGGGTCTCGGAAACGCTCATCTCAAAGCTTTTGTTGACTTTGTTGAGGACGGAATCCACATCGACTGTGGCTTGTGGACCCATACGGTCCTCGGCATACGATGGAAAACGTAGGTCGAGCTTGCCGATAGAGAAGCCCTCGGCGGGAAAAAAGAACCAGCCGACACCTAAAAGAAAGAATACGGATAAAATGAACAATAAGGTACGTGAGGTCTTCATTGATAGATTTTCAGTTTTTGGTCTTCGCGTATGAAATCGCTCTTCAGGTTGTTCCATTTCTGGATGTCTTTGATCTTGACGTGATATTTCTTGGCGATTTTACCTAATGAATCTCCTTTTTTAACCACATAGGTGATGGCTTTCTGCTTCTCTTTTTTCGGGGCTTGGGGCTTTTCTGTTTTTTTGACTTCCTCTTTTTTGACTTCCTCTTTGATTTTATCGGGTTTATAGGCTACTATAGGTTTCTTTTCAGCAGGTGTGGAGATGTCAAGATTTCTGGCTTGAAGATTTTTGACGTGGGCGGGGCTGCTGAGATAGGCGTAATAGCAAAGATCCCAATCGCCGAATTCCTTGTATAGATCGGTAAGATAATCCATAGCCGCTTGGGTTGAGAGCATTTCATCGAGACGCTCATCGGCCATTTCGTTGATTGTCAGTCCATAACGAAGAGCTACCAAGGTGGGTAGTCCCCATAATCCTGCACGGTCGCCATCTTTTTGGATGACCTTGGGCAGATCCATCACTTTTTGAGGGATTGTTATGGTATCAATATTGCAAATAGGCTTTCCCTGAGCCACAAAGCATAAAAAGATAAAGGCTGTCAGTAATTTCAGATGTGCTTTCATCGGATTCAGAAATGGCTTATTTATAAAATGGCAAAATTAGGAAAAAAACTCTAATTTTGCGCTTTCAAATTTCAGAAAGAGGAAATGGAACAGTTGGATAGGACTAAAGAGCTGGAAACCAAAGATATAAAGAAGCTGCTGTGGGCGTATGCCTTGCCTTCGATTGTGAGTCAGATCATCGCTTCGGTGTATAATATCTGCGACCGTGTGTTCTTAGGGCAGTGTGTGGGCGCCTTGGCCATCGCTGGATTAGCCATCACCATGCCGATTATGAACATCATACACGCCTTTGGCTCTTTGGTGGGTGTCGGTTCTTCGGCGCGAATGTCCATTGTGTTGGGAAAGAAGGATGTCAATTGGGCGGAAAAGATTTTAGGTAATAGTTTGCTGCTTACCTTTTTTTTTGGATTTCTCTTTGTCACAGGAGGTTATGTCTTCATGGATCGCATTTTGACGATGTTCGGAGCATCTGCGGAGACTATTGGCTATGCTCGTGAATACATGGATATTGTGTTGCCAGGCATGTTTTTCACCACTTTGACTTTCAACCTCACGGGATTGATTCGTGCCAGCGGCTATCCTCAGAAATCCATGTGGATCATGGTGGGCGGAGCAATATTGAATATAGCCCTCGATGCCTTGTTCATCTATGGTTTGGACTGGGGTATCGCTGGTGCTGCTTGGGCCACGACCATCTCGATGGGTGCTTCGGGTGTGGTGGCAGTGATGCATTTTCTCCAGCCGAAGTCCTTCATCCGCTTCCGTCGTCATGCCTGGAGACCCAAGGGTTACATCTTCCGTAACATCCTGCTTATCGGCATGAGTCCTTTCTTGATGAACGTTGCGGCTTCGGGCGTGGTCGCCTTGCTCAACCGTCAACTGATCCATTATGGTGGCGATCTTGCAGTGGGGGCTTACGGTATCATCAACACATTCGCCAGCTTGGCGGTCATGTTAATCCTTGGTGTGTGCCAGGGCATGCAACCTATAGCGGGATATAACTATGGAGCAGGTCATCCGCATCGGCTGAAGGCGGTTTATACGTTGACCATGAAGATCAACGTCATCATTGGCGTGGCGAGCACGGTGTTAGCCTTGACCCTGCCTCATCTGTTATTGCGTGCTTTCACCAAGGAAGAGGAATTGATTCAGATAGCTATCCCCGCCATGCGTTTCATTCTGGTGATGTTTGGCTTGGTGGGCTTCACCATCACCAATTCCAACTTCTTCCAGAGCATCGACAAGCCCTGGATTGCTATTGTGACGAGCCTTTCGCGTCAAGTGCTTTTCCTTGCGCCGATGATTTACATCATTCCTCCATTATTTGAAAACATGGGTTATCAAGGTCTTACCGGCGTGTGGGCCTCTATGACGATTTCAGATGTGCTTGGTGCGGTTTTAGCTTTTGTGCTGATGCTGACGCAGCGGAAGGTGTTTCGTGCCGCTGATGTTTGACCGACAACATCTTTATCCGCCTTGGCGGATGACTTGTGCCATCATTTGCTGTAATAGTCTTTTAATTGTTGGCGGTATTTATCGGCAATTTCCTTCGCCAATGCCACGCCATCGCCTTGGGGTGTCGCGTTGAAACTGCCAAGACGTTCACGCCACCACTGACCTTCATATTTGCAGATGCGCTCATGATATGCTTTTTCATCGAAAGAACTCTTGGCTCCGAATGAGGCGTTCACATCCTTGAAGAACTCCTTCCAGCGGTAGGCGTAATAGGTCTCAGTAAGACCAGCCCAGGCACGGCTGGCATATTCGTTCAGCAAAGCGTCCTCCTCGCCCCAGGTGGTGATGATGTTGCGGGCATTGCTCTCGAAATAGTTCTTGTCTTCTTCAGTGATGCCGATGGCACGGGCATCCTTGATCCATCTTCCCACAAGAAACGCGCTTTCGGTGGCCAAAATCTTGTCAGTGTCATCAAGTATGGAGGTCATTGTGGCTTCAATTTGGCATAATGTCTCGTAGTCGCCTTCGCGATAGGCTTTCACGTAATCAGCATAAAGGTCGCTGAAATAGTTGCCTAACAGCTGTCTTGTGATGTTGACAGCATCGAAATGACGGGCGCGGGTAGGGCAGTCGGCGGCAAGCAAATTATCGAGTACCTCCAACAGCGTGAGGTTGTTGTATTTATATGTCGGAGCCACGTAATACTGTCGGTATTCGTTGATGTCGCCCATCGTCGGCCTTTGGTTGATGCGTACCGTCTGTCCGGGTGACGACACCTTATTATAGACACTGTCGGCCAGCAGTTTCCAAGCGGCTCTCATGTTGGGATCTTCCTTGCCGCCACGCTGGTCGGCGAGGTGTTCCACCCAAGCGTCCACATCCTTGGTAATTGGACTGTCCCAGGCTTTTTCAAAGACATATTCATACATGAAGGGGTTGCAGTCGAAGCCTTCCAAAGTGGAGCCGATGCCCACGAAGTTGTCCCCGCCCTTCTCGAAGGCACGTTCAATCCTGACGTTCACCGTGTCGAGGTTGCCGGCGAGCATGGAGTTGCCACCGAAGTTGCCGAGGTAGCACCAGATGTAAGGCACGCCGTAGTAGCTGTTGGTGCGTTCCCACACGGGTTGTCGCTCGCAGTAGTAGTCGAGCATGATGTGCCTGTCCTTTGGCATGGAGGTGATGTAAGCCTCGATACGATTATCCACTTCCCAGTATTGGCGCTCGTTCCAGAAGAGCCATGCCATCTCAAGCCACCTTGCTTCGGGATCGGCTGATTCCAACGACTCATACACTTGTCGGCTCACGCGGCTTAGGTAATCCGGCTCCCAACTGGGTGGGATAAGCTCGTTGAAGATGTCGATGCCATAGATATGGTCGGTACCGTAGAACTCGGTTTGCTTGGCGATGAATTTTTGTTGAATCTCAGTATATAGTGGATCGAGCGGGTCGAGGAACTTGCACCAGCAAGTGCTGTCGAAGCCTGCCCAGTCGCCTAAAGAGGCCAAAGGTGCTTCGGGATAGAGACGCTTGATGCAGGGCGGGACGTGTCCGGCAAAGCCGGGCAGCACGGGTTTCATGTTCAACTCGCGCTCACGGGCGACGATCTTCTGTTGCAGGGCTTTTTGGTTCTCTAACCATGACATCGGCAGGGGACCGCCCCAGCGGTCGATGTTCTGCATACGGTGCCAAGGCAGGTGGGCGGGGCCAGTGAAGTAGCCGCGGATCTCTTCGTCGGTGAGGCCTAATTCGCTCCATACCTCATACCATACGGACTCCTGTCCTGTGATGGCCAAAGGCAGGTTGATGCCATTCAATGCCATCCAGTCGATGAAATGCTCCCATTGCTCCCAGCTCCACCAAGGCATGGTGTAACCGAAAGTGCAGTAATTCAGAAAGAAACGCTCAGGAACACGGGCTTTTTCGCTGACTTTGGCTGGAACGGTTGGTAGTGCGGCAGGCATCTCCAAAGCCTCTTCCATAAACCACGGAAACTCGGCGTGGCAATAATATTTTAGGTATCGGTTCAAACCGACAGCCATGCTGTTGGCGTTGTTTCCCCGGATGACGAGTTTGTCTTTCTTGGTTTCAAATTCATAACAGTCAACGGTGTCGTTGAGCCGCTCCAGTTTTATCTGTTCGGAGAACTCGGGAATGACACGGTTGATGAGTCCGCGCATGGCGATGACTTCAGGGTCTGTTTCCTCTTTGGTGCAGGAAAAGAGGAATAAGATGCCCAAGAGGGCGATGAGATATAGTTTTTTCATGTTGACTATGTTTTTTTATAACTGATTCATCGCGAAAGCGTATGCCCCGACGGCCACTGCCGAAGAAGTTCCGAGTTTAGTGACTCCAACACCCACGCGTTTGGAGGCGTCATACCACACTTGCTGGTCGCTGAAAGGCACGGTGATCATCTTGCCGCTCTTCTCGGCGAAACGGAGGCAGTCGTTGATGTCTTCCAAGTTGAAAGCCACGGTCTCCATGCGGGGGATTGTGTTGCCGTTCACGTTATATGGCTCATTTAATTTCTTGATTAACATGGGCATAAATACAGGCCAAGCCCCCGACAAGCCACCACCGATAACCACAAGGCCATCGGTGAAGCGTAGGCCGTTACTAATCACGTCGGCCAGAACGGAGGTCAGCTCACCCCAGGCTTTCAATGCGGCTTCTTTGTTGCCTTCTTGCTCGCCTTGGGCAATCTTGAAGATGTCGTAAGGTTGTGGAGCCTCATCAAAGGCGATGCCAGCTTCGCGGGCATACACACGGCGCACGCCACGGATGCTGACGCTCTCCTCGGCAATAGTGTCAGGGTAGAGACAGTTGCGTGAGCACCAAATCTCACTGCCAGCGCTGTTGTCTCCGCTGAGCAATACTTTGTCGATCACAATGCCGCCGCCGAAACCAGTTCCCAATGTCACACCGAAGAGGTTTTTGTAACGTTTAGGGTTACCTTGCTTTTCCAGCATGGCGTTCACTTGTGGCAATAATCCGCCCAAGGCTTCGCCATAAACAAAGAGGTCGCCGTCATTATTGATGAAGACAGGGACCTTGAACTCATTTTCAAGCATGGCTTTCAACGCTACACCGCCTCGGAAGGTGGGCAGGTTGCCTAAATCGCCAATGATGCCGTTGGGGTAATCAGCGGGACCTGGGAAGGAGAAACTGATAGCCTTTGCCTTGGCACCGCATAGCTTCTCGCACCGATGAAAACCGTCGATGATTTTTTGAAGCACTTCTTCGAGGGTTGGCGCCGCTGAGGTGATGGTGAATGGATCGATGATTTCTTTATAGTCGCTTACTGCGGAAAATTTGAATCCAGTGCCGCCAGCGTCAAGGACGAAAATGATGTCGTTATTCATTGTTAAGTTGTTGAGTTGTTGAAGCGTTGAGTTGTTTAGTCGTTTTTTTGTTCTTGAATTTCTCCACCCAAAGCACCCACATCAGGAAGATGACGAAGTAGAAGAACACTTTGAATACATAGTCGTGGGCGATATGGAAGGTGTTGGGGCCTGGCCATTGCATCTGCATCATCAGGATGCCGCATACGCGCACCACGTTGGTCCATTCGATGATGACCAGACCAGCGGGGATGTACCAAGCTTTGTGCTTCCATGGTCCGGGGAAGAGCAACATTAAAAACAGCCAGTGGAACCATTGTTTCAAACTGGCGCATTCGGGGGCGATGAGCACCTTGGAAAACTCGCCGTTTTTGTTTAATGCAGCGATAAGACGTGTGCTGGTAATCGTGGTGATGTCAATACCGAAGATGTGCTGCAACACCCAACACGCCTGGTCAAAAAGCAAGTTCACCGACCAGAGGCTCAGTTTGTCAATGGCTCCTTTGATGGGCCAATATTCCAAGCTTTGCCAGCCTAAATACAAATAGTGAAATCCCAAAATAAGGATGATGAACAGCCCTACGTCAACAGTACTTCTGTTTTTAGGGTCTTTAATATACGTTTTCAATGATGTTTTCATGCCGCAAATTTAGTAAAAATGTTGTACTTTTGCACCCAAAAAAAAGAAACCATGCTGGAAAACGATACCATTACCGAACAAGTAAGTGAAACAATACAAAATGACACCACTGTCATGGCTATAGTGGAGACGGTTGACAAGCTGCGAGAGACCCCTGTCACCGAATGGTTGCCTCAATTGGTAAAACAATATCTTGTGCCTTTTGGGATCAAACTTGTTGTAGCCATCATCGTTCTTTTTATTGGGCGTTGGCTCATCAAAATGGCAAAAAAATGGATGGCCAACGGCTTGATGAGCAAGCATGGCGACCCGACACTGCATAAATTTTTCTCTAATCTGATTTCTGTGGTGTTGAATTTTATTCTTATTATATTTATAATCAGTATTTTAGGGGTAAACACATCATCGTTAGTAGCACTTCTTGCTTCAGCGGGGCTGGCCATAGGAATGGCGTTGAGCGGCACTTTGCAGAACTTTGCGGGTGGCGTGGTCATCATTTTGTTCCGGCCTTTCAAAGTAGGTGACTTCATCTCAGCGCAGGGACAAGAAGGCGTGGTGAAGGAAATACAGATTTTCAACACGATAGTATTGACGACCGACAATAAAGTCATACACATTCCCAACGGTATTCTGTCAACAGGTGTAATGACAATCTTCACGAAAGAGGAGTTGCGTCGTGTTGACTGGACGGTTTCCATCTCGTATGGAGATGATTATGACAAGGCTAAATCAACGCTTTTGCGGCTCTGCAGCGAGGATTCCCGTATTTTAAAGGATCCTGTGCCATTTGTGGAGCTTGGCTTGCTTAACAGCAGCTCCATTGACATCAAAATGAGGGTCTGGGTGAAGTCGGCAGACTATTGGCCGGTGTTTTTCAGCATGAACGAAAAGGTTTATAAGGAACTCCCGAAAGAAGGCCTTCACTTCCCCTTCCCACAAATCGATGTGCATCTTGACCAGAAAAATTAAAGTTTTTGTTGCGGATTCAAAAAAAAGATGTACTTTTGCAGTCCGTTTTGAAGAAGACAATTGTTAATAATAAAGGAATAAGTCATGTCAAAAGTTTGTCAAATCACAGGTAAAAAGACCGTCACCGGCAACAACGTCTCTCACTCCAACAAGAAGACTAAGAGAACATTTGAACCCAATCTGAAGATCAAGAAGTTCTACGTTCCGGAATGGGATGAGTGGGTGGTTCTGAAGGTCTCTGCAGCTGGTCTGCGTACCATCAATAAGAAAGGTGTCTATGCAGCCATTATGGACGCTGCTGAAAAGGGCAACTTAAACCGTTGGTAATCATCATCTAAAAAGAGATAAAATTAGCTGCCGCGCTTGCACGGCGGCTTTTTTTGTTTGATATACTAAAAGTCAAGAAATCGAGTTATCCAAATATGCGTGCGCATTTATGTGTTTTGTTTTTGCTCCTGTCTTTGTCGGTCGCAGCCCAGCATTTGCCGACAGCAACACTTTACGGCAAGGTGACAGATGAACAAAACCATCCAATAGAGATGGTTAATGTGGTTGTTACTGATTTGTTGGTGGGTCAGTCCACCAATTCGCGTGGCGCATACGAGCTTCAGTTGCTTTCTGATACAACACTGGTGGTCAATTTCTCGTTCGTTGGATTTGAACAGAAACAGGTTAGGGTGCGCCTGAAACAAGGAGAGAAGCGCAAATTAGATGTGGTTTTGAAATCTATGGCTACCGATTTGCCTGATGTGGTGATTAGCGACAGGGCAATCGATGCCTCAAGCTTGACCCGCCTTGACCCAAAACAAGCTACATTGTTGCCGACTATGGGCGGGGGTGTGGAGAATCTGATAAAAACCCTGCCTGGGGTTATCTCCAATAACGAGATGAGCTCGCAATATACGGTGCGAGGCGGCAACTTCGATGAAAACTTGATCTATGTGAACGGCATTGAGATTTACCGCCCGTTTTTGGTCGGATCGGGACAGCAGGAAGGCCTGTCTTTCGTCAACTCAAACTTAGTGAATAACATTGAATTTTCGGCTGGAGGATTTGCCGCGGAGTATGGCGACAAAATGTCATCAGTGCTTGATGTCACATACAAAAAACCTCGTGAGACCGTTGGCTCTTTGACGTTGAGTCTGCTTGGCGTTGACGCTCATGTGGAAGGCACTGCCGGTCACGATCGATTCAATTACCTTGTCGGTGCCCGCTACAAGAATACAGCTATTGCCTTGAATATGTTGGATACCAAAGGCTCTTACCGCCCTAACTTTACCGATGTTCAGGCTCTTTTCAACTATAAATTGAACGAGAAATGGGATCTGTCATTTTTGGGCTATTATTCTAAAAATCAGTACTATTTGGTTCCGCAGACTTCAAGTGCTGAAACTGGAATGATTAATGCGGTGTTGCGCCTTGATGTCTATTTTGAAGGTCAGGAACTTGATGATTATACCACGGGTCTTGGCGCAATGACATTGGAGTATAAGCCAAATAAAGACTTGAAGTTGAAGTTCATTGCTTCCGCTTATTCGGCGTACGAGACTGAGACTTACGATATTTTTGGCGAGTACTGGTTAGGACAGGTGGAGACCAACCTCGGATCGGAACAACAAGGAAATGTGATTGCCAACTTGGGTACTGGAGCTTACCTTAAACATGCGCGGAACTCGTTCTATGCACAAGTCTATAATTTTGATCATAAAGGCACTAAAGTGAATGGTGAGAATGTGCTGAAATGGGGTGTCCGTTATCAGCGGCAGAACATTAATGATGTCATTAATGAGTGGAATATGGTGGATTCCGCAGGCTACAACCTCCCGCATCATGCTGACGATATAGGAAATATGCCTGATGTGGTGCCCGATATTACTTTGGACATGTTCCATCGCTCGCATAATATATTGGGAATTAATAATATAGACGGATTTGTTCAACAGTCGCTTTCGTTTCCTGTCAAGGATGAAGGCGAAATAGTGGTCACGGGTGGACTTCGTGCTAATTATTGGGGTTACAATAGCAGGGCGTATGTAAGCCCTCGCGCGGGAATCGCTTATAAACCAGGCATTGAAGGTCGTGACGTGGTGTTCCGCTTGTCGGGAGGGGTTTATAACCAAACACCTTTCTATCGTGAGATACGTAACCGCGATGGATCGCTTTATAAAGACGCCGAGGTTCAGAAATCGTATCAGGTCATTGTTGGAAGTGATTATAGATTCCGCGCTTGGGGCCGTCCTTTCATCCTGACTTCAGAGGCGTATTACAAGTATTTGAAACACATCATTCCATACGAGATTGATAACGTCCGTATTCGTTACTATGCTGACCAAAAGGCTCATGGCTACGCCACGGGTTTGGATTTCAAGGTCAACGGTGAGTTCGTGAAGGGCATTGACAGCTGGGCGAGCCTATCCCTCATGCGTAGCAGGGAGACCATCGAAGGGGATACCGCAGGTTGGCATTACCGTCCCTCGAACCAATTGCTGAGTTTTTCGCTGTTTTTCCAGGATTACATTCCTTTTGCTCCGACTTGGAGGGTCAACATGACGCTTACTTTTGGAACAGGATTGCCAGCCAACGATCCGGTAGGGGATTATTTCCGCCTCCTCCGTTTCTATCCGCCTTACCGACGTGTGGATATTGGTTTTGTTAAACAGCTTATTAACGAAGGTAGTAGCTTCAGCAAAGGGAATCCGCTGAATTATGTGAAGAACATGTATGTGAGTTTGGAAGTGTTCAATCTTTTGAATATCCCGAACACGATCTCATATACTTGGGTGAAGGATGTCAATAATAGATCATGGGGAGTCAATAGTTATTTGACCCCCCGGTATATTAACTTGAAATTAGTGACGGAGTTTTAGTACAATCCTGGCATTTTGATCCATTCTCTGCCTTGGGCACACATGTCCTCGACTTCGGCGACAGTCTTTGGAATAGGTCTGCCAAGGATGCGGCAGCCGTCCTCGGTGATGAGCAAATCGTCCTCGATGCGGATGCCTCCGAAGTCTTTGTAGGTCTCCAATTTTTCATAGTTGATGAAGTCCTTGTGCTTGCCTTCGGCCTTCCATAGGTCAATGAGTGTTGGGATGAAGTAGATGCCCGGCTCATCGGTGACCACAAAGCCTGGTTTCAGGGTCTTTCCGCAGCGGAGACAGCTGAAGCCTTGTTTGGTGGAGCGTGGCGTGATGTCATCGTAACCCACGTAAGTCTCACCAAGGCCTTCCATGTCGTGGACATCCATGCCTAACATGTGTCCCAGTCCGTGAGGCATGAAGAGCCAATGAGCACCTGCCATCAAGGCTTCATCGGTGTTGCCTTTCATCAGGCCGACAGCCTTCAAACCTTCAATTAGGGTGCGGCATGCCAAAGTGTGCATGGTCATGTAAGGGATGTAGGGGCGTGTGTTGGCTGCGACTTCCTGGTTGGCTTTCAGTACGATTTCGTAAATCTCTCGCTGGCGTTGGTTGAATTTTCCGCCCACAGGGGTAGTGCGGGTGAAGTCGGAAGCGTAGTAGTTCTCAGTCTCGGCACCGGCATCGCAAACCATCATGCGGCCTTCTTTCAGCACGTTGTGATGGCCGTGGTTGTGTAGCGTCTGACCGTCAACACTAAGGATGACAGGGAAGGAGACAGGGCCTCCACCAGAAAGGGAAAGACCTTCCACCACACCAGCGATTTCTTGTTCAATCATACCCGGCTTGCACATCTTCATGGCTGTGGTGTGCATGTAATAAGCAGTGTTGGCAGCGCGTTCCATCTCAGCAATTTCAAGCTCGCTCTTCACTTCGCGCATGGCAATGACAGCCTTGATGAGTTCCAGACTGACGTAATCGGATACTTTGCTGACAGGGCAGTTCAGCCAGTTGGCGCATTGAATCTGGGTGTCGCCACGGTAGGTGGGGAGAATGTGAATTTTGCGCCCTTTAGCAATGGCCTGCTGGAGATACTCGCCAAAACGGTTGAAATCACGGCAATCGGTGATGCCGATGCGATCACCTTGTTCTTTCAACGACGGCAGGGGACCGCACCAAATCACATCGTCGATAGTGACATCCACGCCGAAAAGTATCTCCTCGCCACTCTCGAAGTCGATGACTCCGACTAAATCGGGATGGTTGAGACCGAAGAAATACGAGAAATTGCTGTCCTGACGGTAAATATAAGTGTTGTCAGGATAGTTGAATGGAGCTTCGTTGTTGGCTGGGAAGAAAGCAATGCCTTGATTCAGCATCTTTTTCAAGGTGGCTCTGCGACCACTATAAACGTCTTTATTGAACATGTTGAAATTTTTTTATAGATTTTTATTTTTATTCACGCAAAGATATGTATTTTTGCGGACTATATGAAGAAACAAAAGGAAAAACATTCGAGCTTGACAGTTAATGAAGCGGCGGCTTTGTTTCACGCATCTTCCATTACCATTTCCAATTGGGTTAAAGAGGGATTCTTGGAACTGGATGAAAACCGCCGAGTTACCGCCGAAAGCATCGAGAAATTCCAGAAGAAATATGCTGGCAAAATCAAGTTGCATGCTCGGGCCAATAAATCTTTGAAGGACGAGTTCGATGCTGTTGAAGTCGGCCAGTTGATCCGCAAAGAGTTGACTTCAACGCATTTTGATGCTTCCATTGGTGATCGCTATGAGTCGATGCTTTCTGAATCTTATAAGAACAAAGAAGGTATATGCTATACTCCCATGACTATTGTGGACGATATGATGTGCGAATTGAAAATCGATGGGAACACTCTTTTTTTGGATCCATGTTGTGGCACGGGAAATTTCTTGATGAAGGCGGTGGAAAAGGGTGTTTCCCCACAAAACATTTATGGTTTCGATACGGATCCCAATGCTGTTTTGATTGCCCGCCGCCGCATCAAAGAATTGACCGGCAGCGAGGCAAGCCATGTGGTTTGCGCCGATTTCTTGTTGGAATGTTCTAAATTGAAACTTCAGTTTGACATGGTTTTCACCAATCCGCCATGGGGGAAGAAATTGCCCAAAAAAGAACGCTCGAAACTTGTGAAGCATTACCAAGCCGGATTCAGCACTGACACTTCTTCGCTTTTCCTGTTCTCTATCCTTTCTGCGATGAAACCCGATGGCATCGCTGGTCTGCTGATGCCGGAGTCTTTCTTCAATATCGCTGTTTATGAGGATGTCCGCAAAGTAGTCCTTCAAAGAACTATCTTGAAAATAAAGGACTATGGCAAACCTTTCAAGAACATGTATTCGGCTTGTTCAATTACGGTTCAGAACAGGGCTTTTGACGAGTCAAATGTTGTTGTGTGTAATCAATATGAGCGGTACCAAAAGAGTTTTTGGGGGATGCCAAAGCATATTTTGAATTATTGGACTACGAGTGCTGAGATGGCATATATTGAGCAGTTGATGCGTCTGCCTTATCTGACCTTGAAAGGCCATGCCACCTGGGGCTTAGGCATTGTGACAGGTAATAATGCCCAGCGTTGCAAACGCTCTCGTAAGGTCGGTTTAAAGGCGGTTTATCGGGGTCAGGACATCTTGCCGGGCAAACTTAAGGCCGCTTCACTTTTTCTCAATCCCAAGGAGTTTCCGCGTTATCAGCAGATGGCCTCTATAGAGATGCTTCAAGCGCCTGTGAAACTGATCTACCGTTTCATTTCCAAAGACCTTGTGTTTTTTTGCGACACGCGGCAACGCTATATCCTCAACAGTGCCAACATGTTGATCTTGGACGATGATTTCCCTTTGGGTGCGAAACAGTTGGCTGAAATCATGAATAGTGATTTGACCAATTGGCTCTTCAAACAGCTGTTCCACACCCATAAGGTCTTGCGTGGTGATTTGGAAGTGTTGCCGATTTTCACGGATTTATCGTTGCATCGCGGCTTCAATCTCCTCAATCTCAGTAGGTAAGTCCTCAAACAAGTTGATTGGTTCGTTTTCGGTGATGAGCAGGTCGTTTTCAATACGGATGCCGATGCCTTCTTCTCGGATGTAAATTCCTGGTTCGCAGGTGAGGATCATGCCAGGCTCAAAAGGTTTGAATTTGTCGATGCTGTCGTGTACATCCAAGCCGATATGATGCGACATGCCGTGCATTAGATATTTGCGCTCCAAAGGCTTGTTGGGATCTTGATGCTTCACGTCTTCTTCGGTGAAAAGTCCTAATTTGATCATCTTTTGCTCCATCAGTCGGTGGGTGGTTTCGTTGATCTCGTTGATGCAGCCGCCAGGACGGTAGAGCTTTGTGATTTCTTTCATCACGCTGAGTACGGCATTATAACATTGCTTCTGTCTTTCAGTGAACTTGCCGTTCACGGGGATGGTGCGGCTCAGGTCGGAGGAATAGTTTTTATATTCGCAGCCGATGTCGAAGAGTAGCAAGTCGCCATCATGAAGCTGGCTTTGGTTTTTCGAGTAATGCAGACAGCAGGCGTTTTTGCCTCCAGCGATGATGGGTGCGTATGCGTGTCCGGTGGCGTTGTTTTGCTTGAAGATGTATTCGATTTCTGCCTGTACCTCGTATTCATACATGTTGGGCTTCACGGTTTCTAAACAGCGTCGGAAGGCTTTTGAGGTGATGCCGCATGCTTGTTGTGTAATGGCAATTTCATCTTCTGACTTCACCATGCGTAAGGCATTGAGAATAGGGGCAGTGCGGCCATATTGGTGCATGGGATACATCTCCTTGATCTTCTTGACGAAACGCTTTTGGATGGTCTCGACATTGCACTCATATTTCGGGTATTCATAGCTGTTGAGGAAGATGGTGTCGCCATAGCTGGAATAAGCGATGTCGTTGAAAATACTGAAGAAGCTGTCACTTCCCTTGATGGTCTTTATGCCAGAGATTTCAGCGGCTTGTTTTGGGTCGAGCATCTCGCCTTGCCATGTGACTTTAACTTCATCGTAAGGCTCGATGAAGAGCACTTCACGGAGGCTTTCATCGGGATAATCGGGAGCGATGAGCAAGAAAGCGTTTTCTTCGTTGATTCCTGTAAGGTAAAAGAAATCAGATTGTTGACGGAAGGGATAGAATTCGTCGCCATTGCGTGGCATTGGCTCGTTGGCGGTAAACACGGCGATGGATTTAGGAGGCAACTGGGCGGCCAGGTTGGCTCTGTTGCGGATAAAGAGGCGGTTTGGAATCATGACTTTATTATTAATAGGTGACAAAGATAAAAAAAATGCGGAAGAAAACTCTCCCGCATTCTGTCTTCTGACTTCTGACTTCTGTCTTCTTATAAGAACTTATAACCGACAGTGACCATGAAAAGGTTTTGTTTGGTCTGGTCGATGTTGCCAAGGTCAATAGCATTAGACCAACTGGTATCCAATCCTTCAATGATGTGAGCACCAAAAATCTTGGAAACGCCGAGGTTGTAGTTGATGTCAAGTGTGAAGCCTAAAACATCGAAGCCGACTCCCATTTGGATGCCCCAGGCAATCTTCTTGGTGTCAAATTCGGCATTTTCCAGTTGTGGTGGAAAATCGGGGTCATCACTTATTGAAGCGGATTTTTCGACTATGGTTTTCCCGGGAATCACGAAGTTGGCTGTTGGACCTGCTTGTGCGCGGACAGCTAAGAAATCCAGCAGGTCAAGTTTGTAGCCGACAAGAACAGGGACTTGGATGTTCATGGCGTTTCTGGTCATGGTAAATTGAAGGCCATTGGGGTAATTGATGCCTAATGCTTCAGCTTCAGATTTATTGATGTTCATTGAAAATGCGTTCGAACTCTTGAACCAAAGCACTTCGGGCTGCACGTATAAGCCTCCTATTCCAACGCGGCCGAAGAGGCCGACGACGAAGCTGTTGGAAAAGCCAGCTTTAATGTCGGATTTCTGATAGGATAATTTTGCTGTTTGGTAGCCAACTTTTGGACCTATTGAGAGGTCGATGCCTCCAATTGCGAATGTCGAGGTGCTGACCATCAGCAACACGGCAAGAAGTAAGAATGTTTTTTTCATTTTGGATTTGTTTTGATGTTGTTAGTTAATTTTCAAAGCAAAGGTAATAATCTTTTTGAAATAAAATAAAAAAAGCTGACGAAATCCGTCAGCTTTTTCTTTTAATCTTGTGAAAGAGGATTATTTCAATTCTTTAACGAGTTCAATCAAGACACGACGGTCATATTCTGTCGGGTCAAGTTCGTGAACTCCACCCACTGGCACCAAGATGAATTGGCTTTCCGGGACACCTAAGTCCATCATTTCCAACTTGATCTTGTTGCAGCGGTTTTCTGAGAGTCGCTGGTTGTATTCCGGTGTAGCCGTTGCGCTGTCGCAGGAACCTCTCAAGCGAATCTTCCAACCCTTTTCCATAGCCACTCTGGCAATTTCTCTCATGTTGACCACGTCTCTTCTTGACATAAGTTGATAGGAGTCTAAGTGGAAGAAGATAGAGAACGGGAAGCTCACAATTTCTGTGATTGTGTCTGAGACGCTGCCAAATTGGAAGATAGTGTCATGAATAATTACTTGTTCTTGATTTTGGCTGTTCTTCAAGCATTCATCCAATTCGTCTTCCAAATCATTGATACGTTTGCGCATAGACTTCATCTCATCGGAGTAGTTATATGGCAGTTCGTAAATTCTGTTGCCGTACTCGTCACTGCCGCTGAGATTCCATGTGAGACCTGCAGCCAAAGTGTAGTTAAAGTCTGCAAATCTCGGTCTGGGTCCACTTCCTGTTGCGCTGCTTGCTCCTGAACCATATTCATTGTACCATGAATCAATATGGTATTCTTGACCTGACATCATCGCGGTTAGGTCAAGGTCAATATGGTTGTTCAATTTGAAGGCGGTTGAAAAACCAGCGTTGAAAGAGAGCTCGAAGTTTCTGTTTTTATTCCCTTCACCGAGCAATGTCTGCATAACGAAAAGATGCTCAGACACACATGCCAATCCCATTCCAAAAATGAATTTCGGGGTACAGAACCTGTTGTTGTAGTATCCTAAAATCAAGTCAATAGGGCTCAACACGACATCGCCATGCAGATTGTGGTACATGAACGTTGTTGTATAATAACCGTTGGCATCAGGAGCTGGATTGTCATTATATAGGAATTGGTAATTAGATCCCGATGTGTGAAGTCCATCAATGAAGCTATGTGCACGATTAACATCGTATGTCAAACGAAGAGCAATGTTGTGGGTAATCCATTTACCAACAGCGACACCCCCACCAACGGTGGGACCATTTAGTTTGGTGTACATGCCGTTGTGGTTACGGTCTGATCCTTGCCACCAGTTAACGCTGGTATTAGCGCTGATGAACCAATTCTGATTTATCTTTGAAGCAAGATACCTCAAAGTATCGTCAGGGTTATTGGAACGCTCACCGCGTTTCGCTTGCGCAAAACCGGTGAGCGTTCCTAATAAGACTATGCATATTATGAAGCAGATTCTTTTCATTTTCAGTTTTGGTTCAAAAACAATTCAAATTATTTTGAAAGAGTGATGACAACACGACGGTCGTATTCGGCAGGAGTAAGTTCCTTCACACCGCCACCAGCTTCGATGGTGATGTTCTTTTCGTCGATGCCGAGTTTCTTGAGTTCAGCCTTGATCTTGTTGCAACGGTTTTCAGCAAGAGTCTTGTTGTAGGCAGGAGTACCAGTGCCGCTGTCGCAGGTACCTCTCAAGTTGAGCTTCAGGTTGTTGTCTTTGGCAACCTTGGCAATAGCTTGGAGATTGACGCGGTCTCTGCCGTCTCTCAGCTCATACGAGCTCTTGTTGAAGAATACGGAGAAAGGATAGGTCACGATGGTCTTGCCATCAAGAACTTGCACGACGTTTTCGTTTCCTTGATTTTCACCAGCGTTGGTGTTGCCGCCATTGTTGTTGTTATTGTTATTGACATTGCCACCGTCAGGTTGATTTTCAATCAAACGTCTGAGACGCAAGATTTCTTCGTTAAGAGCGGCAATGGTCTTTTCCTGTTCGCTGCAGTCAGCTTCAACAGCTTCGGGAGCAGGTGTAAGTTCGCGACCGCCAAGGTACCACATCAAACCAACCATACCCGAGAAATCGAAGTGAGCTCTATGCCATCTTGCGTATGTCTTGGCGTTGTGTGCTGCAGGAGCGTTATCGTATTTGCTAGCGTCGAAGCTCCATTTAGCGGCGACAGCGGTGAGATCGATATGGAGGTCGAGGCTGTTGCTGAGTCTGAAGTTGTTCATGATACCACCGTGGAAACCGAGGTCAATGTTTGATTTGCCATCAAGGACATGGATTAAGAGGTTGTACTTATGGGTTGCCATAGGATCCCAAGCGAGCATACCAACACCACCATACACCCACAAGGTGTAGAGTCTTTGAGGGTTGTAGCCAAAGAATAAATCCAGGGGGCTTTCCATGACATCCAAATGAATGCTCTTGAATCTGAAGTCTTTGCCGTCCATGTTGGAAGCTTTGTGGCGGTCGTAACCAACTCTGATGGCAACGCTCGGGCTAACTCTTCTACCCACTTTTCCGGAGAAACCGAACTGATGTTGCTTCAATGAAGGATTTGAATTGAATCCACCATAGTATGTTGAAATCTGGTGGTAGGTTGATCCGGTGGAAGCCATAATGCTGTAGGTGCCCGCCAAATCAATGAACCATCCCTGCGTAAAGCGGGGGGTAAGGTACTTGGTGGTTTTGTCACCACCGCCGGCAAATGCTGACGCTGCGGTCAACATAATGACACAAAGGGTTAGAATTGATTTTTTCATTTTTTTGAATTTTAATTAAGATGTTTAAAAAGATTATTCTGTTTTATTATGTTTTTACTCTATTTATAAGGTTTTGGGATTCAATCCACGCTGCAAAATTAAAGAATTAATTGAGATTCCAAACAAAAAATCAAAAAAAATATAAAATATTATGAACAAAACGCCGTTATCAGTCAGATAATCTGTCAAGTGTGTTTGTGACCAGTTTCTGTATGTAAGCATGGTAGTCGGTGCAGAATTTCTCACTCACACGGTTGGCAATCACGGCGCAAATAGTCAGGCAGTTATGTCCCATCATCTTGCCCAAGCCATAGAGTGCCGACGATTCCATCTCGAAATTGCACACTTTCCAGCCTTGATACTCGAAAGCTTCTATCTTTCGGTTGTTCTCTGGATAGGCGAGTTGCATCCTTAATGTCCTTCCTTGCGGCCCATAGAAACCTGGGGCTGTGGCGGTGATGCCTTGATAATACCCTTTCCCAAGTCGGTCGAACAATGTTTTGGAGCCTTCCACTACGTATGGCATCGGTAGATCTTTCGGGTAATCCATCTGCTTGATAAAAGCGTCACGCATGGCAACCTCATTCACCTCTTTATTCTTTTCGTAAAAATAAATCAACCCGTCCAATCCGATGGCATAGCGGGTTGCCACGTAGCTGTCTTCTACGGGAATCTCGGCCTGCAAAGCCCCTGAAGTGCCCAAACGGATCAGATTTAATGCGCGATGTTCTGTTTTCGGCATTCGTGTCTTGAGGTCGATGTTGGCCAAAGTGTCCAACTCGTTCATGACAATGTCAAGATTGTCGGTGCCCATGCCCGTTGACAATACAGTGACTCTTTTTCCGTTATAATAACCGGTGCGGCTCCATAGTTCGCGGTTCTGCCGCTTGACCTCAATCTTGTCAAAGTAGGCCGCTATCATGTCCACACGCCCAGGATCACCCACCAAAATGACATCATCGGCGAGCTCCTCCGGATGAAGCCCGAGATGGTAAACGGTGCCTTCCTGATTCAACACAAGTTGAGAAGCTGGAATTGCTTTATTCATTATAAATACCTATTAAAAATATTATAAACTGCAAATATAAGACTTTTTTTAAAAACAAATCAATATTTTTGCACGATATTTTTTGTTGTATGAAAAAACATGATTCTATTTTGACGCTCCTGTTGCTTTTCGTTTTGGTTTTCTGTGGCTGTGACGAATCGGGAAACAGTTACAAAAAGAAGCTGGAAATAAAAACAGCGGCATTGCCTGAACTGACTTTTCTAAGGTACGAGGAGGTGCTTTTTAATTTGGACACAGCCAACTTTCAACAAGGGCTAAAGGCTGTGCAGAAAGATTATTGGCCGTTTTTGGAAGGCGACCTTGACAATCAAGAGGCAGTCAAATATTTGAGGGACTTCGCAGTTGACGAGTTTAGCGTTTCATTATATAATACGGTGAAGCGCGTCTATCCCGATTTGAATGCTGTTGCCGAGATCGTTAAAGGAGTGTATCAACACTTTAATTATTATTATCCCGAGATACAACTACCCCGAAATGTGTTCACCTGTGTTTCTGGAGTTGACCCACAAGGGTTGCCAGTAATGGTTATGAATGACGCTTTGGTGATTTCGCTTGACTGGTATCTCAACGGTGATGAGATTTATGATCGGATGGGTATGCCTAAATACGTGTCAGAAAGAACCTCTTTGCCATCTTTGGCAAAGGATTTAGGAATCCAACTCTATCAGAATTATGTTCAGCAAGGGCATAAACAGACCAATCTACTCGAAGAGATGGTCTATGTTGGCAAAATGTATTTTTTCGCTGAGGCAATGTGCCCATCCATTACTGATGAGGTGTTGTTAGGCTACACAAAACCACAATTGAATTGGGCAGAGGAAAATGAAGGTAATCTGTGGGCGGATCTTGTGGGAGGGCAGTTGCTGTATTCAACAGAGATGGAAATGTTCCGTACATTTTTTGCAGATGGCCCGTTCACTAACGAATACAGTCATGATGCACCGCCTCGACTTGGTGAGTTTTTAGGGCTTCATATTATTAGATCTTACATTAACATAAAAGATGTCTCATTACGGGAATTAATACAAAACACTGATCTACAGGGAGTTTTTCTTGAGTCTGGCTACAAACCAAAAAAATAAAATTAATATTTGTTTTTTATTGTAAAGATATATAATTGTTTTTTATATCTTTGTTGCTGTAAAAAATAAATAATATTATGTTAGTTAAAACTTATGGATGTGCTATTGTTGGCATCAATGCGATAATAGTTACAATAGAGGTCAATTCTGATAAGGGAATACAGTTTTTTTTGGTTGGTTTGCCTGACAATGCGGTTAAGGAAAGCCAGCAGCGTATCATTGCGTCTTTTTCGAACTTAGGCTATAAGTTTCCGAAGAAGCGAATCACAATTAATATGGCGCCTGCTGACATTCGAAAGGAAGGCTCGGCTTACGATTTGCCATTGGCAATCGGCATCATGGCGGTGTCCAACCAAGTTGATGTCCGCTTGTTAGACCAATATGTCATCATGGGTGAGCTTTCGTTGGACGGAAACCTGAATCCCATTAGGGGAGTCTTGCCTATGGCGATTCAGGCAAAAAAAGAAGGCTATAAAGGCATTATCATCCCCAAGGAAAACGCTATGGAAGCGGCTGTGGTCGAAGGAATGGATGTGATTGGAGTTGAAAACCTATCGCAAGTAGTTGACTTTCTGAATGGTATCGCTGTGATTGAGCCAGAACGGGTAGATATGGAGAGCTTGATTCATGATGACAATTATGCGTTTGACTTTCAAGATGTTAAAGGGCAAGAAAATATCAAGCGGGCCTTGGAAATAGCTGCTGCGGGTTCGCATAATGTGCTTCTCATTGGCAGTCCAGGATCGGGTAAAACGATGCTTGCCAGAAGGTTGCCGAGTATCCTGCCGCCCATGACGCTTGCTGAAGCCTTGGAAACCACCAAGATACACTCCGTAGCAGGGCTAATGGGAAAGAACAAGACATTGCTTACCACACGTCCTTTCAGAAGTCCGCATCACTCTATTTCTGACGCTGGGCTATGTGGAGGTGGGTCTTTCCCTCAGCCTGGAGAGATAAGCTTGGCCAATAATGGTGTGCTTTTTCTTGATGAAGTTCCTGAAATACAGCGTCATACACTTGAAATTTTAAGACAGCCGATGGAAGATCGTGAAATCACCATCTCCCGTGCCAAAATGTCAGTGTGTTTTCCTGCTAATTTCATGTTGGTGGCAGCCATGAATCCTTGTCCATGCGGTTATTACAACCATCCCGACCGGGAATGTGTGTGCAAGCCAGGCGAGGTGCAGAAATACTTGAATAAGATTTCGGGTCCTTTGATGGATCGTATAGATTTACACGTCGAGGTTCTGCCTGTGGCCTACGGCGAGTTGTCAGATACGCGTAGGGGAGAGCCAAGCGCGGAAATACGCAAACGGGTAATCAAAGCCAGAAAAATCCAAGAATTGAGATATAAAGATTATCCTGAAATCCATTCCAATGCCCAGATGACTACCAAACTTCTCCAGCAGTATTGTGTTCTGGATCAGCGAAGTCAGGATGCGTTACGTAATGCTATGCAGCGGTTGGGCCTTTCAGCAAGGGCGTATGACCGTATCCTGAAAGTGGCACGCACAATAGCCGACCTTGATGGCAGCGACAATATCCAATATGACCATCTTGCGGAAGCTATTAATTATAGGAGTCTTGACAGGGATAGTTGGGGAAGTTGAGTTTTTTCATTTTCTATGGCCTAATACTTGTTTTTTTTCTACCTTTGCCAGCTTCTTTATATTAATATAAGGTGTAAAAAAAATTTAGTTTTAAGTTTATGAGAGCTTTTCTGACAGTTATCATGTTGGTGGTTTCCAATGTTTTCATGACTTTTGCTTGGTACGGGCATCTCAAGTTGGATGAAATGAAAATCACTACCGATTGGCCGCTGATTCTGATTATTTTAGCTTCGTGGGGTGTCGCTTTTTTTGAATATAGCGTCATGGTTCCGGCCAATCGTATTGGCTTTGTTGAGCATGGCGGTCCTTTCAACCTGATGCAGCTGAAAGTGATTCAGGAGGTAGTGTCGCTCACGGTGTTTACTATCATTGCCGTTTTCATTTTCAAAGGACAACCTCTGCGTTGGAACCATATTGCCGCCTTCGTCTGCATGGTGATGGCCGTTTTTTTCGTTTTTCTGAAATAATTTATATTCATGTTATGATACGTTCAATGACTGGCTACGGTATTGCCGAAAGCCTATGCGACACTAAGAAAATCACCGTTGAGATCAGGACTCTCAACAGTAAACAACTCGATTTGGCTTTGAAATTGCCTAATGAACTTCGTTTTGCGGAGCTGGACTTCCGAAACAAAATAGGCGCACGTCTTTTCCGTGGTAAAATTGATGCCGTGATCACTATTGTCGATACTTCTGCGGATTCTGTGAATCAGATAGATGCAGATGTAGTAGCTTCATATCTTAGGCAGATCAATGGCATTTCCGAGGAACTTGGCATTGCGCCGTCATCCGACTTGGCGGGGCTGCTTTTCAGGATGCCGGGCATCTTCAACACTCCGGAACAGCATTATGACGATGCTTTTGTCGCCAAAATTAACGAGACCATCGATTCCGCGCTTGACACTGTTGACAGTTTCCGCATCCAAGAAGGTCAGACGTTGAAGCGGGATCTGCTTCATCGTGTGGAACTTATCATTGGCTTGCTCGATCAAGTGGAGCCATACGAGAAAGCTCGTCACGATACAATAAAGCAACGCCTCGTGAAGAATCTCTCTGAGCTTGTCACAGACGGACAATATGATGAAAACCGCTTTGAGGCAGAGCTGATTTATTATCTCGAAAAGCTTGACATCACAGAAGAAAAAGTTCGCCTTCGCCAACATTGCAACTATTTCAATGAGAGCTGTGACGAGGATCAGGCAGGGAAGAAGTTAGGGTTCATCAGTCAGGAGATGGGTCGTGAGATCAATACACTCGGGTCGAAAGCCAATGAGGTTAACATTCAGCGACTTGTGGTCAAAATGAAGGACGAGTTGGAAAAGATCAAAGAGCAAGTTTGCAATATTCTTTAAGTATGTCAAGATTTGAAATTCGTCAAGCCACGATGGAGGATCTGCCGACCATCCTTGACCTCCGGGATCAAGCTCGCGAGATCATGCGCGGTTATGGCAACACTTTCCAATGGCCCGACGGCTATCCGCCAGAGGAGAAGTTCATTAATGACATAAAACAAGGTTATAGCTACGTGATGGCCAACGATGTTGGTGCGATTGTCGGCACCTTCGCCTTAATCCCTGGGCCCGACATCACCTATAAAATCATCTATGACGGCCAATGGCTTGACGATGAGCCATACCACGTTATTCACCGTATTGCCAGCACACCCAACTCGCATGGTATCCTTGATGCAATTTTAGATTACTGCGAGGCTATTGATCCCAACATCCGTATTGATACCCATGAAGCTAATATCATCATGCGGAAAGGTCTCGAGAAACATGGGTATCAATATTGTGGTATTATTCATTTGCTGAATGGAGATGAACGATTGGCGTTTCAGAAAAAAGTATCTTTTTAACTGATTATGAATAACTTGAATATCACCTATATCCAAGCTGACCTCCATTGGGAAGACCCGCAAGGAAATCGTGAGCATTTTGATCAGCTCTTAGCAGAAATGCCATCTGATACAGATTTGATTCTGTTGCCGGAGACCTTCAATACGGGATTCCCAGTGGATCCTGTCAAGTTTGCTGAAACGTCTGATGGTGCTACGATGTGTTGGCTAAAAGCTAAGGCTCATGAGCTTAATGCTGTGGTTTGTGGAACGCTTCTTTTGAATGTTGATGGTCATTACCATAACAGTCTCGTGTGGATGCGTCCCGACGGCAGCTATGAGTTGTATCACAAACGGCACACCTTTGCGATTGGAGGGGAAAAGGAACCCATCGAGCCCGGCACGGAATCCCTGATTGTTGAGCTGAACGGCTGGAAAATCAAGCCTATGGTGTGTTATGACATTCGTTTCCCTTTATGGGCCAGGAACCGCTATCAAGATGGAGTTTACGATTACGACTTGGGCATCTATCTGGCGAATTTCCCCGAATCGAGAATTGCTGTGTGGAACACCCTGTTGATGGCTCGTGCCATCGAAAACCAAGCCTATTTCATTGGGGTGAACCGTGTGGGTGATGATCTTGAAGAAGTTCATTATAGCGGTGATTCCATGTTGATTAGTCCTAAAGGCAAAGTCATTTCCAAAGCTGAATCGGACAAAGAAACCGTGATCTCCTGCATCTTGGATTACGAAAAACTTCAAAATTTTCGTGAGAAATTTCCCGTGGGCAAAGATTGGGACGTGCTACCGACAGAGCACCCCGATGGGGTGCAAAGGGTCAAACTTTAAAACAATGGATTATGATAGGTTTCTCCGATGAATATTACATGAAACAAGCCCTCAACGAGGCCAAACTGGCCCTGGAAGCCGATGAAATCCCTATTGGGGCTGTGGTAGTCTGCAACGACAAGGTCATTGCCCGCAGCCACAACCAGACAGAGATGCTCAACGATGTGACCGCCCATGCCGAGATGCTCGCCATCACCGCCGCCGCCAACGCTCTCGGCGCCAAATATCTTGATGAGTGTACGCTATACGTCACCTTGGAGCCCTGCCCCATGTGCGCTGGTGCACTCGCCCACAGCCACATCGGTAAGGTGGTTTATGCCGCTGAAGATCCCAAAAACGGATTCTCAAAATACGGCAACATGCTGCATCCTAAGACTAAACTCGTCACAGGCGTGATGAAAGAGGAATGTTTGGCAATTTTGACGGATTTCTTCAAAAAGAAACGCTAAAGGTTTCGTTTTTCGCTTCAAAAAGGCAAATAATAGGATGTTTTGCGCAAAATTGCTATTTTTGCGCATTATTAAGAACAAACGTATGTCAGGGCCGCAACTGCTTATCGTAACCGTCATCATCGTTTTCGTGATAGCATTCGCCATCACGATGATCCTGCTGAACAACCATGCGAAAAGCATAATTTCAACCAACAAAAAGCTGGTGGAAAGCCAAAACATCCTGTTGGAAAAGAATATGCAGCAAGAAATCGCCTTGGAAAAACGCATCAGCGAGTTGGAAGAACAATTGAAACACCCTCCGATGGATGAAGTTGCGTTGTTGCAAAAGCAGACTCACCAACAACGGGAACACATTGAACTGACGGCTCGTTCACACAGCTTCCTGATGACGCTACAGTATGGAATGACCGTTTTAACATGAACGTCGTCATTGACGGTAATAAAATGACCCTCACTGGCATTGCTGACGAGCATACGACAAACGTGGCTGAGTTTACCGTCTCTTCAATCAGTGCCACAGAATTCACAGCAAAACTCATTGTAACCGCAAAGGTTGACGGCAACGTGGTGTTCAGCATGGAGGAGACCGACCGCTTCGTCAAAGTCACGGATGACTATACCCAAACCATCCTTGGCACCTGGGAAGGCCACGTCACCAGCGATCAGTCGGAATATGACGACTACCTCGAGCACCGCTGGCAGTACAACGCCGACGGCACCTACGTTTACTACAACAAGGACGGCAACAACTGGATCCCCAATCCCCTCAACACCCTCAACGAGTACTTCGTGGACGGCAACCTGCTCTGCATGCGCTGGATCAACAACGGCGCTGAGTACCGCGAATGGTGGGAGATTGCCTCCATTGAGGACAACGTCATGAGCTGGACCGCCCTCCGCAAGAAAGATGACGGCACCACCTACACCGCCAGTTTCAGCATGACGAAGGTTAACAACTAATCAAGCTATGTAGTAACTCTTTCGGTAAACCGAGAAACCGCTTTCCCGTTTGGGGAGGCGGTTTTTTATTTCAAGGAGGATCCCGAAAAACAGGTTTCTAAATTTTACGGATTTCTTTAAAAAAAAGAGATAATTCTATATTAATTAGTATTATATAGGATTTTAACATATATTTGCCAGCTAAAACATAAGAGCATGGCAAAGAAGAAAGTTACTAAAGAAAAGAA
>JAEEGL010475036.1_pt1 | contig 51771 bp, 49 predicted proteins | sample 9134231 | NCBI WGS metagenome assembly JAEEGL01 (sample SAMN16246548, study PRJNA631951) | gut metagenome | biome: gut microbiome; feature: rumen; material: fiber-attached | host: Bos | place: Iran: Karaj | collected 2018-10
ACGTAGTCTTCATATTTGATTACTTCTGCCCGGATAAATCCGCGTTCAAAGTCGCTGTGGATGATTCCCGCCGTTTGGGGCGCTTTCATTCCTTTCCGGAACGTCCATGCCCGGCATTCCTTCGGACCCGCCGTGAGGAATGTCTGCAGGTTCAGCAGCCGATAGGCGGCTTTTATCAGCCTGTTGACACCCGATTCCTTCAATCCCAGGTCCTCTAGAAACATCTGTTTCTCCTCGTATGTCTCCAGTTCGGCAATGTCCGCTTCTATTCCTGCGCCTATCAGTAGCACCTCGGCCTCTTCGTCTTTCACTGCTTCCTTCACCATGTCGGAGTATTTGTTGCCATTCACCACCGAGGCTTCGTCGACGTTGCAGACATACAGTATGGGTTTTGCTGTCAACAGCATCAAGTCTTTTGCAGCCTCCTGTTGAGACTCGTCCAGTTTCACAGTTCGGGCGCTCTTGCCCGAAAGTAATGCGTCGCGGTACAGATCCATTACCTCGACCAGTTTTTTTGATTTTGGGTCGCCTCCTGTTTTTGCCTTCTTTTCTTCTTTGGCATAGCGGTTCTCGATGGTCTCCAAATCCTTGAACTGCAGCTCGAGGTCTATGGTCAGTTTGTCTCTTACGGGGTCTATGCTACCATCAACATGTGTGATATTGTCGTCATCAAAGCATCTGAGAACATGGATGATGGCATCGGTGGTACGGATGTCGCCCAAGAATTTGTTGCCCAACCCCTCCCCTTTCGAGGCACCTTTTACCAGTCCCGCAATATCGACTATCTCCACTGTGGCGGGAACCACGCTGGCCGGATGTTCTATCTCAACCAGTTTGTTCAGTCGTTCGTCCGGGACAGTGATGACTCCTACATTGGGCTCTATGGTGCAGAAAGGGAAGTTTGCCGCCTGGGCTTTCGCGTTGCTCAGACAGTTGAACAAAGTCGATTTTCCGACGTTGGGTAATCCAACAATTCCACATTGCAATGACATGATGTTTAAAGTTTTTTGAGTTTAAAAAGTCAACGGATTTAAAAAAGAATCGAGTTAATAGTTGAAGAAAAATCAATACCTTCTCTCATACTGTTCCAGCGACAGTCGTTCGCGTTCCGTGATGGGTTGTGGCGTACGGTTGGGATTGTCGTTGATGCGTTCCTTTTTGTCCGTCGTATTTGTTTTTGTCTTTGTTACAGTTTTCGTTTCTGTCTTCGTCTTCTTGTTCGTTTCGGTCTTTGTTACGGTTTTCGTCTTCGTAGAGGTCTCTTTTTTCGTTACGGCTTTCGTTCTTGTTTTCGTTTCCGTTTTCGGCTTTGTCGTCGTTTCCTTTACGATGAGACTCGGCGATCCGGGATTCAAATAGCGTCTCATCTCCCATTCTCCGGTGCCCTCGTACTGTGTGCTTCTCATTGTGATGTGAAAACACGACCGTCTTTCGTATTTCACATAGCATAGTCCCTCATATCGCAATTCATACAAAACCTGTGCCAATACCAGTTTGCAGTAGTCCACCACCGTGTCGCATTCGTTCCCATAACGGTATCGCTGTGCCGACAGGTCGAAAGTGGTGCCGTACATATGGCACGAAGTGTCTGTCGCATTTCGGTTCACCCTGCGCAGCCGCTGTTCGCTCTCTTCCGTGCGCAGTGCCGAGGTGACGATGACCCGGTAGTTTCCCTTTTCGGGATATTGCTCCTCCATGAGTTGTTCAAACCGTACCCCTATGTATTGCAGCAGCAGCGTCGCTTCGGGTGTCAAATAAGGCCGAGCATGATACATCGTGTCCACATGATACCATTTCGTGCTTCGCAGCAATACGAGTTCTTTGCTCTTTGCCGGATCTCCCAGCTTGTGAGGGTCTATCCCACTGCGTCTTGCGGCAACCAGTTGGACATGGTTCGAGTCGTTGAAAATCTGGCCGTATGTTCGTCCGTTCAGCTCCAGTGTCGGGACTTTATTTGCACACAAGCGTTTGCGGAATACATAAGTATCCCCCTTCTCCCCCTTCGCGGCACGATCCGCTTCGTTCAGTTTCCCTTCTGTTGTCGATGAATCGATAAGGTTCGAACCCTTCTTCGCTTGGCGTGCCGATACAAAAACTACAATTCCGATAACCAACACAATCAGAAACCACAGGTGAAAGTGTCTTTTCCCTCCCTGCGGATTCTTGTCTCGTGAGGCCGAACCGAAATTGTGGCGATACATCATGGATGCCTATCTCCTTACAAAGCGTTGGTTGATAGTGGAACCGTTAAGTGTTGAGGTAAGCACCATTGTGTCTTTTCCATGCAGTTTTACCAAATGCATATCTGCTATCGTCCCTTGCGGGTTTGTGACAAACAGTGTGTCGTTTTGTGCACTCGTGTACCACACGATATCCTGATCCATCACTTCCGCATGGTACTGGTGGCCTTTCCGCAAATTGGTTCCAGCAAAGCGTCCGCTGCTGTCAACAACCTTTTCGTCCGACAGTTCCCACACCTGCTCCATACCATGATCTGCCATCTTGATGCAATCCTCACCGAAGCAGAACTCATCTAGCATCCATTTTCCTTCCAGCGTTTTGCTTCCGTCACAACTGAACAAACACACCGCTGTCGTCAACAGGGCTGCCAGACACCATATGATTCTTCCTTTTGTTGTTTTTTTCATTCTGAAGTCAAAGTTTATGTTTTTTTCGTTTTTGTTTTCGTCAAACAGTTTTTGTCCTCGTCAGAGTTGCTTTGCAAATCCAAGTAAATCATCGTATACATAATCTACCAACCAGGGGAAATCACGAGCTGTATCCCGTTCCTCTCCCACCAGCACAGTCGTCATTCCCGCGCGTCGACCGAAGAGCATGTCGCTTCGTGTGTCTCCCACCATGATGGCCTTTTTTAGCGACACGCCATCAAAATCTCTGCGTGCCTGCAATGCCATCCCTATCGATGGCTTCCGCTGGAATGAATGTTCGCTTTTCAGCGCCCCGCAATGGTATATCCTGTCTATCCGTCCTCCGCCAGCCTCCACAGCCGTCAGCAATTTCGCATGAATGCGCGTCAGGTCAGCTTCGCTCATCAATCCCTTTCCGATACCCTGCTGGTTTGTGACCATGAAGATGTGTTCGAAACGTTTGGCAAAGATGCTCATCGCTTCCACCACTCCGTCAATCAAGACAAAATCCTCCTCGCGTGTCACATATCCGTCTACGATGCGACGGTTGATAACTCCGTCCCGGTCCAGAAAGAGTGTCGTCTTCTGCTCCAGTGCCGTATGGTTACTCATAATCAGCCTTCCTATTCGGTGAGTTCTTTCTCAATCAGATATGTGTTTCTTGTCGACGAGTTTCGGCAGATAAGTTCCCCGAGGAAACCTGCCAGAAACAGCATTGCGCCCAGCACCACAAATAGCATTGACAGGTAAAACCACACACTGTTTGTCAATGCAATCTTTCCGCACAGCCGCAGGATGCACACCAGCACCAGCGCCACAAATCCCAGAACGAAGCATCCCGAACCCACCAGTCCGAAGAAATGCATTGGCTGTTTGCCGAATTTCGACATAAACATGATGGACATCAAGTCCAGATAGCCGTTTACAAAACGGTTCAGTCCGAATTTCGTCACACCAAACTCTCTTTTACGGTGTTGCACCACCTTCTCGCCGATCTTGGTGAATCCAGCCCATTTGGCTATTACGGGTATGTAGCGGTGCATCTCGCCGTACACCTCAATGCTCTTCACCACATCGCGGCGGTATGCTTTCAGTCCGCAGTTGAAGTCATGCAGCTTGATGCCCGACATCTTCCGCGTCGTCCAGTTGAAGAATTTCGAGGGTATATTCTTTGCCAGCTTCGAGTCGTAGCGTTTTTTCTTCCAGCCCGATACCAGATCGAAGCCATCTTCTGTTATCATCTTGTACAACTCCGGAACCTCGTCGGGACTGTCCTGCAGATCCGCGTCCATGGTGATCACTACGTCGCCTTCCGCATGTGCGAAACCAACGTTCAAAGCTGCCGATTTGCCATAGTTGCGGCGGAATTTCACCCCCTTGTAGCAAGGGTTCTCCCGGTGCAGTTGCTCTATCACCTCCCACGACCGGTCTTTACTTCCGTCGTCAACCATGATTACCTCATAGCTGAAACCGTGTTCCTTCATCACGCGGTCTATCCATTCCGCCAAATGTGGCAGCGATTCGTCTTCATTGAAGAGCGGTACAACAATACTTATATCCATATAGGGTTTGATAATTTAAAAGTTTAAAAGGTTCGTTTATTTTTGGTTATCGTTTTCGTTATCTATAGTTGAATATTATCTCTCTGTCCTCAAAATCAGCGCTGCTATAAACGCCGTCATGATACTCATCACTGCCGTCAGGAAAGCGCCGATCATTGCCCATGTCACTATGGTATAGTTCCGCATTACTGCTATGGTTTGCTCTTTCTCTTCAGGTGTCCCGTTGCCGTGCATCTCTCCGTCGATAAACCGTTCCATGCACCGACCCGGAAAGCCCGTGTCTATAACACCTCCATACAGCAGCAGAAACAGTCCGTATACAATAGCTGCCACTATTCCCAGTCCCAATCCATATAACATCAGTTCTTTAAAGAAAACCTTCCGTTCGGGAAGATGTACCCTGTAGCGGTAGGCAAAAAACAGCGTTGCTCCCAGCAATGCCAAGTCTGTATATAGCGTATGAGGCACTTCAATGGGATAGTATATCAGCTTCATGAACAGCACCACAAAGCACAAAAATACGCCTGTGAAAAACCCGTCACGCAGATAAGCCACCCTGTATCTTCCGTAGATTTCTGATTGATATCTTCTTATGAATTTCATGCCACACAATTATGCTTTGCAAAGTTACACTTTTTTATAATAATATCAGGACTTTTTTATTTCTTCTTTTTTCAAAAAAAGGAAACGACCCTCATGATTGGCAAAAATGGCATATCCTCTTTTTGAAAATATTGCTCGAAAATTTTGCCATTCTAATTATTATTTTTATCTTTGCAAATTATTATTCATTATTTATATTTATCATTTCCGCATATTAATATATTGAAAAATACACTTTAACCATGAAAAAAACTGCATTCATTGCGGCGTTTGCTTGTTTGCTGTTCTCCTCCTGCCTGAAGGACGGATTCAACGACTTCGACGCCCTTCGTCACCCCATGACTTTCTATGGGACTGTCAATCCTACCTTGGGTGTACCCATCGGTGAGGGTTCCGCCACCATTTACGACATGCTCCACATGGTCCAGCTTTCCATGGCCTCCATGGAAGTGGGTCAGGACAGCATTATGACCATTACCTACGACACCTCCATGTCTTTCCACATCGACATGGAAAACTCCAAAAAACCTCACCCAGGCTCCAAAGATGACATCGTCTATGTCTCTAGCAACACCATCCAGGGTTTTGTCAACGTCGACCTGTTTGACAATATCACCTTCCTCGAAGGCGCCAACCTCGAAGTCGACAGCCTTCTGGTCTATCTTAGCGCCTATGTGAAAGGCAATTCCGACGACAGCCTTCAAACCTTGACTGCCATCCAAAACTACCACGTCCAAGTCTACTACGACCAACTATCCATCAGTATTCTCGGTCAGGACAACCATATCTACAATGTCGTTTCCATCGACGATTCCATCCCCATTACTGACCTTATTAGGGGCAGTGACATCGTTCTTTTCAACAACACTGACATCAGCAACGTCATCAATAAGCGCCCCAAGGAAATCCGCTACTCGGCCCGCATGAACATTGCCTTTGAAGCTGCTTTCTTTGCCACCCTCGGTGTCACCGAAGACGAATTTGTCGCTGACTCCATCGGTATCAAGCAGGTTGACATCGATGCCGACCTCAGCGCACGCTTCCCCATTTCGGCTTATATTGAAAACCTCCAGTATCAGACCGATATTGATTTTACCCACTCCGTTCACCTCGACGACCTTGTTATAGATTCTTCTATGCTCTTCCTCGAATGCACGAACGGCATACCTCTCTCGCTCAATGTCCGCGCACAGTTTGTCGACAACAACGACCAAGTGCTCTGCGAAGTACTTAATTCCACTGTCGACGGTGCCGAAATAGGATTGGTCAATAACCGCTATATCGCTGTTAACCCTTCCAGCTCTGTGCTTCAAATCCCCATCACACAACCGGTTTTCGAATCGATGCTTAATACTTCTAAACTCCGCATTACGGCAACGCTTAACACTTCCGAAGCTTCCACTCACCACAAGGTGGCCATCCGTGCCAACGACCGTCTTTTCTTGCGTGTCTATGCCAAACTCAAACCATCTTATACACTTGACTTCGATTTGTCTAATGGCGACAACAACAATTCGGAAGGAGGTAACAAATGAAAAAGCTTGCTCTTATTCCCGTCTTGCTGCTCATCCTTGCTGTGGCCATCCCCGTGGGTTCCAACGCCCAGTCTAGCAGCATCCTTTACGGCTCATCCCGCAATCCGCTGATGAACAGTGTCAACCCCGCGTTCTTCCCCTCCAACTCACGCGTCTACATTTCCCTTCCGGGTGTCAATATGAACTTTGTAAGCCCTCTCGCTTACAACAGCATCTTTCAATACGACTCGACTTCCGACCGTACCCTTATCAACGCCAACAGCATCCTCGACACCCTGGCTAACAATGGTGCAATCCGTCTCGGTACCAATGTCCACGCTGTTGGTCTCGGCCTAAATTTTGACAGGTTTTTCCTCACTTTCTCCACCCAGGCCAAAGTGGATATGAGTTTTGCCATTCCCCAAGGTCTTGTTACCTTCCTCAACGAGGGTAACTACGGACATGTAGGTGACGACTATATCGAACTGCTCGATGGCCAGCTGCTTACCGCTCGTGTCTATGGTGAAGCGGCTGTCGGTTTTGGTATGAATGTCAACGACAACCTCACCATCGGCGCACGTGCCAAACTCCTTGTCGGCTACTTCGACCTTTCCACTGCAGGCTCATCCGCCCGCCTTTACACAGCCGAAGACTATTCCGCCATTACTGGTGTGATGGACATCAATCTCCACAACACTTCGGTTCTTGAATCGGTCGAAGGCGCAGATGGAAAAACCACCTACAAACTGAGAACTTATCTTCCCAAAAACTACGGCATCAACCTCGACCTGGGTGTCCGCTATGCTACCGACCTTTTCGAAGTATCCGCCAGCATCGTCGACCTCGGTCCTGGTATCCATTGGACCGAAAACGTGCAAAACATTGTTTCTGCCCGCGAAGACAACAGCTTCACATTTACGGGTGTCGATGTGAGTTCCATGATGTCGGGCGGACGGCTCGACTCGGCGTTCGCTCAAACTTTGATTGACTCTCTGACAGCGCTCACCGAAACCAGAACTATCGCGGGTGAAGACTATTGGACCTCTACTCCCACCAAGGTCAACATCGGTGGCATGTTCCACATCAGTTCGGGATTCAGCGCTGGCCTCCATTTCCATGGAGAGTTCGATCGCAGTATCACCAAAGTGGGCGATGTCTTCAAGACCAAGAATGTTGGCTTCTACAGCAACACCTCTCTCCTTGCTCGACTCAACCTCTACGACTGGGTTGAAATCGTAGCCTCTGCCTCGCTTGTAACCAACAATAACCACGTTGATTGGTTTAACCCGGGTGTCGGTATCACCCTCACCCCCTTCCGCACACTGCAGATCTATGCTTTCCTCGACTACATTTCCAACATTTATCTGATTGACGCCAAACAGTTCAACGTATCAGCTGGTCTCAATCTCTTCCTCGGAAGCAGTTCTGCAAGATAGTCCAATCTTATCTAAAAAAAACTATTTTCAAAGTCTCAATGAATCATAAAAACAGGTTTTCGCTTTTTGCGATTCTTCTGACAACGGTACTCCTCGGCGCCTGTAACAGTGACATCGAGGAGTTCCGCTTTGTCGGAAAAGTGGTTGATGCCAAGATGTGCAACTCCAGTATGCTGGGCTACGTCATTGACATCACTTCTCCCGACAGCCTCGGTAGCGACATCACCACCGCCGGCGGCACATACCACCACGCCGTGATGGCCTATCGTGCCTCACGTGCCCTCCAAAAAGACGAGATTGTCTACGGTGTTGCCTATTTCACCAAAAGCTTTTCGGCACTCAACTGTCTGGGGCTCATTAATAACGACCTTCCCGAGATCATCCTCCTAAGCGTTGACGAGGACTCCACAACGTTTGGAGACTGACCTGAAAACAGACTCCCAAAACAAATCTCGAAGACAAATCGCCGTTCAAATTATCCCCTTTATCTTTAATCGCAAAACGTAAAACTTAAATCGTAAATGTCTAACATCGTCGCCATCGTAGGCCGCCCCAATGTGGGAAAATCCACTCTTTTCAATCGTCTGATTGAAGAACGCAAAGCCATCGTTGATGAAACGTCCGGCGTAACCCGCGACCGCCAATACGGCCATTCTGACTGGAATGGAAAACATTTCTCCGTTATCGATACGGGCGGCTATGTTATGGGCGGCGACGATGCCTTCGAAGTTGAAATACGCCGTCAGGTGGCGCTGGCTATCGACGAGGCCGATACCATCCTTTTCCTTGTCGATGCCAAAGAGGGGCTTACCCCCATGGATGAGGATGTGGCCGAGATGCTCCGTCGTTGTGACAAAAAGGTGCTGCTTGTCGTCAACAAGTGCGACACTCCCGCCCGTCAGGATACCATTGGCGAGTTCTACGCCCTCGGTCTCGGCGAGCTCTACCCCATCGCCGGTATTACTGGCAGCGGTACGGGCGATCTCCTCGACGCCGTTGTGGCCGATTTCGACGAGGGTGAAGAGGAAAACGACGACAATCTGCCCCGCATCGCTGTCGTGGGTCGTCCCAATGTGGGCAAATCTTCTTTCATCAATGCCATTACGGGAACCCAGCGCAATATCGTCACCCCTATTGCCGGTACCACTCGCGACTCCATTCTCACGCACTACAATCTCTTCGGTTTTGATTTTAATTTTGTTGATACCGCGGGTTTGCGTAAAAAACAGAAAGTCAGTGAAGATCTTGAATTCTACTCGGTGCTCCGCTCGGTTCGGGCCATCGAAAACAGCGACGTCTGCATACTCATGCTTGATGCTTCCCAAGGACTTGAACAGCAGGATTTGAATATTTTCGGTCTTGCTCAACGCAATCACAAAGGCATTGTCATTGTTGTCAATAAGTGGGATCTCATCGAAAAGGATAACAACACGCACAAGGATTTCGAGAATCTCATTCGCGAACGCATTGCCCCCTTCAACGATGTCCCCATTGTCTTCACCTCGGTCATCAACAAGCAGCGTATCCACAAGGTACTGGAAACCGCCCGGCAGGTCTTCGAGGCGCGTCAGCGGAAAATCTCTACCTCAGAGCTTAATGACAAGCTTCTCCCCATTGTCAAAGAGCAGAACCCGCCTCCCAGTGTCAAAGGCAAATGGGTAAAAATCAAATATATCACTCAGCTCCCTACCCCCTATCCACAGTTTGTCTTCTTCTGCAATCTGCCGCAGTATGTTCGCGACCCCTACCGCCGTTTTGTAGAAAACCGCATGCGTGAAATCTGGGATTTCCACGGCGTTCCGTTCAACATTTATTTCCGTGCCAAATAATGAGCGATATCCGTATTGACAAATACCTGTGGGCGGTTCGCCTTTTCAAGACTCGCTCACTCGCTACCGATGCATGCCGTTGTGGACATGTGAAAATGAACGGTCTGCCGCTCAAACCCTCCCACACCATCTCCGAAGGCGAAATATATGAACTCAACATCGACCAGACCCACCGTACTGTACAGGTCAAATCGCTGCTGTCCAATCGCGTGGGAGCTAAGCTTGTGGAGAACTACCTAACAGACCTTACCCCGCAAGAGGAGTACGAACGCATTCAGATGGTGCGACAATATGCCTTTGAGAAGCGCGACCGCGGTTCGGGTCGGCCCACCAAACGTGACCGACGCGAAATAGAAGATTTAAAAAACTGGTAATTAAAAACGCAACGTCACACTTGCCATCGGCGTGAGTGACATTCCCGTCCCACTCCATCCTAAATTGTTCCATCCGGATACCTGTCCGCTCACCGGTGTTGTTCCCAGCATCGGTGCCACGTTAAGTGTCAGATCGTCTGTAATCTGAAAATCGAACAAATGCCCGAAAACGTAGGCATCCAGCAGGTTGAGTCCGTATACGGCAACGGAAATGATGATTGATAGTTGGAATGTCTTGTTGTATGTCTCGTAGAGGTTGTAAATATTAGATGTGGGTATGTTGGCCATATCTGCATCCGAAGGGGTGTCGAAATGGTTGACGCGATACAGGTATTCATCCTTGTATGAGCGCATCTGTGTATAATTATAATAGGAATAATAGGCCATTCCTCCCAAAGCGGCATAGATGATGGGAATTTTCCAAGCCTGCCGGTTATACACCTGCCCGGCTCCCGGTAAAATGGCGGATAAAACCAATGCTCGGTTGGCGCTGTGCTCCTTCACCTCTGTCGTGGGATCGCTTTTCACAACAGGCTTCTCATCTTGCCGGTAAACGACACTGTCGTTTTGAGCCCATAGCGGCCCGCAAAACAAAACGGAAAAAAGAGTAAGACAGAACAGCCTTACTCTTTTACATTGATTCCGGTATTGTTTCTGACAGCTCAATTTCGCTTAATCAGTTTGATGATTCGTTCAAAATCTTTGTCGTTGTTGAAATGGATGGTCAGTGTTCCCTTGCCTCTCCGGCTGCGTTTTACCTCCACTTCCGACTGCAGGTATTGTTTGAGATCCGACCGAGAGGCAGCATGTACCTCAGGGAGTTCCTCTTTTTTGCGCACTGGACGAGTCTGGGGTTTCGACAGGTCCTTTACCAGCTGCTCCGTCTGACGGACCGACAGCTGTTTGTTGATGATGTCGTGCAGCAGTGCCAAGTGGGTTTGGGTGTCTTCAACGTTGACCAGACAGCGGGCATGAGCCATGCTGATTTGTTCGCTGCTGAGGGCCAGCTGCGTTTCCGATGGAAGGTTCAGCAGTCGGAGATAGTTTGTTATCGTCGAGCGGTTTTTGCCCACCTTCTCACTCAGTTGCTCGTGGGTCAGCTGGCACTCCTCAATCAAGGCGTTGTAGGAGAAGGCGATTTCCATTGCGTTCAAATTCTCGCGCTGAATGTTCTCCACCAGTGCCATTTCCATCATCTGCGAATCGGTGGCGATGCGGATATAGGCCGGTATCTCTTTCAGTCCGGCTTTTTGTGATGCCCGTAAGCGGCGTTCGCCGGCAATCAGTTGGTATTTCCCGTCGGGCATTCTCCGCACCGTGATGGGTGTGATGACGCCCTGTTGACGGATGGATTGCGCCAGTTCTTCAAGCGCTTCGTCATCAAAATCCTTGCGGGGTTGGAAAGGGTTGGCTTCTATGGCGTTGACAGGAATCGAGGTGATGGATGTCGTCAGGTTCGCTTTGCCCATGGCGGCGTCGATGTCGACATCGGGCAGTATCGATCCCAGTCCGCGTCCCAGTCCTGTGGATTTCTTTTTTGTAGGCATAGTCTTTCTACGTTCGTTATTCACTCTTCTGCATGTTGTTGCGTCGCAAAATCTCGTTGGCGAGATTGAGGTAGTTGATGGCTCCCGGACAAGAAGCGTCGTGCATGATGATCGACCGTCCGTAACTCGGCGCTTCCGCCAGCTTCGTATTGCGGTAAATCAGCGTGTCAAACACCATCTGTTTGAAATGTCCGCGCACATCCTCCACCACCTGGCGTGCCAGTCGCAGCCGTGAGTCGTACATCGTTATCAGCAGTCCTTCAATTGAAAGCTTGGGATTCAGGCGTGTCTGGACAATGCGCACTGTGTTGAGCAGTTTTCCCAGTCCCTCCAGTGCGAAATACTCGCTTTGAATGGGGATGATGACCGAATCCGAGGCTGTGAGGGCGTTGATGGTGATGAGTCCCAGCGACGGCGAGCAGTCGATGATGATGAAGTCGTAGTCGTCGCGAATCGGCTGCAGGGCTTTTGAGATGTAAAATTCGCGTTGTTTCTCGTTCACCAGGTCAATCTCCGCACCTACCAGGTCGATGCGTGTGGGCAGCAACCACAGGTTGGGTGTTTCTGTCTCAACCACACAGTCGCGGGCGGGCACCTGTCCCAGAAAACACTCATATGCGCTGTTCTCTACCGATTCGGGATTCACTCCCAGCCCCGAGGTGGCGTTGGCCTGCGGGTCGGCATCAATCAGCAGCACTTTGTATTCCAATACAGCCAGCGAGGCGGAAAGATTGGTGGCAGTAGTGGTTTTTCCGACACCACCCTTCTGGTTGGCTATCGAAATGATTTTTCCCATGATTCTAGATTAGAAGTTGAAATCGATTCCGTCAATGACATTGTTGTCCGCGCGCTCCTCGTTCGGCATATATTCGCCGTTGGCATCGTCGGGAGGTATCACGCCTGTCTCGATGAAACTGATGGCGTTCTGGAGTCCTCTCTGGAATTTGTCAAAATCTTCCTTGTAGAGGAACATCTTGTTTTTCTCGAAGTAAAAATTACCGGTGTTGTTGTCGAAAAGTTTCCGGCTCTCGGCGATGACGATGAATTTGTCGCCGCCTTTGGTCTCTTTCACATCGAAGAAGTATTTGCGCTTACCGGCACTAATCGACTGTGAATACAATTCTTCTCTCGTTCTGTTGCTGTTATAATCCATAACTATCTTGGGTTAAATTGAATTGGCAAAATTACATTATTTTTTTGACATGGGGACTCTTTTCTGAAAAAAACATTTCAACAGCCCTTTGTGGACGTGCTGTGAAACGTGTGATTGCATCTCTTTAGAATTTCTTGTGGGTCATGATGTCGAGCACCACGTCGTCGGTCTGGTCCATGCCTTCTTGTCCCAACCGTCCCAGGTTTCGGATTGAGAAGTCGGTGTCTTTTTCCGACAGTCCGTCGCATGCGTCGACCACCTTATCGTGCAACGCCAGCTCGGCACATACAAACGCACTGTACAGACCTGTCGACATCTTCAGCGCACACGAGGGTTTTGCCCCGTCGCACACCATGCCCGCCAACGTGTTGATCATGTTCTTAATGGCATAGCAAATCTGGTCGTAACTGCCGCCATGGAGGTAGGTGATGCCTGAGGTTACGCCAATCGAAGCATTGACGATGCCGCACAACGCTGACAGTCGCCCTATGCCGCGTTTTACGTATATCGACGTCAGATGACTCAGTATCAGTGCACGCGTTATCTCTTCATCGCTGCGTCCCTTTGCTTTGCCATATTCGTACACTGGCAGCGTGCAGGCAATTCCTTGGTTGCCGCTCCCACTGTTGGAGTAAACCGGCAGTGTGCAGCCGTCCATGCGGGCGTCCGAAGCTGCAACAGTGCGGGCGATGACCGTGTGCACTATGTCGCCTTCGGCATTCTCCATCAGTATGCGACCCGTGTTCAGACCGTAGCCTTTCAAGCCCTCGGTGGCGGCCACGCTGTTGAGCGTCACCGTCTCGCGGATAAACTCCAACTCTCCGATGGGTGCCGTCGTCGCGTATTCATACACCACACGTTCTGTCAACTGCGGCTCACTTCCGCCGCCGTCATCTGCATGGCTGTTCTGCGCCTCTTCGTCAATCAGTACCTCGTCGTTGTGGGACACAAAGACAAAGTTCGTATGGCGTTTCGAAATGATTGCTTTCGAACTGTCGTCGCCTTTGTGGCAAATGCACTCAATGTACAGCTTGTCTTCGCAGCGTTCTTTCAGACCGATATGGATGCGTTCGCCGTTATTGGCTAGCCATTCCTTGGCCTTTTCAACGACATCGTTGGGAACCGTCAGCACCTCAAGCTGCCGCTTGCTGTCGCCTGCCGTAAGGGCTATCGCCACCGCGATGGGCAACCCTATCATTCCCGTTCCCGGTATGCCCACACCCATGGCGTTTTTGAATACGTTCTTGCTCAGCAATAGCGTAGTTGTGTCGGGCATCGTGCCCAGCGCCTCGCGGGCTTTCGAAACACAGAGCGCCACTGCGCCCGGTTCCGTGCACCCCGTCGCCACCACCACCTCGCGCTGAATCAGCTCTCTGATTTGTTGACGGATTGTGTCGTTCATGTCGATTGCTATTTATTTCTCGAAAATTTTCTGCCAGTTTTTGTATTCTCGCTCGCGCCATGGACCGTTGTGGTAAACGTACGAGGCAATCATCGGGATAACAGTCGTACCTTCGGCATAGACCATCTGCTGCAGCTCTTCCGATACCTTGCCCCATGAACCTGCTTCCAGCAATGTCGACGACGAGCAGGCGCCGTCTCTCACGTCGGCCACCGTAATCTGGATGGCGTATTTGTGCATTGGCACCTCGTGACCCAGAATCTCGGCGCAGACAACCGTGTCCTGTGCGAAGTTCTTCGGCGTACCGCCGCCCACCATGAACAGACCTGTTTCGGGAGCCGCCATTTTGATTTTCGTCAACTCTACAAAGTCGCACACCGAGTCGATGCTCAGGTAGGGTTTTCCTGCGTTGGCACGTTCCCACTGGTGCTTGCCGATGCCGAAGCCTGCCGAGCTGTCCGAGAAGGCGGGACAGAAAATAGGCACTCCGCATTCGTAGCAAGTCTGAATCAAGCTCTCCTTCTTCACACTGCGTCCGTTGTGGAGCCATTTGCCCAGCTCGTAGATAAACTCGCGTGAGCTGTAGGGACGGGCCTCCAGCATGTTGGCCAGCTCATAGGTTGCGTTGTCGCAAGCCTGCAGTTCCTCTTCGTCAATGAAGGTGTCGTATATGCGGTCGATATAGAGTTCGCGCAGCTTTGTGTCGGGAATCACGTTTTCTTTCGTTCCAATATAGTGTTTGAAACCCAGGGCTTCGAAAAGGTCCATGTCGATAATCGACGCACCCGTCGAAACAACCACATCAACCATCTTGTTGCGCACCATGTCCACATACACCTGCATGCAGCCCGCCGCCGAGGTCGAACCGGCGATGGTCAGGATGTTCGTGCAGTCTTTCTCCGCGCACATCTTCATGAGAATGTCGGCGGCACGAGCCGTGTCGCGCGAGGTGAACGACATGTGGCGCATCGCGTCAATAAGTTCTGTCGAATTGTACTTTTTGATGTCAATGTGTTTGACAGTTTCTTTCAGAAGATCCTTCTTTTCCATTTTTAAAATATCTTAATTATTATTGAATTACAATATTATATTTGATTCCGCATACAATCGGTTCAAAGTGCAAAAATATGCAAAAAAATCGATTATTAGACAAAGTAATGTTTATCGTTTGATGTTTAACACTTTAAAGTGCCTTTAAAACATATCCTCGTTTTCGTGGTTCATTTTCGAGTCCACCACAATCGACATTCCCTGTCCGCTGGCCTGATCAAAACCCTCATTCGGCGTCAGCCCTGAGGCAATCGATACAGGACCTTCGTAGTCGCGGTTCTCGAAACGTGCGAACTTGCTCACGAATTTCAGTCTTACCTCGCCGGTCTCACCGCTACGGTGCTTTGCAATGATGATGTCGGCCATGCCGATGGTCGAACCTCGGTCATCCTCCATAATCTGGTAGTATTCAGGTCGGTAGATAAACATCACAATATCGGCGTCCTGTTCGATAGCACCCGATTCGCGAAGGTCGGAGAGTTGTGGCTTCTTTGTCCCGCCGCGGGTCTCGACGGCGCGTGACAACTGCGACAGTGCCAGCACGGGCACCTGCAGCTCCTTCGACAGGGCCTTCAATTGACGCGATATCATACTGATTTCCTGCTCTCTGTTTCCGTTTCTTGGTAGGTCTCCCCCGCCCTGCATCAGCTGCAGGTAGTCGATAAACACCATCTGGATGTCATGCTGTTGCTTCAGTCGGCGGCATTTGGCGCGCAGTTCGAAAATGGAGAGCTGTGGTGTGTCGTCGATGTAGATGGGAGCTTCCGTCAGCACCTGCGAACGAGCATACAGCTGGTTTTTCTCCCAGTCGGGCAGCTTCTCGCCCTTCTTCAGGCGGTCTCCCGAAATGCCCGACTCACTGCTGATCAGTCGCATCACCAGTTCCACTGCCGTCATTTCCAGCGAGAAGAAGGCGATGGGTTTTTTCATATCTACCGCAATGTTGCGTGCTATCGACAGGGCGAATGCGGTCTTTCCCATGGCGGGACGCGCGGCCAGGATAATTAGGGTGCCCGGTTGGAACCCCGCCGTCGTACGGTCCAGGTCGACAAAACCCGACGGCACACCGCTGTAGGAGCTTCCGTTGTCCTGCGCCGCCTGTATCTGTTCGTATGCGCTCTTCAGCACATCCTGCATATTGCGGTATTCTGTGTGGAAATTTTTCTCGTCGATGTCCATGAGCTGCTGTTCTGTTTTGTCCAGCAGTGTCAGCACGTCGGTTGTCTCGTCGTAGGCCTCTGTCAGCGTCTGCGTTGAGATACGGATGATTTCGCGCTGGATGAACTTTTCCGACAGGATGCGCGCGTGGAATTCGATATGTGCTGCCGACACTACATGGTTTGTCAGCTGCGAGATGTACATGCTGCCGCCCACCTCCTCCAGCCGACCCTCGCGTATCAGTTGCTGGGTGACTGTCAGCATGTCGACAGGTTTCGACTGCTCGAAGAGTGTCAGTATGGCGCGAAAAATTACTTGATGTTCAGGACGATAGAAATATTCCTCCCGAAGCATCTGTATCGTGTTGTTCAGCGCGTTCTGGTCAAGCAGCAATGCACCCAGAACGGCCTCCTCCAGCTCTATCGATTGCGGCGGCGTCTTCCCGTTCAGCGAGAACGCCTGCTCGTATGTCATTCTTTCTTTTCTCTTTGCGACGTTTTTCACACTTGTTTCCATGCTGCAAAATTACATTTTTTTTTTGAAAAAAGAATAGAGTGTTTTTAAATATTTCTTTTTTCTTAGCGGACACCTTCACTTTTCTACAATTTTTTTTGGGGGGGGACGTTATTTAATATATAAAAAGGATAAAGAGTTGTATAGTCTAAAGGGGATTCTCGTATAATCACTGTAGTGTATATATCTGTTGATGCATCTTTATCGTTATAATGTTGTTTTAAGAATACATAATAAAATGAAATACTATCCCGCTGCCAAAATGCTTGCACTGGCGATGCTGATGATTCTTGCGGTCGACTTGCACGCCCAGCGTCACCGCAACAGGAGCATCTTCCAAGCCTACCCCATTGTCGGCGCTACCGCTTCGCAGATTCGTGGCGACGAACTGCGCGGTTTCAAAAAATGGGGCTTCACTGCCGGTGTGGGTTCTACGCTCTCACTTTCGGACGATGGCATGTGGAAGCTCTCGCTCGAGGCCTCCTTTTCCCAGCGCGGCGCTTTTAACAACACCCACAATCCCTACAGCCTTTACGACTTCACGCTCAACTACGTCGACATCCCTCTCACCCTTCACTTCACCGACCCTTACGGCGGCATCACCATTGGTGCGGGCCTCTCGTACAGTCGCCTCGTGCAGCAGCCTCACGGCAACCTGCTCTACATCCCCACCTATTTTGTGCCCGACACCTCTGATCTGAGCTTCCTGAAAAATGACCTCGCCGCCGCCATCGACGTCCGCTTTCCGTTGTGGAAAGGTCTTACCCTCAGTTTCCGCTATCAGCATTCGCTTATCCCCGTGAAAAAGGGTTGGTCGTTCACCGAATACAATCAGATGTTTTCGGGCGGCAGCAAGACCTGGTCCAACGACCTTTACAACTCCTCCATCTCGATCAGACTGCTCTACGTCTTCGGAGAGCAGAATAGCCACAACAAGTATAACCGCAAGAAAAAATACAAAAAAAGAAGATAATGCCCCGTATCGCTGTTTTCCCGGGTTCGTTCGACCCCATGACCACCGGCCATCTGGCGCTGCTCGACCGCGCCCTGCCGCTGTTTGACAAAATCATTGTCGCCGTGGGTGTCAACAAAGACAAACAATGCGCTTTCCCCCTCGACGAACGCCTGCAGCGCATCCGCAACGCCGTCGCCCACATGCCGCAGGTGGAGGTTGAGACGTACGAGACGCTCACTACCGACTTCTGTCGCGAGAAAGGCGCCCGCTTTATTGTGCGCGGCATCCGCTCACTCGCCGACTACGAGTACGAGCGCAATATCGCTGACATCAATCGCCGTATCGCCCCTGATATCGAAACGGTATGTTTCTTTGCCGATCCCGCCCAGGCGGTGGTCAGCAGCTCCTTGATTCGCGAACTCAAAGCTTTCGGCAAAGACTATTCTGAATTCCTTGCCTGACACAAAAATGCTTTTCCTCGACACGCCCATAGAATTTCTCAAAGGCGTTGGCCCTGCCCGAGCCCAGCTGTTGCAACGCGAACTGGACATCTATACCTATGGCGACCTGATCGAGCATTTCCCTTTCCGCTATGTCGACCGTTCACAACAAACGACCATCCGCAACATCGACATCAACGAACCGCTGGTCGTTTTGCGGGGGAAAATTGACCAGATGCATACTGTCACTACGGGTCGCAATGTGCGCCTCACCGCCCGCCTCACCGATTCCACCGGCGCGATAGAGTTGGTGTGGTTTCAGGGAGTAAAATGGATCAAGGACTCGCTCAAGCCTGACGTCGAATACATCGTCATGGGAAAACCCTCCGTTTACAACGGTCACATCAATATCGCCCACCCTGACCTGGAACGTGCCGACCGCGACACTATTTCGTCAAAAAAATACATTCCTGTCTATTCCTCTACTGAAAAACTCAAGGCCAAAGGTCTCAACTCGAAAGGCATCGCCAAAATCATGGAGCAACTGCTCTTTATGGCCAAGGACCGCATCCCTGAGACACTGCCCATCGAACTCATACGGCAATACCGCCTCCCCTCACGCGCCGATGCCATCGAGGTAATACACTTTCCACGCACCCCTCACGACATCGCGCTCTCGATACAGCGCATGAAATTCGAGGAACTTTTCTTCCTCCAACTTGACTATCAGTACGCCAAACATGAACGCCAGAAACGCACCGACGGATTTCTTTTCCCTGTCGTGGGCGACGCTCTCAACCGCTTTTACAACGAAAAACTGACCTTCAGCCTCACCAACGCCCAGAAACGCGTTGTCAAGGAAATTCGCGCTGATATGCGTAGCGGTCACCAGATGAACCGCCTCTTGCAGGGCGATGTCGGTAGCGGCAAAACGCTTGTCGCGCTGCTCACCATGCTTATCGCCGTCGACAACGGCTACCAGGCCTGCTTGATGGCTCCCACCGAAATACTGGCCAACCAGCACTACAACAATATTTCCCACATGCTCGAGGGGCTGGATGTCAGCGTCGAACTGCTGACAGGCTCTGTCAAACCGGCTGCCAAACGCCGAATCAAGGAGCGGCTCGCCGACGGCACCACACGGCTCCTCATCGGAACCCACGCCGTTATCGAGAAGGACGTGCGTTTCCAGAATCTGGGATTCGTGGTCATTGACGAACAGCACCGCTTTGGTGTTGAACAACGCGCAAAACTGTGGGCGAAAAACAACCGCCCGCCGCATGTGCTCGTGATGACGGCAACGCCCATCCCCCGCACGCTGGCTATGACGCTTTACGGCGATTTGGACTGCTCGGTCATCGACGAGCTTCCCCCGGGACGCAAAGCGGTCAAAACGCTTCATTGCACCGACGCTCAGCGACTCAAAGTCTTCTCTTTCATGCGTGGCGAAATCGCCAAGGGAAGACAGATTTATGTGGTTTACCCTCTCATCGAGGAATCGCAGTCGCTCGACCTCAAAGACCTCATGGACGGCTACGAAAGTATTGTCCGCGAATTTCCCTTGCCGCAATACCAAATCAGCATCGTCCACGGACAGATGGACAGCGAAGCCAAAGACTACGAAATGAACCGCTTCAAATCGGGACAAACGCAGATTATGGTCTCCACTACTGTCATCGAGGTGGGTGTCGATGTGCCCAACGCCACTGTCATGGTCATCGAAAACGCCGAACGCTTCGGTCTTTCGCAGCTGCACCAGTTGCGTGGTCGTGTGGGAAGAGGCGGAGACCAGTCGTACTGCATCCTTATGACGGGCAATAAGCTCTCCTCCAGCGCTCGCGAACGCATCCAGACCATGGTAGCCACCACCGATGGGTTTCGCATCGCCGAAGCCGACCTGAAACTTCGTGGTCCCGGTGACCTGCAGGGACTCCAGCAAAGCGGCATATTGCAACTCAAACTGGCCGACATTGTGGGCGACGAACCCATTGTCCGCGCCGCCCGCGAAAGTGTGCAGGCCATCCTTCAAAATGACCCCGCACTCGAACAAATTGAACACAGCTGCCTCAAACTCTATCTCCAGAAAAACAAACGCGCCCTGCAATGGGGGAAAATCAGTTGAGTAACTTTCGACCCTTTTCAATCTTATGAACCTCAAAATATGTATACATCATGAATACCCGCTCGTTCGTCCAGTTTAACTCCCGTTTCTGCTTTCTCTTTTTGATTCTTTCCTTTTCTTCAGCGATTGCCCAGACGCCTGTCGACGCAACCCTCGAAAAAGGCCGCAATGCTGAGAATCTCGGACTTTTCGACCGCGCCCAGACCTATTACAACCAGGCCATCGCCGAAACTCCCGACAATGCACAGCCTTATATTTTCCTGGGTATGCTGCAGGAAAAACAGATGCATTTCAACGAGGCCATTGCCTCCTTCCGTCAGGCGCTCCAGTTGGCTCCCGACGACCCCGACGCCAACCATCATATCGTTTTCTGCTATGTGGAAAATGGCGATTTTGACGGTAGCAAAAGCGGTCATTTCCAAGGAGAGGAGGCTCTTCTGGCAATGGCGGAACGTGCCATCGAGCTCAATCCACAGAATGCCTTGGTGCTCTGCAATATCGCCCTCATCTACAACCATCAAAAGCATTTCACCAATGCGCTGCTTTGGGCGAAAAAGGCGCTGGCTGTCGACGACAAGTCGCCGCGTGTCCACAATACGCTTGGGGTCATCTACTACCACAAGGGCAACGACAGCGAGGCCCTCGGTGAGTTTCGTAAGACGCTTTCGCTCGATCCCGACAACATCGACGCCTACTTCAACCTGGGGGTCATGTATACCGAAAAAAACAATTTCGAGACCGCCATCAGCTACCTGAAGAAGGGTCTCCAACGCGACAATAAATCTATCAAACTCTACTATTTTCTAGGAATTGCTTATATGCAGCGCGGCGACGACAACAAGGCCATCCAGTGCTATGAGGCCATTCTGTCCATCGATAGCCTCTATACCCCTGCCTACAACCAGCTGGGCGCCGTCTATGGCCGTAAAGGCAACTACGACGAGGCCATCGCCTATCACCAGAAAGCTTCGCGCATCGACCCCAATGATGTGGAATCGTTCAAATGCCTCGGGAAGGTCTATGCCGACAAGGGCGACTACCCCAAAGCGCTGCGCAACTACCAGAAAGCAGTGGCCATCAACGACCGTGACCACGAGACCTATTGCCTGATTGCCAAGCTCTATGCCAAGCAGGGAAACAGTGCTCGCGAAACGTCGAGCTACAAAAAAGCCGCCAAACTGGGCAATAAGGAGGCGCAAGCCTGGATGGTCTCCAAGGGACTGGCTTGGTAACGCCTGTACCCTTGAAACAGATACTGAAGCACCCTCGCCGGACAACAAGTCTAATTTCTTGTTGATAAATTTTTTACTAAAACGGAAACCCTGCGTAAAAAATATGTATTTTTGTAGGGTTCGGAACAAGTAGTAAAAATGCCGCTGACATTTGATAATGAACTTATTGAACGCTTTTCGGTCTACATCGAAAAGGCGCGAAACATTGTAATCCTGTCGCATCAGAATCCTGACGGCGATGCAGTGGGTTCTGCTCTGGCTTGTTTCCATTGGCTCCGTTCCGCTTTCTTTGCAGGAGAGAACTGTCCGGTCCTGCAGGTTATCCTTCCGCATGATTGCCCTTCAGATGCGCGGTATTTGCTTGGAAGTGAAACCATTCTCAGTGCACAGCGTGACCTCAAGCGCTGTGAGGATGCCATCGGCGAAGCTGACCTGATTCTGGGAGTCGATTTCAACGACGCCAACCGGGTGATGCCGCTTGACAAGGCCTTGAGTGAAAGCCGCGCGGCAAAACTGCTGGTAGACCACCATCATCACCCCAATCTGGAACTTTTCCCCACCACGCTCTCGGTTCCCGACCTGTCATCGACATGCGAACTGCTCTACTGGCTCTTCGTGCAGATTATCGGTGACAACTCCATCAACGACGACATAGCCCGCTGCCTCTATCACGGCATCAACACCGATACGGGTTGTTTTGCCTACGCCAACGAGGATGCCACGCTGTATGAGGCCACCGCTGCCCTGATGCGCCATCCGCTCGACGCTGCCAATGTCCATCATCGGCTTTTCAACAGTTACAGTATTCGAAAAATGCAGATTCTCGCTTTCCTGTTGAACCAAAAACTACGTATCTTCGAACAACAGCGTTTTGCCTATTTCGCAATCAACGCTGACGAACTGAAACGGTTGGGAGGCACGGCCGAAGACCTGGAGGGTCTGGTTAACTACACGTTGATGATGGAACCCATTGAGGTGGGTGTTTTTGTAAAGGAAACCGACGGACGGGTGCGCCTCTCCTTCCGGGCGAAAAAAGACTTCGATGTCAACCTTTTTGCCCGCAAGTATTTTGGCGGTGGCGGACATACCAAGGCCTCGGGGGCTACTTCGCCCTACAACTTCGACGAGACTATCAGGGTTTTGGAAGAAAATATGTTGAACGAAATGAATGCTTTCCTGCGATGAAACATAAGGTTCCGATATGGTTTTTGTTGCTGGCTCTGGTCTCCTGTCACAACGACCCGCCGATGGTGCTGCCCGCTCCTCAAAAGGGTCCCGATTTGAAGGAGAACATGATCCGGGCCAACAAGACCATCGCCGAAGCTGAGGAGACTTCCATTAATGAATATGTCGCCCGCCGGGGATGGCAGATGCGGCAGACCACCAATGGTGCAAGGGTGTGGGAATATGAGCTGGGCAGCGGTCCTCAGATAGCCTATGAGGACAGCGTCCACATGGTTTACGACGTGGAGGCCATCAACGGAACCACCTTTTACAAAGGGGTGGAGGAAACGTTTGTCGTGGGTCGTCGACAGGAAATGACGGGACTCGATGAAGCGATGCTTTTGCTCCACCACGGCAGCCGGGCCAAGGTGATACTCCCCTCTCGCATGGGATACGGTATCGGTGGTGACGGCGACCGAATTCCGCAAAGCGCCATCCTGGTAATAGATTTGAAAACGAAAAATAATTGACGCGAACAACTTTAAACGTAAAACATATAACAATAATAAAAAAATGAAAAAAGTATTCAAATTCTTTGCTGCAACCCTGCTGGTATCGGCTGGGATGATGATATGCAGCTGTTCCGGTAACAAAATGAAGACGACCGAGAACGGATTGATGTATAAATTTATTGAGGAGAACAAGGAGGCACAGCAGGTGCAGGTAGGCGATGTGCTGGTAGGTGTGTGCACCATTCGTCTGGACGACAGTGTGCTGAACACTATTTCCTCTCCCGACCGTCTCTATCCTCCTGTCAGCCAGCCGCTGTTTCCGGGCGACTTGAATGAGGGTCTGCTGATGATGCACATCGGCGACAAAGCCGTTTTCGCCGTTGAAGCCGACTCGCTGGCCAAGAGAGGTATGCGCTTTCCCTCCTTCTACAAAGAGGGTGCCGGCATGAAAATCTACTATGAGATTTCGCTCGTCGACCTCGTCACCAAAGCAGAGTTTGACGAAGAAAAATCAAACTACTACGAAAACATGCAGCAGCTGAAAGCGGAAGAAAAAGCCCAATTGGAGCAATATGTGAAGGACAACAAGTTGAAAGGAACCGCTGATGAAGATGGCCTGTATGTGATTGTCAACAAGAAAGGCAACGGCCCCAAGGTGGAAATCGGTCGCAAAGTGGCTATCAACTACACGGGCAAATTGCTGGACGGCAAAATTTTCGACACCAGTGTGGAAACGGTGGCGAAAGACAACGGTGTGTATGATGCACGCCGCAAATACGGTCCTTACGAGTACAAAGTGGGTGAGATTGCGCTGATTCGCGGATGGGAAGAAGGCGTAATCAACCAGCCTGCCGGCAGCAAGCTGACGTTGGTGATTCCGTCGGAAATGGGCTACGGTCCGCAGGGTGTTCCGGGTTCGATTCCTCCGAACAGCCCGCTTGTTTTCGAGATTGAAATTGTCTCGGTGAAGTAAAGATTAATAGGTAAAAAAAATCTTTTTTATGCTGAATATTGTTTTATTTGGAGCACCGGGTGCGGGAAAAGGAACGCAGTCGGATCTTTTGGTTGAGAAATACAAGCTGAACCATGTGTCGACAGGTGATTTGCTGCGTAAAGAGATAGCCAACGGCACAGAGCTGGGCAAACGCATCAAAAGCATCATGGACAGCGGTAGTCTGGTGAGCGACGATATCGTTGTCGAGATGATTGACAATGCCATCGCCAACGACAAGCAAGGTATGCTGTTCGATGGTTTTCCCCGCAATGTGGCACAAGCCGAGGTGCTTGACCGGCTGCTGGAAAAACATGGTCGCAAACTGACTTGCATGGTTAGTCTGGATGTTCCGCGCGAAGAGCTGATTCGCCGTATGCTGGAACGAGCCAAAGTGTCGGGTCGCAGTGACGACAACGAAGAAACCATCAAGAACCGGCTGAAGGAATATGAGGCCAAAACCCTTCCGGTTGCCGCATACTATGAGGGCAAAGGCCTTCATGTGAAAGTCAACGGATTGGGCGACATCAAGGCCATTTCCGAGTCGATTGTTGCAGAAATAGAGAAGTTGAAATGACTTCGAACTTTGTCGACTATGTAAAAATATTGGTCCGTTCTGGTAAAGGCGGTGCGGGATCTGCGCATCTTCTGCGAGTGAAATACAACGCAAAAGCGGGTCCCGACGGTGGCGACGGCGGACGCGGCGGTCATGTGATGCTGCGAGGCAACACCAACCGTTGGACGTTGCTGCACCTGAAATACACGAAGCATGTCTTTGCCGAAAACGGACAGAACGGAGGCCAGAATCTGTGTACGGGCCGCGAAGGTGCCGACCAGATTCTGGATGTGCCTCTGGGATGTGTCTGCCGCGATGCGGAAACAGGCGAACAGCTGTGCGAGATAACCGAGGAGGGGCAGACGGCCATCATCGCCAAAGGCGGCCGCGGCGGATTGGGCAACGACCATTTCAAGTCGCCCACCAACCAGACACCGCGGTATGCGCAACCGGGCGAACCTGCCGAGGAACGGTGGGTGATTATCGAACTCAAAATGTTGGCTGACGTGGGTTTGGTGGGATTCCCCAATGCGGGCAAATCGACATTTCTCTCGGTGGTCTCGGCGGCCAAACCGGAAATAGCCGACTACCCTTTCACTACATTGGTGCCCAATTTGGGCATCGTGAAGTACCGTGACGACCAGTCGTTCTGCATTGCCGACATTCCGGGTATCATTGAAGGAGCTGCTGAGGGTAAAGGATTGGGACTACGTTTCTTGCGACACATAGAGCGCAACTCGATACTGCTCTTTATGGTTTCGTGCGAATGCATGGATATCAAGAAAGAGTATCAGGTGTTGCTGAACGAGCTGAAGAAGTACAATCCGGAATTGCTCGACAAGCAACGCGTATTGGCAGTGACCAAATGTGACATGTTGGACGAAACGATGATCCAGCAGATGAAACGCACATTGCCTCGAACGTTGCCTACTATCATGATTAGTGCCGTTTCGGGTTATCATATTCAAGAACTGAAAGATTTGTTATTCAGTAAGCTGCATGGAGAAGATTGAAGCATTGGATGAAAGCTTGTTTTGGTGGGTCAACAGCCACCATGCCGCCTTTTGGGATTGGACATTATGGATATTCAGCCAACCGTGGAGTTGGCTGATTGTGATTCTGGCGGTATATGCTCTCGTAGTGTTGCGAAATGACAGAAAAAGCTGGTTGTGGATCTTGATAGGTATCGCATTGTGTTTCCTTTTTGCCGACCAAATCAGCAACAACGCCATCAAAGACGGAGTTCAGCGACTTCGTCCCTGCTATGCTTTTGAGGATGTCCGTATGTTCCATACGGGACGCGGGGGACAATATGGTTTTGTCTCCTCGCACGCAGCCAATGCTTTTGCCGTTGCCATGTTTCTCAGTCTGGCGTACGGGAAACGGAAAACGGAGCATGGAACCCGAAGAACGCTCCTGCCGGTATTGTTGATGGTGTGGGCTGCCATTGTAGGTTACAGCAGGGTCTATCTGGGGAAACACTTTCCCGGTGACGTGATTTGTGGCGGATTGCTGGGCCTGGGAATCGGTGCGGCACTCTATTTCGCCATCTCAAGAATCAGACTGTGGATTTCATCCAGACGGTCGGCGTGAAGTATCTGACGCTTGTGCTCCTCCGTTCCGGGCAAAGCGCGCATCAACAGACACCAGTATTCTTTCATTTTCCTTGTTTTTGCCTGCGAGGTGATGTCCAGTTGCAGGATGTCGTCCATAAGTGATTGGATGAAGCGGGAAACGGTTGGTGTGTTGGAACCGGCGGGAATGTCCTCCTGCGGGAAATCTGATGGGTATTGTTGTCGAATCGTAAGGGGAAGCAACGGATTGTAGAGCGCTCCCCGACCGATCATCACAGCTTTTATGGAAGGGAAATCGGTGCGTATTTTTCGGTAGTCGAATGGGGTGAAAATATCTCCGTTGTAAATTACAGGGTGTTTGATTGTGGGCAGTATTTCTGCCATCTTTTTCAGATTGGGAAGTCCTGAATAGACCTGCTTTCCGATGCGCGGGTGCACGGTTACGTTTTTCAGCGGGAAATCGTTCAGAACAGGGATGACGGCATCGATTTCATCGGGTGAATAATAGCCTAGACGGATTTTGACCGAGAGTGCCGGACGTATGTTAGGAAGTACACTTTCAAGAATGTGACGCAACTCGTTGGGATAGGGCAACAATCCCGAGCCTCTGTGCTTGTGGGCCACACGGCGCATGGGACATCCCAGATTCCAGTTCACCTCGTTGTAGCCCAATTCGTGGAGGCGATTGGCCAAATCGATAAATTCATCGATTTCGTGTCCCAGAATCTGTGGGATGACGACCATGGAATTCCGGTTGTTCTCTGGAAGCACATCGGCCAGTTTCTTCTCGGCATCGCGCAGGTTGCCGTGTGTCAGCGACAGGAAGGGACTGACGGCGTAATCGAACGCTCCTGGAAAGCAACGGTGGAAGGTGGCGCGGAAGAGTCGTTCGGTGAGACCCTGCATGGGTGCGAGAATCAGCATGATGGCTTCGTTTTCGTTATCGTCTACAATTTAGTCTATGTTTTTTTCCTGTTCCTCGTGGACCTGTTTGCGTTGCTGTAGGTAGAGGTCCATGCGTCCGGCGAGTTTGTGCCCCGAACGTTCGACAGGATGGTATAGGAGCGAATGTTCTTTGGTGTCGCGGGTCAGGACCTTCTCGTCCAAATCGATGAGGGCGACATAATAGATGAGTACACCGATGATGCAGACCCCTTTCAGCATGCCGAATAGCGCACCGGCGATATTGTTGAGCGTACCTACATGTACTAGTTTGACAAAGCGTTCCACCATTTTGGCCAGCAGAAGTGAGAGTACGATGACAATCAAAAAAATGATGAAAAAGGAAATCAGGTAGGCGTTTTCACCACCGATTCCCAGCAAAGCAGAAAACCAGTGGGCGAACCGCACCGCAAGAATGCTGCCCAAAACGATACCCACAAGGGATGCCAATTCGAAAATCAAACCTCTACGGTAGCCTTTGTATATGAGGTAACCCAAAGGAATAGCGATGAGTATGTCGAGAAAATTCATAAAAGCTGTTTTTTATAACGCTGCAAAATTACTTTTTTTTGAAGAAATACTTCAAAATGTTTACCATTTTGAAAAAAATACTTATCTTTGTGTTTGTTATTGACTGGGTGCTTTGATTTTATGGTGTTAGTTATCTGATAGTTGCGAAACTACTATATATAGTAATAACTATAATAAAAGATAATAAAAGCTTCAAAAGCAACGTAAATAGGCGGTTTTTCCCAGTCATGCTTCGAAAAAAAAAAGGTTCCAATAGGTTTGTGCTTACATGGGACTGACGATGGCGGTAGTGTGCCCTTTCCTTTCGTATCACACTTAAAGCTCTAAAAATACTAAAGGTTTTATAATGCAACGTTTCTTTGATTATCAACTGGTGGAACACCTGGAGGAGATAGACCTCTCGGGGAGTGTGTCGCAGCCTGCGGTGATCAATTGTTTGAATCCCCACTCGTTTGTGGTCGCCAACAATGATTCGCTGTTTCAAGAGGCGTTGCAAGACAGTGACTACCTCTTGCCTGATGGCGAAGGAATATGTCTGTCTCTGAAACGTTGGAAGGGAATCAAGATTGCGAAGATTGCGGGCGACGACCTGCATCGTTATCTGTTGGAGCAGATGGAACGCAAGGGAGGCAAAATCTTCTACATGGGTAGCACAACGAAGGTGCTGGACGCCATTGTTGCGAGAGTACATAGGGAATATCCACACGTTGCAGTGCAGACGTTCTCGCCCTCTTTCTGTGAAGAGCTTCCAAAGGAAGAGAGTGAAGCAATCGTGGGTCGTATCAATGATTTTTGCCCCGATGTCCTGTTTGTTTCGATGACAGCTCCCAAGCAGGAAAAATGGGTGTATCGCCATCGTCAGAAACTGGCCGGTGTGAAGGTGGTGGCGTCCATTGGCGCTGTTTTCGATTTCTATGCAGGGACGGTGAAACGGGCACCCCGTTGGGCTGTTCGTATGAAAATAGAATGGCTCTTCCGTCTGGTGAAAGAACCCCGTCGCATGTGGGAACGGAATTTTGTCTCCACACCCAAATACCTGCGTTGGGTACGTAAACACAGAAAAGAAATATAAATGGGGGACTTTTTGAACCCTTTCAAACCTTGAAATATAAATAACTCAACATAATCATGATGAAGATTGCCAAAAAACTTTGGATTATTATTGCAGTGGGACTGTTAGCGGCTTCATGCGGTACGGTCGAAGAATATGTGCTGTTGAACGATTTGGATATCGATTCGTACTATAAGATGCAGCCCATCCACGAGCCACACATCAAACGTGGTGACGAACTGCGAATCGTGGTAACGCACAAGCTGCCCGCTTTGACAGAAATGTTCAACAAGAAAATCAATTCGTTGGAGAATGGCGAATCGTTGGTGACCTACCTCGTCAATGAGGATGGTTACATCAACTTCCCGTATCTTGATACTTTAAGGGCGGAAGGACTTACCTGTGCAGAACTGGAGCAGTTGATTTCAAAGAAGATCGAAGCGGCAGGCTATGCGGTGGGTGCCAATGTGAATGTGCGGATCAACAACTTCAAAGTGACGGTAATAGGTGAAAGCGGCACGGGCATCTATACATTCGAAGAACAGAACCCTACCATTTTTGATCTGGTGGCCAAAGCTAATTTGGCAAATGGTGGGACAAGTGGTGTTGCTGGTGGCGGAATGGGAATCCGCAGAGATAAGATTTTGGTGATGCGCGAAGTGAACGGCGTGCTCAACTCGGACTATATCAGTCTGCTGACAAAGGACATTTTCTATTCGCCCTACTACTATCTGCAGCAGAACGACATCGTCTATGTTTGGCCGTCGCAGAGCGCCATTCGAGGAAGCAACCGTATTTTCGACTTCTGGTGGGGACGTCTCTCTGTGGTCACTACAGCCGTAAGTGTACTGACCCTCTTCATCACCCTCTTCCAAAAGAAAGAATAATCCACAAAGGCGATACGATTCCGTCCTCATAAAATGCAAAACTCTTTAACCTTTAAACTTTAAACTATAACCTTTACTAAAACCATGATAGATCAGGCAAAAGCAGAGACTACAAATGTCCGTAAAAACACAAACCGGTTCATCATCCACAATATCATAGAGCTGTTTCTTTCGGCATGGTATTGGATTATCGTGTCATTGGTCATCTGTATGGTGGTGGCGTGGCTCTACCTGAAAATGAGTCCCGACACATACGCCGTGGCGGCAACCATGCAGATCAACTCGCCTACAACACAGGTAAACCAGGATGTGATGAAGGCGTTCCGCACGCCGAGTACAGCTGAGAAAGAAATCCATTTCTTCATGTCGCACCAGGTGGTGAAGGATGTGGTGGAACAGTTAAACCTGACGGTTACCTATATCAAACCCCATCTGTTTCTGGACGAGGATCTGTACGACAAGTCGCCCATCGATGTGCATTTTATCGACAACAGCTATCCGGCATGTGATTTCAGCATCGAGTGCAAGGGGGATGGCTACACGCTGTCGACAATTGAGCATGAAAAAGGTCAGATGCCGATGATGTGGAACGGCAAATATGGCGACACGCTGGTGACTCCGCGAGGTGTGATTGTGGTGGAAAAACGTCCTGGTTTTGTGGAGAAAGATGCGGATTTGGAACTGCGCTACCGCCCGCTCGATGAGGCAACAAATTACTATATGGGTCGCATGAGTGCATCGATTGTGGACGAGGATGCCGGCAACATCCGCTTGGCCATGAACGACATCAATCTGCAACGTGGCATCGATGTGGTGAACCTCTGGATCGAGTCCTACAACAAGCACACCGTGGAATACAAAAACCGTGTGGCGCAGAACACAGCCCAGTTTATCGAAGAACGACTGAAGGTCATCAGTGTGGAACTTTCTGATGTAGAGGGCGACTTGGAACAGTACATGCGCGAACACAATATCAGTGATATGAACACTCAGATGGGTTCGAACATCAACGATCGCAGCCAATATTCCCAGTCGCGTGTCGAGGACGAAGTGGCGGCCAACATTGCCCGTGACCTGTTGAACAAAGTGAAGTCGGCACCTGCCAATTCGATGCTGCCCAACATCTCCATCGGCAACGCCTCAGTCAGTTCGCTGATAGAACAACACAACCTGATGGTGCGTGATCTGCAGGTGCTGATAGACAACTCCAGTCCCGGAAGCCCGATGGTTCGTGAAAAAGAGGCACAGCTGGAGACCATCCGCAGCACCATCGTCCGTTCAATTGAGAACCACATTCAGTCCATCCAGATTCGCATCCGCGAATACCGCAACCAGGAAATGCGTACCAACAACGCCATCAACATGGTGCCCACCCAGCGCCGCGAAATGCAGTCGTTCACCCGTCAGCAGTCCATCAAGGAGCAATTGTACCTTTATCTGTTGAATAAGCGTGAGGAGAATGCACTCCGACTGACCATCACGGATGCTGACACCCGCGTTATAGATTATGCTTCCGGTGGCAAGATAGCCCCTGTACCGTCGCGTACCTACACGTTGGCATTTATAATTGCACTGCTGCTTCCCATTGGTGTCATTATGCTGATCAAATGGTTGGATGTCCGTATCCGGAGCAAGAAAGATGTGGAAGCCTACTGTTCGATACCTGTTGTCGGCATCATCCCGATGGTGGAGGAAGGCAATTCGCGTATCATCACCAAAAGTGGCAAAGATCGGTTCAACGAGACCTTCCGTATCTTGCGCAACAACATCCAGTTTATGAATGGCGAGACCGAAGGCGGCAAGGTGCTGATGCTGACATCCACCATGTCAGGCGATGGCAAGAGCCTGGTGGCCTACAACATTGCCCTTTCGTTTGCCTACGCGGGCGAGAAAGTACTGCTCATCAACGCAGATATTCGCAAACGTGAATCGTGGCATGGCAACAAGGAAAAATACAAACGAGGATTGACCACCTATTTGGCCAACCGCGAGGACTCTTTTGAAGATTTGATTGAAAATGACAGCATATACGAAGACCTGAAAGTTATCCATAACGGCCCCATACCGCCCAACCCTGCCGAGTTGCTGATGAGTAAGCGTTTCGATGCCCTCGTTGACTGGGCGCGCAAGCAATACGATTACATCATCATCGATAGCGTGCCTATCGATATTGTTGCCGATGCAACGATTGTGAACCGTTTGGTTGATGCTACCTTCTTTGTTATCAAGGAGAAAACTTCCGACCGTCGTATCCTAATGGAGCTCGAGGAGTTTTATCAATCAGGGAAATTGAGAAATATGAGCATAATCTTGAACAACTATAAGATTCGCAAACACAGCTACGGCTATGGCGGCTATGGATACGGTTACGGTTATGGCTATGGTTATGGCTATGGTTACGGATATGGCTATGGTTATGGCTACGGTGACGGCGAGTCCGACGCTGAAATCAATCAGGACAAATAATAAGTGTTAAACATTTCTTTTGAAAAATAATTGACTCAATGAAAACTAGCGTAAAGTTCCTCGGAGGATTTCTGCTGGCGCTTGTCATGACAACAAACGTCTGTGGACAGGAGGATAAAGACTATTATGTGGCCCGCGACAGGGCGCTTCATGCTGCTGACCAGAATGTGGTTGCGGGTGATAACAGTGTCGGTTGGGTACGATCCCATTTCTTCGACGAATGGTTTTTCCAACTGCAAGGCGGAGGACAGCTTTACTATGGCACCGACGACCGCGAGGGCCCTTTGAGCGACCGTTTGACGGGAAACGCTGAGTTCCAGTTCGGTCGGCGCATTTTCCCCATGTTCGGATTCCGTGCCGGTGTAGGTATGGGTTATGCCCATGGATTTTTGACCAAGGACCATTACGCCACACACTCGATTTCCACAAGTGATGGCAATGGTATCTGTGGCAATGATGCTATGGGAAACCCGTTAGGCGGATACTACTGGGATTACAATGACAATCTGCTGATACAGAAATGGAAATATTACTATTTTGGTGCGGATTTATGGCTCAATATGGCGATATTCAAAGGCTCGCAGCACTATCAGGAGTTCAGACCTTGGGACAACATAATCTATGCGGGCGTTCATACAAAGTATGCCCTCAGTGAGCAGGACAAGCGTAACCATCGTTCAGAGGCACATTTGGGCTACATTTGCAAGTACAATTTCAAAAACTTCATAAGTATATATGCCGATGTGCGGTACAGTTTCATCGAACGGCTTTTCGACCGCGAACATGTGCACGAGATCGAGTCTTCGGGCTTCGGTACGGATGGAGTACTCAATTTTCATGTAGGTTTGATGTACAAATTCCATATTCGTACCGAAGACGAACGAGCCGTATATGTAAAAAACACGCGTACCGAAGTGCAGCAGGAGGTGAAGACGCTGACAGTGCATGTGCATAAGAGCGATACGGTCTTTTCGATGACCGAATACGATTCGACAGTGGTCTACAATCAGGTGAACATCGAAACCCCTGAGATGAGCAATCTGAAAGATTCGCTTTTAACCATCATCAGAAAACGCCAGGAAAGCAATAAGAACAATTTCGAGCAGGACCTGATGGATATTTTCCTCAACCAGCTGCTTCCCTATGAGATGGTCTTCTTCAAAAAAGACAAATGGGACATTCTGCCGGAAGAGGAAATGAAAATCGAAAAGATGGCTCGCATCATGAAAGCTTATCCTGACTATGTCTTCATCCTTACGGGTTCTGCCGACTCCAAAACCGGTACGGAGAAACGCAACGATTTCTTGAGCCACCGTCGTGCTGATGTGGTGTACGACCAGTTGGTGTACAGATACGGAATCGACCCCCAACAGTTGCGTCGCGAGTACCTTGGAGGTATTCTGAACTATACGCCGTATGAGTTGAACCGTGCTACGGTAATCATTATGGACCACCCTACTGTGCAGCGGGCTTTTAACGAGATGAAGGCGCAGGGTCGTGCCGGCGGCGGTTCTGTCGAAGTCAACAACTAACTTTTAAACTCTAAAACTTTAATCATTACTTAATGAAAAAAATAACCTTCTTTTTCTTATCCTTATTGGTTTTGGTCAGTGCTGTCCAAGCGCAGCGAGAAACAAAGGATTTGGTGATTGACACCGTGCAACGTTCGGGTACGCACGATGTGGGTTGGATTCGTTCCCATTCATTCGACAACTGGATTATCGACCTGACAGGGGGTGGTCATCTGTATTACGGTTTTGAGGACCTCAAAGGCGACCTGAAGGATCGAATCACAGGCAATATAGAGATGCATTTGGGCCACTGGATTTTCCCTATGGTGGGAATACGCGCCGGACTGGGTTTCGGCAATTCGCACGGTTTTATCAGCAAAAGTAGCTATCTAGCCAACCGGGGAGCCCTTTTGGCCGACTATGGCAATTGTTGGGGTCCGTCGACCGCGACACTGATTTCCGGAAATGATACCATACATGGCTCTCTGGGTGGATATTATTGGCCCATAGACGGCAATACCGACCTGTTCATCCAGAAATGGAAATACATTTATGCCGGTTTGGATTTTATGGTCAATCTGACGTACATGCGGCCATTCAATCGTGTGGACATGGCCAATCGGTGGAACCATATTGTCTATGTGGGTTTTAATGTACGCGTTGGCTTGTCGGAAGACAATCCGGAGAAATTTTCCAATGCCATTGGCTATACCAATTCTCCTAATTACAAGGGATTCAAGAATACCAATTTTGCTGCCGAGGGACATGTTGGCTACAACTGTCAGTTCGCATTGACCGAACACATCAATCTGCTTGCAGGTGCACGGCTCTCGCTGCTGGAAGGTAATTTTGACCGCGAGCGTATTCCCAGTGTGGAATTCATGTCGCCTGACTGGGAGTTTATGGTAACTGCAGGTATCGGCTATGATTTCAACTTCCGTAGCGAGAAGCAGCGCCGCAACTACTATGTGGAGCACAATGTCATCCCTTACAATGCAGTTGACATTCCTAAGTATGTTCGTTATATGCAGGTAGAGGACCTGCAGGTGGTAAAGTACACAGAGCTCGTCACGGTAACCTATTACGACACCATCGACGACTCGGTCGCCATCCGTCAGCTGGATACCATTATCACCCGTCTGGATACTACGCCCCAGTTCCGGCCGCATGACAGTATTTTCGTCGACGAACCTTTGGATTCCATTCTCCTGAAACGCTTGCTGCCCTACGAGATGGTATTCTTCGATCTTGACAAATGGGACATCCGTCCGCAGGAAGAGATGAAGATAGCCAAAATGGCACGCATTATGAAATCGTATCCAGACAGGGTGTTCATATTGTACGGTTCGGCCGACTCGAAAACCGGTACGGTCAAACGAAACGATTTTCTGAGTAAGAACAGGGCCGATCAGGTGTACAACAGGTTGATTATCGACTATGGAATCAAACCCGAACAGATGAAGCGGGTCTATCTGGGTGGTATACTCGATTACGATCCCTTTATCTTGAACCGTACCACGGTGATCATCATGGACCATCCTGCAGTGGAGAAAGCCTTCAACGAAATGAAAGCCCAGCGCAGAGCCGGTGGTAATGTCGTTGAATTCTAGATTATGACTCTCTTTTGAGTCTTAAACCTTAAACCTTTTCCTTGAGGATCCTGGTTGTTCACAACGATTACGGCAAATACAGCGGCGAGGAAGCCGTTGTGGACCGCATGATTGCTGATGGGCGTCGCAACGGGTATGTGATTGAAACCTTGCGACGCTCATCCCAAAATTCCCGAGAAAGCTTCTGGGGTAAGACACATGGTTTTTTCTCAGGAATATACAGTTTCTCGGGCCGACGCATGATGCGTAAGGCTTTACGCAACTTCCAACCCGACGTCGTTCACATCCACAACCTCTACCCTTTCATCTCGCCAGCCGTGCTGCCTTTGTGTCGGAGAAAAGGAGTCCCTGTGGTAATGACAGTACACAATTATCGGTTGATTTGTCCTACAGGACTGTTCCTTCGTGACGGAAGACCTTGCGAGAACTGTCTGGTCAAGGGCAACGAATGGGATTGTGTACGATACAACTGCGAACACAATCGCCCGCGTTCGTTAGGTTATGCGTTGCGCAACTGGGTGGCGCGCAAGACGAAGGCATATAAAGATTGTGTCGATTATTTTTGTTGTCTGACAGAGTTTCAGAAACAAAAGTTGATAGCTGCCGGTTTTGACAGCAAAAAAATAGCTGTTTTCCCCAATAGTGTTAAATACATAGAACCTTCAAAGGATCAGCTGCCTGACAATGCTCGGGACTTTATCGGCTATGTAGGTCGTTTGAGCGAGGAAAAAGGATACGATATGCTGTTTGAGGTTGCACGTCGACATCCGGAAATGGAGTTTCGTTTTGCGGGTGCATTACGCGATAATACTCTGACGGAGGTTCCTTCCAATGTAAAACTCTATGGGCAATTATCCAAGGAAGAACTGGCACGATTCTATACGGAAGCCCGTTTTATTGTCATTCCCAGCCGTTGCTATGAAGGATTCCCGGTTGTTTTGTTGGAAGCGGCCTCGCACAGCAAGGCTTGTATTGCACCCAATCATGGAGCATTCCCTGATCTGATGTACAACAGCGAGATGCTGCAATTGGGCGGTCTGCTTTTTAAGCCTCTCGATATCGACGACATGGAACAAAAAATTTTTGAGTTGTGGCACAATCCAGAAAAAGCCGAGGAACTGGGACGCTATGCGGAAAGCAACTACAAACAACGTTTCCAGCGAGACATGATTGCAAATGCATGGGATGTTTTTTATAGACAAATTGTTAAGAACCCTAAAATAACCCCCATCAACAGATAGTGAAGAAAAAAAGAGTTGTCATAGATGTCAGTTCTGTAATGCCATTCTACAGTCAGGGATGGCTTTCCGGGATCGGACGAACCACCAAAGAATTGGTGGAGGCACTGGACAATCTTGACAATCTGCCTTTTGATGTGATGCTCTATTCCCAGAATACCAAAGGTGTTCGAGCGAATTGTATGGGAACGAAGTTCTCGACGCGGCATATCCCTTTGCCACACAAATCATGGATGAATCGATGGATAGGCATGACACATTTGCGGGAATGGACTACAGGGTACGATTTATTGCATATTCCACACAATTTTGAGTGGGTCAAAAAACCGGAGCGTACATTGATTACGCTGCACGACGCTTTGTTTTTTTCCTATCCTGACGATGTGTTCAACTATAAATACTACCAACGCCTCTACCCCACCCTTGCAAAAAAATGCTGTGGTATCCTCACCTGTTCAGAATCGTCGAAAAGAGACATCATGCACTACATGGATGTGCCGGAAGAAAAAATCCATGTGGTTCCTTGGGGATATCGTAAAGACATATATTATCCACGCAAAGAACGCCAATCGGATACACCCTTTTTTCTTATGGTCTCATGCAGTTTGGGACGCAAGAACAGTATGTCGGTAATTCGGGCGTACGAGAAATTTGTCAAGAGCAATTCCTCCCACGAATTGCGAATCGTGTGGCCCAACACACCGCAATCGGTATTGGAATATTGTGGACAACCCCACTTGAAAAACCACATCCACATTTGCCAAAGGGTGGATGACAACACCTTGGGTCAGATGTACAGTGATGCTACCGCTACATTCTTTCCTTCTCGTTATGAGGGTTTCGGATTGCCGGTTTTGGAATCGATGGCATGTGGCACTCCCGTGATAACCTGTCGCAACAGCTCTTTGTCCGAAGTGGGAGGAGATGCAGCTCTTTATGTAGAACCAGACGATATAGATGCTATGGTTGCCTATATGGTGCAATTTGAGCAACAGACACTAAAGAAAACCGAATTCAGAGACCGCTGTATTGCACAAGCATCCACATTTTCGTGGGAACGTTGTGCAAGGCAAACCATAGAGGTCTACAAACATTTGTTATGAAACAATCTATTCTGATAGCCATTCCCTGCCTAAAAGTGGGCGGAACCGAGATGCAGACCCTCCGCTTGGTTGAAGCACTGGTTGCAGGAGGCTATCATTGTGTCACAGTCTGTTACTTTGAGTACGATTTTGCCATGCGGCAACGTTTCGAAGAGGCAGGAAGCAAAGTGGTATGCCTTTCCGCTTACGGCAATCGCCCTGACAGTCATCGTGCTGTTTATAAGTTTCTCAAGTTGGGATTGAAGCGTGTGGTGGAAGAATACCGCCCCAAAATTGCCCATGTCCAGTATATGGCCCCCGGGGCAATGCCGATATTTATTCTAAAACGATTGGGAGTCAAAACCATCATCGCCACGTTGCATACCGATGCCAGTATTTACCGGAATCTAAGACTGGTGCATTTTTTGCAGAAACACAAAACGATAGCCTTCACCTGTGTCACCGAAGCGGCAGAAAAGAGTTTCTTCGGCAGCAGCCAATTGTATGATGACAGTCTGGTATTGAAACGCCACAACCATTTTACTATTCACAACTGTCTGCCTGCGGATTTCCCGCGGTGTGATAATAATGAGGTCGTTCCATCCGACGCTCCTGTTATTGGAATTGTCGCACGATTAGAACGAATCAAAGGGGTCGATTTTGTATTGCCTGCTTTTGCCAAAGTGTTGAAGCAACTCCCCGATTGCCGACTGTTGATTGTGGGCGATGGCCAATTGCGTGGAGAAATGGAGCAGCAACAACGAGAATTGGGTATACCCGAAACGCAAGTGATATGGGCGGGACGTGTTCCCTACGAGAAATTGTCTGGCTATTACAAGCAAATGACCCTGGTATGGATGCCCTCACGCAGCGAAGGCTTTGGACTTTCCGCTATTGAAGCCATGGCACAGGGACATACCGTTGTCGCCACCGCCACGGGAGGGTTGACTGAAATTATTCACGACGATGTTGATGGACTACTTGTGTCACCAGGCGACACAGATGCTCTGGCTTCAAAAAGCCTCACCCTTCTCAATGAAAGAGAAAAAATCACACAAATGAAGGCTGCCGCACTGCAAAATGCCAAGCAATACTCCTTTGAACATTACAAGACTCAAATCCTATCGTTATACGCAAAATTAGAGACGTGATCACACTTACCCCTATCAACGTATCAACATATCAACAAACAATAAATCTTTACCCCATTGAGCGGAATAATTAACCTTTTGATTTTCTTGGTGCTGAACGCTTATTATTTCATTTTTATGTTCCGTTACAGCGCCCGCATCAAGGATCCCTTGAACAGCAGCAAGTACCTGTTGATTGAGGGAACGGAGATGTTTTTTATTCTGCTTTTCGCTACCGGAACGATGGCACTCTCTTCGTCAGGTGGAGGTCAAGGTACAGGTGGAGGATTCAACCTGCAAGCTATTCGTTTGTTGTTGTTGGAGGTTGCGTTGCTGATGTCGTTGTTTGTATGTCAGGATCGTCCCAAATGGGGAATGGGTACTGTCATGTATCTGATATACATTTTGTGGATGGTTTATTCGTTGACTTACTGTAGCTCAATAGAGTTTGGCATTCGATACATTCTGAAATATGCATATCCTTTCATCATTATGATTGTGGCTTCTGCATTGGTGCGGGATGAACAAATATTCCTGGCGTTGTGCGTATGGGCACGAAGAGTGGCCATTTTGAGCTTTCTGATAGGGTATATTCCTTTCGTGAACACTTTTTTCAATGGCACCTTTTGGTATATCACAGCGTTGGACCTTAATTATGTAACCATGTCGGTTACCTCTTTTGCTTTGTATTACTTTTATGGCAAAGACAAAAAAGATTTAATATTAGGCATACTATTTACACTACCTTGTATATTGACGGTACATCGAAGTGGTCTGTTGGCGATGTTTTCTGGATTAGCAGTATTCATGTTCTTGAAGCATAAATGGATTTCGTTGCCGTATATATTGGGTGTGTTGGCTATAGGTGTAGGAATCGTTTTTTATGTTCCAGCCTTTCATGACAAAATGTTTTGGAAAGATACAGAGAATGAATTGACCGTACAAGATTTGCGTTCGGGCAATATTTCCGAGGAAGACATTCGTAACAATGGACGTGAAGCCATGTGGGAATTATTGGAAGCACAGTTTTATAAAGGACATGAAATGAAAGGCAGTGGTATTGGTAGTTGTCAAAAATTCTTATACGATAACCCGGCTGGTGTGAAACAGACCCATGGCGATTTTGTACAGATGCGATGCGATACTGGACTGATAGGTTTTTGGTTGTACATGATTGTGGGTATTGCAGTCCTTGTCCATTGTTTCATTGTCTGTTCCACATCATACATTCCCGATTATGTCAAATGTTGTGCCATGATTGCAGGTGGCTCTGTTATGGGCTGTTATTTCGCCATGTATAGCGAGAATGTGGTTACCTATACCATGGCATCAACAGGTTATCCATTTGCCTTGTATGGTGTTATGTTGGGAATGCTATCGAAAGTCAAAAAGCCCACCTATCAATATACCGAACGGGGTCTCAACTTCTAATATCTTTAACTTATAACCTTTATTTTTTACCCCCAAGCCACATGCTTTCCGTCGTTATACCACTTTACAACAAAGTCGCTACAATTGAGCGTGCCATACGTTCGGTTCTGAATCAAACGATTCAGGATTTTGAATTGATTGTGGTAAACAATGGCTCTACGGATGGCAGCGAAAAAGTGGTCGAAAGCATCACGGACCCACGTGTCACATTGATATCACAGGAAAACCAAGGCGTTTCAATGGCACGGAACCGGGGCGTGGAAGCAGCTCAGAGCGACTGGGTAGCGTTTCTGGATGCCGATGACGAATGGAAACCCACATTTCTTGAGACGGTATTGCGACTAAAAGAAACATACAACGATTGTGCAGTCTATGCCACATCCTATCAGCGTTGCAATGTGGCGGGCGTTGTCAATGACATCAAACTGGAACATGTTCCATCGGAAAGAGATTTCCGTATGGAGAATTATTTTGAGGTGGCAGCTGAATCTGATCCCCCTTTCTGTTCCATCAGCGTCATGGTTCAAAAAGAGGCACTGCTTTCCATCGGTGGATTTCCCCAAGGGGTGCATCAAGGCGAAGACCTGCTTACTTGGGCACGTCTAGCGGCCAATTATAAGATAGCCTATTGCCAAGAGCCCCAAAGCATTTTCTATACAGGAGAGACCTCCTCGATGGGCAAACCCAAGCGAGAGCCTGCCGAGGATGATGTTGTCGGCAACGGTCTGGAACAACTCTACGAAGAACATCCGGATTTGGCAGGTCTGCGGCAATACATTGCCAAGTGGCACAAGATGCGTGCCTCCATATTCATGCGTATGCCAGGCAAAACGGCACAATGTCGTTTTGAAATACGCAAAGCGCAGCAGTGGCATAGAAACAAGAAATTGATTCTCTATAAAATCATATTATTTCTACCCTATTCTTTACGATTAACTCTTTTACGAAAAGTATGAAATCACCCATTTGTTTATTTGTTTACAAACGAGTTGAAACCACAAGACAGATGCTGGCATCGTTGAAAGCGTGTCCGGAATGTGCCGATAGCGAATTGTATGTCTTCATGGATGAAGCCCGCAACGACGATGAGGCCGAACAGGTAGAGGCCGTTCGAGCTTTGTTCGATGACATCCAAGGTTTCAAGGAGGTTCACCCCTATCCTGCCCGTATGAACAAAGGTATGGCCGCTTCTGTTATTGATGGAGTGACGGCAGTTCTGAAACAGCATGAATCCATTATAGTCTTGGAGGATGATCTGGTTGTCTCTCCAGACTTCTTAACGTTTATGAATGCTGCTCTTGATGCTTTTAAAAATCGGGATGACATCTGGAGTATTTCGGGCTACACGCCCAAAATGGAAGGCGTGGATAGCCGCGACCCCAAGGGAATCTTCCTTGTCCCACGAGCCCAATGCTGGGGTTGGGCGACATGGGCCGACCGTTGGGAGACGGTAGACTGGGAGGTGGACGACTACAAAAGAATCTGTAAGAACAAAGCCGTACGTAAAGCTTTCGACCGGGGTGGCAACGACCTTTTTCGCACCTTGGAGATGGAGCGGAACGAGCGTATCGAATCTTGGGCAGTACGTTGGGCTTATGCAGCTTCCCGACAGAACAAATGGACGGTCAACCCAATGCTTTCGAAGGTGCAAAACATCGGATTGAAAAGTTCAGAGAGTCATGTAGGATGGCACGATGAACGGCACGAGGTAGAACTACAAGGCTCTTCAACTGTCATCGACCCCAATGTACAACCCGACAACGAATTGGTGATGGCATTCAAAAAACACCACGACCTCTCCATTATCAGCCGTATCGGCTACTTCATGCGCCTCCACAACCTCGGCTACGACTTCACCAAACGCCTGCTTCATCGCAAATAAAAGTTAAAGATTAAATGTTTTTCGTCATTTCCAAGATACTGAAATTTCTTGTCTTTCCACTAACGTGGATTTTCGCTCTTTTCATCCTTTCCTATTTTGTAAAGAAAAAGAAATGGCGTAAAGGTTTGTTTATTGCCGCCATTGCAGTGTTGTTACTTTTTTTCAACAAACCTTTGCTACAATGGGCTCAATATTTGACAACCAAACAGTATAGCCAACAACAGCTACCTAAGAAATGCTATAAAGTGGCTTTAGTGATGGGCGGCTATGGAGCGATGAATGAGAAGACCGGACAGATGCATTATATAGACGATCGTGGAGAACGTTTGTGGGAGCCTATTCGTTTGTATCATAGCGGCTATATAGAGAAAATACTTATTACAGGCGATAATTCCATTGCCATAGATGCCGAAGGAAACGGCACAGCAGATTCTTTCTTGAAATTCATGCATGGATTGGGCGTATATGAGCATGATATTATTTTGGAACAAAAAGCCCGCAATACCAGAGAGAATGCTACTTTCACCATTGCTATTCTGGATTCGTTACAGTACAAACCCGAGGATTGTCTACTTGTTACCTCGGCAACCCACTTGAAGCGCAGCCTTGCCTGCTTCGAATCCGAAGGATGGAAAGTAGATGGATATGCGGTGAATATTTATCCCAAGTCCCATCCCAAACTGTATCAAATCATCCCCAACTGGAAAACCATTACCGAATGGCAGGAATTGTTGAATGAATGGGTTGGGAATATTATCTATAGTATAGTAGGTTACTGATGAAAACCCTTACATTCCTTATTCCTTGCTACAACGTAGCCAATTGTGTTACACATTGTATAGACTCGATGCTCGTCGAAGAGATTCTTAACGACATAGAGATTCTTTGCATTAACGACGGTTCAAAGGATAATACATTGGAGGTCCTGCGGGAATACGAGGCAAAATACCCCTCAGTTGTCCGAGTTATCGACAAAGAGAACGGAGGTTGGGGTACGGCCATCAACTTGGGTATACGTGAAGCAAATGGAAAGTATTTGAAAGAAGTCGATGCTGACGATTGGGTTTCATCAGAGAATTTGAAAGAATATATCACTTTTCTCAAAGCAAATGAAATAGATTATATTGCAACTGATTACACGGAGTACTTTAAAGCTGACGACAAATACACACGTCATTCATACCATGAAGAGATATACAATAATCCTATGTCGCTGAACGACTTCTGGGAAAACCACTCCAAAGCATGGGACTTCCCCATCCATGCCATCACCTATCGGACACAAGTGCTACGTGACAATGACATCAAAGTGGGAGACCGTTATTATGGCGACATTGAATATAACCTTTATCCCCTACCCTACGTGCAAACCATTTGTGTTCTGCCCATCAACGTCACCATCTATTTCCGTGGCAGCGACGAACAAAGCACCAGTACAGCTGGCTACGCCAAACACTACAAGGACTATGCTGCTATGAGCCAACGCATAACCAAGTTTTTTCTGAACGCACCCAAAACACTGAATCACAATCTTTACAACTTTATTGATGATACAATACGCGGAACAATAGTAAGGACATATCACTTGATGATGTCGCCCGTATATGCAGGTAAGGCAGATGGTGTTAAAGAGGAACTTTTCAAATATGACAATTGGCTTAAAGAAACGAATATAGAGCTGTATAAGTATTGTGGCAGACAGAGAAAACACGGCATCTCCTTCATCCGCTTTTGGCGAGTAACAGGTATTAATATATTGAAACTACGTTAAAATGATTCCAAAGATACTTCATTATGTATGGCTCGGACATGGAGAACAATCCGATACAATCAAGCGATGTATCGAGAGTTGGAAAAAACAATTGCCCGACTATAAAGTAATACTTTGGAATGAAGACACATACGATATTAGTAAAGCTCCTGCTTTTGTTCAAATAGCCTACAATGCCCATAAATGGGCCTTTGCCTCCGATTATATAAGACTTTGGGCTCTTTACAACTATGGCGGAGTATATCTTGACACTGACACTGAAGTTTTGAAACCCCTTGATATATTCCTTGATCATAGATTATTTATAGGAACACAGGTTTTCTCTATAGATATTAATAAAAATAAAAAAAAGAATGTAACCAACCTTTCGATGGGAGTAATTGGTTCAGAGCCGCATCATCCATATGTAAAAGAGTGTATGTCTGCATTGGAGCAATCCAATATTGTTAAAAGCGACGGTAGTATTGACACCAAAGTTACGAATTACTCAATGTCAGAGATCCTACAAAACAATTATGGGTTTTCAGTAGAAGACAGAATGCAGAAACTTAATGACGGGGTTGTTGTTTATCCATCGTCTGTATTCGCTGACAGGCTGGCACCTTCAGAAAGTCCGGATGCCTACACATTTCACTGGGGCGAAATGTCATGGTTCAAACCGAAACCAAGAGGTTTATTTTACAAAATATGCTGGAGCCTCAATTCGATGAAGCTCTATCACTGGATTGAAAAAAAAAGAAAATGATACCCAAAACAATACATTATTGCTGGTTTAGCGGAGAAAAGTATCCACCCAAAATCAAAGAGTGTATACGCTCGTGGAAAAAGAATCTTCCTGATTATGCTCTCCGATTATGGGATGCCAACAGTTTTGATTTTCATAGTATCCCATATATGAAAAAGTGCTATGAAATGCACAAATGGGCATACGTAGCAGATTATATCAGACTATATGCACTATATAATGAAGGGGGAATTTATCTTGATTCTGACGTTTTAGTCCTTAAATCATTCGATACATTACTTGACTGCAATGCCTTTTGGGGCATTGATGCTATGGACGAACAACAATATGCATTTCCAGAAGCGGCTGTTTTTGGCTCAATAAAAGGCAATCCGGTTTTAAAAGAAATGATGAACTACTATCATCAATTAACAGAAAGTGATGTGAGCAAAGAACGTTTTGAAGAGTTGTGCAACTGTTGGGATCCTCAAAACAGGAGTATTTATAAAACAGACGGTACATTACAATTGGCAACAGCCCCTGTTGTAATGGAATCTGTACTTAAGAATTACGGGTATCAACAAAAGAATAAGGACCAAAAACTAGAAAACAATATAAATATATGGGCGGAACCCATTATACAAAACCACAACAAATTTGACTCTCCCGAAACTATTGCCCACCATCTAAATGCTTCCAGTTGGTTTTTTACCGACCGTGGTCCTTTTTTTAAATTCTGCTATCATCATCCCTTTTGGATGCCGATATACAAACAACTTGAAAAAATGACAAGTAAATGATCCCCAAAACAATACATTATTGCTGGTTCAGTGGAGATCCGTATCCAGATCTTGTAAAACGATGTATTCGTAGTTGGAAACGAATACTGCCCGAATACAAATTAAGGTTATGGGATAGCAATAGTTTTGACTTCAATAGTGTGCCTTTTGTTAAAGAAGCAATGGATGCTAAAAAATACGCATTTGCTGCAGACTATATAAGGTTATATGCACTATACACAGAAGGAGGAATATATCTTGATTCTGATGTCGAAGTACTTAAACCGTTTAACTGCTATCTAATACATAACTTTTTTTCAGGTACAGAACCCTATATTATCAAAGACAAAGTATATTATGACATTGAAGCCGCAATAATGGGTGCAGAAGCAGAGCATCCTTTTTTGAAAGAATGTCTCGATCAATATGCCCAAATGCACTTTATGGGCAAAGAACAGGAAACCGTATGCTACCTAATGTCAAGACTTTTAACGAAACAGGGATATAAGGCCGAAAATATACTTCAAGAATTGGACAATAATATCGTCATTTATCCACTCGATCACTATGGTCATAGGTATTGTTTCCACAACAAGACAGCTATACATTGGTGCCAGTCCTCTTGGCTTGACACATACTACGAAAGAGGACGACTGTATTACTTTGCGCAAAAGCACAACTTAATGAAACAATACGAGGCATTTAGCGAATTGATTAACAAATTACGCAGAAAATGAGAATCTGCATTGTTGCATCAGGTGATTTCTTTTCCAGCTATGGTGGTGGACAAGTTTATGTGCGTAATATAGTCGATGCATTTATTCAACAACGCAAAAACATTGGCGTTGATATATCCGTCTTATCTATTGCAACACAATTTCAAAATGGATATGTTGTAAAAGAATATAATGAAATATTCATTTATGAAATTAACCTCAAAGGCAATATTGAGCAGTTAATAAAGGATCTTAAGCCCGACATAGTTCATATTAATGGCCATAAACTATTGATTGCACAAATATGCAAAAAACTGAATATTCCAACCATTGTAACAGCGCACCACGGAGGCTTAGTTTGCCCTGCTGGAGCCTTGATGAACACAAAAGATGAGATATGTCATATTCCTGCAGAATACAATAGTTGTCTAAAATGCTATCTCCGAAATACAAAGACTGGATTGTTTTGGTATCCGCTACTAAAAAGATTCTCTCAAAAACGATATTTTAAAATTGGAGAACTGCTTAACAGACTTCCTTTCATACCATTCCTCTCACCAATTGGAAAATCTGGAATAATTGTAAATCAGAAAATCCAAGATTGGCAAAAACTTTGCGAAAATACGACTCACTTTATCGCCCCCTCTGATGCAATGGCTGAAGCCCTTGAACGCAATGGCTGTCCACAAGAAAAGATTTCTGTCATACCTCACGGCATACCACTTATTGACAACGTCGGACAGAAAACATCGGACATCGGACATAAACCAATAAAGTTCTATTATGTCGGACGAATATGTTATATTAAGGGACTGCATATAATGCTTGAAGCATTCCATAATGTAAACAACAAGGACATTGAACTGCATATCATTGGAGAAGCAGTAGGTAAAAAAGAAAAAAAATATGCAAAAAAATTACATTTTAAATATAAAAACGACTCACGAATATTATGGTATGGTAAACTCAAAAAAGAAGACTTGTATTCACTAATCAGCGGATATGATGTTCTCATTCACCCAGCCATTTGTTTAGAGGCTTTTGGTTTAGATATAACAGAATCATTACAACTTAACAAATACGTTATTGCAACAAAATGCGGAGGTGCCGAGATGCAAATAAGGCATAATCATAATGGATATCTTGTTGCTCCCAATAATACAGATGAATTAATTGCAGCAATTAACAAATACATTGCTGACAATCCAAAACACAAAAACGACGATTTTAGTTCCATCTCTTTAGAGACACACATACAGAAACTAATGGTACTTTACAACAGATGTCTTCATTAGTTAATTTGTATAAATATCTGAGACGTCACCGCAATTATATTAAATATTTTGTATATGACGTTACAAAAATGTTTTGGTATCGTATAACCAAAAGAAAACTAGTTGTCATCACGACCGGTAGCGGTGGAGTTGGTGATTATTTATGGATACGCAACTACTTTCCATTATTAAAAGCAAAGGGATATAAAGTTATTTTAATAGCAATGGCACATTGGGAAGAAATAGTGGTTGCTTTTGACAAAAACAACATAGATGTTGTTCGTTATTTTGAGAGTTGCTTAAGTCCAAAAAAGATTGAAAGTATTTATTTTAAATTGTTTAAGGCTGATGTATATCTATGCTTTAGAAGAAAATGCATAGCCGACTTTGTTAAATCAAAGCAAATCTATTCAGACGAAAAATCAATATACGACAATAGTTTTTACGAAGAAAAAAACAATAACACTTTTAAGTTATTTCTACCGCTACCAGATGATTTTAAGCACAAATTGCCAATTATTGAACCAACTCAAGAAAAGAATAGTATTATAAAGCACCCTTTTGTTGTACTTGTAGAAGGCGGCAATACACAAGGAAAATTGTCAGACAATCAACTCATCTCAATTGCCAAGCATCTAACTGAAAAGGGTTACTACATTCTATTTAACGGTAACTACGACAGAATTTGCAGTTTGGTTGATAATGTAATATGTTCAAAAATTATAGACGGAAGTCTTTTCACTTTTCCACAATACACCTATATCGTCAATGAAGCCTCATTTGTTGTTACTGTCAACACATCTATTTACCACTTTGCTGTACAGCTAAAAAAAACCTGTGTTGCCATAAGCTGCAATGAATATCACACATTGCAGTGTTATAAAGAGAATCAGCAACTTGTATTCAATAACTCTTTACAGTCAGCATATGATAGTCATACATTGTCCAGTTATTCCATCGACAAAACAGCAACACTTGCAGATATAGACATTGAAAGCATTTTAAAAGCCATTGACAATGTCCAATGTTATTGAAAAAAAGAGAATAGAATATATCGACCTTTTAAAAGGATTCGCAATACTATGGATTGTATGGTGGCATACCTGCCATCCTTCATTTGTTAATCCATATTATCACGTACCATTGTTTTTTGTAATCTCTGGATTTTTTTTTAAGCCATACACCTTTAAGGTCTTTCTAAAGAAAAAAGTTGAAAGCCTTCTTTTCCCATTCATTTTCTTCTATCTCATATCATATGTATACCGAATGGGAGTTCACATTTGGGACAACAGAACTATAGCAGGATTTCCCTGGCTGAAAATTCTGGATGTTTTCAAATGTATGCCCAATGGAGATTATTTATGGGTCAACGTACCAATTTGGTTTCTACTATGTCTTTTTAACGTAAGTATAATATACTATGTATTGAATAAACTACCGAAATGGGTGCTATACATTTACATACTATTAGTAATTCTTTTCACAAATACCATTACTCAATTTTCAACTCCATTCTTCCTTAATGACGCTATGCGTTGGTGTGCATATTATTCAATAGGGAATGTATTGGGCACCTACTATTTGGCTTTTTTAAATAAAAAGAAAAATGCTAATATCTCATTACTTCTTGCATCAATTATATATTCTGTCCTAATAATAATACCAATACCCCACATCCACGAAATCATAAGCAGTCTATTTTTAAACTTAAAAACTATAACATTCATCGCTGGTATTATTCCATTGTTTTCACTTCTGCATACAAAAAGTAATAATTATTTAACTATTTTAAGTTTTTACGGTAAAAATTCGCTTTCAGTTTTAGGATTCCACGTTCCAATACTTATTATTTTTCAAAGAATAGTGACAAAAATATGGGGTAGTGTAGATTATTGGGGCGGTTTCTTATGTTTTGCTGCAACCTCTATAATTCTTTTTTTTTTAATCCCCATAACAAATAGATTATTTCCCAATATACTTGCAAATAGAACTAGATGAATAAAAATATAATAACAGACCGTAAATATAATGCGAGAAACAAATAATAGCCTACTTAATTGGAATTATGTGGTTTTAGGTTTTATGGCTCTACTTTTCACATTTCTTTTTTCTACAACCACATCGCCTCTATACGAAGGATGGCGATTCTGGTATGGCGGAGATTCTGCCATTTTCCAAGAAATGGGTTATTGCATTCTTTATGGGAAAACACCCTATGTTGATTTTTTTGATCACAAGGGTCCTTTACTGTTTTTTCCACAGGCCCTAGGTTTGCTTATTAATAGACATTGGGGCATAATGATTTTACAGACCCTCTTGCTAACATTATCATTAATCTTTTGGTATAAAACCATAAGACTTTTTGAATCAAAACAAGTTAAAACATATTCTATTCTATTTTTTATTCTTTTCATATTATTCACCTATTATCAAAGAGGCAATACATCTGAAGAATGGTGCCTGCCTGCAATATCAGCAAGCATATATTTGTTCTTTAAAAGACAGCAAGACAATAAAAACATAAACATTGATGACTTGATTTTCTATGGTTTTTGCATAGGCTATATTTTTATGATCCGAGCAAACAGTTCTGCCCCAATAGTCGGATTATTATGCTATTACCTTTTTGAACAACTAAAAGAAAAACAATATATACAATTCACGAAATGCATTTGCATATTATTATGTTCAATATTATCTTTTATCGGAATTATAACTATATTCTTTTATATAGCATATGGTAAAAATGCCACATCTGAAATGCTCTATGGTACTTTTGTTTTCAATCTTTTATATTTAAATGCGCCAATCGGTAAGCCAACATATTTACAGATACTAATATTCATATTCCCTATTGTCTTTTTCATTTCTATAATACTTTTCAATTATCGTCATCACCCTAGACAAATAACAACACCACTTCTCACTACTACCATTTTATCATTACTATCCTGCGGTACAAGATGTTTTGAACATTATATAATTATTTTCATACCTTTGTTCACTGTATCTATTTGCCTAATAGATGGATTTAAGCCAAAAGAAATAATCACAGTTTCCACTCTTTTATTTGTTTGCTTTATAACTATAAAGCCAACACTTAGTTGTTTAATCACTCGTTTTTTTTATGAAAAAGACGAATCAAGCTTTACATACAAATTTCATAATTTTATTCTTTCAATGCCAGAAAATGAAAAGGGCTCCATATATAACTATAATGCAAGCATTCCTGTATATAATTTTGTAAATGATCAATTGTTACAGTATAGTCGAATTGCATTTCCCGCACATTATACTGTATCTCCAAGACTAGTTCAATTTGAATTACATAACGGAATATATCAAAAAAAACCAAAATGGATTATAGTAAAAGAGGGGGTTTCTTTTACGCAAAATGATTCATCATTTATTAACGAAAATTATTATATTGCAGACACAATTGAGGACAGATACACTAAAGCATATTGTTTTAAATCTCTATTATAGATTATATTTTGGGGTTGATAAGAGGATTAAAAGCGCCCGTCTCATTGGTATTCAAACGATTTCGTAGTATAAAATAAACAAAAAGTAACATCCAATATCACTATAAACTATTAATAATAAAAAAAGAAATTAATCACTTAAACCAAATCTAAAAAGTCACGTCAACCAAACCATTGAATAATAAGCACAATCAGTGTTTAAGAAAATACCAACACGAATCCCCCGAATCGAACGTATAAGTTTTCGTATAAATTGGTCGCTCTGCTGACTCACTTTATTTGATCTATTCAGCGGTGTACGCAGTTATACCACAAAATCTTAAAAACATTTGAAAATCTAAAAAAAAATCATTCGTGTTATTTGTACATTTCGTGTTCAAGTAATCTATAAACCTTATATAACAGTTACCCACACATCATACATCAAACCTCATATGCAACCCGTAATTAGATTCGAAAACGTCGGCAAACTCTACCGCCTTGGTACTGTCGGCACTGGCACCATCAGTCACGACTTACGTCGCTGGTGGATAACCAACGTTATGCGCAAGGAGGATCCATACCTTAAGATTGGCGAGACCAACGACCGCAGCACAAAAGGCAGTTCCGACTATGTATATGCTCTCAAAGATATTAATTTTGAAGTCCAAGAAGGCGACGTCCTCGGTATCATTGGCAAGAATGGTGCCGGCAAAAGCACATTGCTCAAACTTCTCAGCCGTGTTACAGCTCCTACGACCGGCAAAATATACACCAAAGGTCGCATTGCCTCTCTGCTCGAAGTCGGCACAGGATTCCATCCGGAACTCACCGGTCGCGAGAACATCTATATGAACGGTTCCATTCTTGGAATGAAAAAAAACGAGATAGATCGCAAATTGGATGAGATAATAGACTTTAGTGGCTGTGAGAGATACATTGACACA
>JAEEGL011148667.1_pt1 | contig 51766 bp, 45 predicted proteins | sample 9134231 | NCBI WGS metagenome assembly JAEEGL01 (sample SAMN16246548, study PRJNA631951) | gut metagenome | biome: gut microbiome; feature: rumen; material: fiber-attached | host: Bos | place: Iran: Karaj | collected 2018-10
AGGAATCCATGAGCTCACTGATAAGCTTATCTATTCTGTAGCCCTCGTATTCGTCACTGACAACGTATTCAAAACACTCGTTTTTTGATTCTGTCATTTCGTTTCCCTGATTTTATTTTTTCCGCCAAAGCTCAAGAAGCTGAAATCACTTTCCTTGTAGTAGAACAAAAACAGTATCACAAAAAGAAAGGTCGATACGGTGACATAAATATCTGCCACATTAAATATCGGAAAGTTTATAAGAACAAAGTAAATGAAGTCAACAACAAAGTCCTGTCTCACCCTGTCTATCAGATTTCCGGCAGCACCACTTGCTATCATAACAAGAAGAATATGCATTATATAATATTTTTTATCCTCAGGCATCCTGAACAAAACATATCCTATTACAAACAATATCAGTGTTGCCACCAGAATAAAGAATATCTTCTGGTTCTGAAGCATTCCAAAGGCTGCACCCCTGTTTTGCAGGTAATTCAGTTCAAGAACACCATTTATTATTATTATGGGTGGCTTATTCTGGAGATAAGTAGAGGCCAGGTATTTTGTGAACTGGTCCAGGACCACCAGAATAACAATCATTATTAAATCAACTGTTAGAAATATTTTTTTCTTTGTAGACATCTTGCTATTTATTCCTATCCAAAACAATATCAGTCGCCATTTTCAACGTAAATGATTTCATCGAGGGCCGCTGACATCTCTTCTCTTGTTACTGTATCATCTATAAATGCCTTGCCTATCTTCTTGAGCAGGACAAACTTTATCCTGTCAGAATCAGCCTTCTTATCAGATTTTGTAAGCTCAAGAACAGCTTCCTTGTCTATGCCTTCGATTGAAATAGGAAGGTTGAAGGGAACAAACATATCTCTGATCTCATAGTATTCCTCCATTGATATAAGCTGCCTCTTCCAGGAAATAAAGGCTGCAGCAACGCATCCAAGAGCCACACATTCACCGTGCATCATTTTAAAATCCATTTGTTTTTCTATAGCATGTCCTATGGTGTGCCCGAAATTCAAAAGAGCCCGTTCACCTTTTTCAGTGGGATCCTTCTCAACAACTGCTTTTTTAACAAGAAGGCTCCTCTGTACCATCTCATTGATTACATCTGTGTCTTTATCACAGATTTCATACATATTTTCAATAAGCCAGGTGTAATAATTCTGATCCTTAATAAGACCGTGCTTCATGACTTCTGCGAATCCAGAGTAGTACTGCCTTTCGTCAAGAGTACCCAGGGTCTGAGTATTGATATACACAAGCCTTGGCATATAGAAGGCCCCCACCATGTTCTTGACGCCCCCCAGATCAACACCAGTCTTGCCCCCTATGCTGCTGTCTGTCTGAGCAAGGAGCGTCGTGGGAATCTGAACAAAAGAGATACCACGAAGATATGTGGCTGCAGTAAATCCGCACATATCACCAACAACGCCGCCTCCAAGGGCAACAAGAAGATCGTGCCTGTCAAAGTGTCTTTCAACAAGAAATTCATATATTTTTCTGATCTCATCAAGGTTTTTGTTGCTCTCGCCAGCCGGTATAACATAGAGAGAAATGTTACCGGTGACATTCTTTAATTCCTCAGATACCTTATCAGCGTACAACTTCTCAACATTTGAATCAGTAATAATTGCGATCTTCCTGCCTTCAAAGCCAAGCTCTCTGACTTTTTCTGAAAGACCATTAAAGCTGTCAGTGATGATTATGTCGTAGCAGGGCTTGCCTTCGTAATTTACTGTAATCTTATTATCCATATTTTTCCTTTCATTGAAGCGGTATTAAGTCAAGGGGACGGTTCTTCTGACTTATTTAATAAGTCAGAAGAACCGTCCCTTTGACTTTCGCTTAACGTATGTCAGTCTATCTGCTGAGGTCCCTCTGCAATACCACCGCCAAAGGTACCTGACAGAATATTCTGGAAATCTCCGGAAATATCTACAGAAGCAGGTGTAATAATAAATATATATCTTGATATCTTCTGAAGGTTACCGGATATTGCAAAACAGGATCCGGATGTAAAGTCTATTATCCTCTGTGCAATATCAACATCAAGTCCTTCAAGATTGAGCACAACAGTCCTGTTAGCCAGAAGTGTCTCAGTTATCTCCCGGGCATCCTCCACAGAAGTGGGTTTGATAACACAAACCTCCATTCCAGATGAGGAAACAGCCTTTTTCCTGGCAGGTGTAACCTTGGGCACCTGCTTCTTGACCTTGTCCTCGGATGCATCGATACTAGGTTCGTCCTTGCCAATAGGGGTGTTGCTGTTTATTGATTCGACCTTGGAAGTAGTGTTATCATCACCTTCGTCATAATAATAGCCGGCATCCTCTTCATCCCCATTGATCTGAAGAACCTTTAAAAATTTGTCCATTACGCTCATAACTTTATAAACTCCTCATAATTATTCCCAATATACCACAATTATTTTACCGCGTTTCTGTACCATCTGTCAATTTTTCTTTCGTTATATAATCCAGAATACATTTCTTTTATAATTATGTGTCACTGGTGTCAATTACGGAAGAATCTAAGACAATATAGTCATAAACATTCAGGCCGTATAAAGTGTTGGATTTAACAATCGAGTATTCATCATTCTGGTACAGAATACTTATCTGCCTGAAATCAGCATAACCCTTGTTGATATTATAAACTCCAATAAGGGAAGCCGTCTTACTAACAGTAAATCGTTGATTGGAATCCGTCATGATAAGCGTGTCACCTGATCTGAAGGATGAAATATCAAGGTAATATGCAGTCTCTGTCTCACTATATATCTCTACAGTAACAAATTCCGAGGTCTCATTGCCCTGTTCATCATATTTTACCCTTAGGACCCCTGTTGAATTGTCATTGTTCTTGATGATATAGGCCTTTGGAACTATATAGAATTCCTTGTTCACAATGGAAGAATTTGGTATCTTGAGACCGGAGTCATCCTCCGTGATAAGTTCAATATCAAGGAATCTGTCCCTGCAGAAAGTGATCATGGAATTTGTAAAGGTAAACTGCACAAAAGTCTCATTCTCTGCATTGGTAAAGCTGCTTACCTTACCCCAGGATTCATCCTGGTTCTTGATAAAGCGCACCTTCACATATCCGAGTTCCTCAAGCTGTTTGACCTTCTCAGGGTCATCCTCTCTAATGATGACTGACCACTCCTCACTGGTACAGATCTTATAGACAGGATCTCCGTTCTTTACAAGGTTGTTGTTAATGAGCTGGGTCTTGGTGTATTCTGTTTCGTCAAATACAGCCCCTGTCATCTGGTTGAGGGTCAGCTCCTCATATCCGTCGATTGAGTAGATAACTATGCCCGTATCAACGGCATTTACATAGTTTATCGCGGAAAGAGTACCGCTGCTTGCATTCAGGGACTGAATATTGTTGAGAATGCTGTTGTTGGACAGCTTCTGGACAGTTCCGTCCAGACTCACTTTGAAGTCATATACAGTGTGAAAGTCATGTTCATCAAAAGAGGAATCGAAGTTCACTATCTGTGTTCTTAGCTCCATGAGGTCGTCATCACTGAGCCTGACCTCCTCAGAGCCCTGGGATTTGAGATATTCAAGTAGCTGCCCCGACTCATCTACAGTATAAACAAGATTGCCGACTCCCACTCTTCCGCCTTCAGTGGCAAAATAGTTGACATAACCGGCCCTGTCACTGTTTACAATCTTCTCCTGACGAACTGCCACGGCATCATATATGTTGTTGGTGGAAAGAGAACCCGCCATTACCTGATAACCGACAATATGATCCTTTCGAAGGTATGTAACAACACTGATAATGATATAGATTGCCATTACAGCAAAGAAAACCATTCCTATGTTGATATTATTCAAATTCTTGGGATATTTGGTGATATTTGATCTTCTTCGGGACTGAGACATTAAAATAAATTCCCCTAGTATGATAATTTCAAAAGATAAGCCGCGGGATTCCGCGGCTTATCGAATATCTTATATAATCAGAGCGAAATGATAACTTTAGACTTAATTGACTCGGGAAGTTCCGCTTCATCGAGAGAAACACTTAAAACAAATTCTACACCGAATTTCTCACTGAGCTTATCAAGCTTGTCTATTGTATCTGTGATATCCTGTCCCTCAAGGCAGGAAATGCTCAAAAAGCTGTCAAAGTACATCTGCTGGAGATCGTGGTCCTGTGAAATAATACCGCTTACAAATCCAAGAAACTCATCCGGATTGGAGATCATGAAATCCGTAACTACAATCAAACGAATCTTATTGTTTAGCTCATACATGTGCTTGGTGTTCTTATCAAGGAATACAACGCTTCCAAGAACATTCTTGACCTCAGTATTAACCTTGTCCAACAGGCATTTTGTCTTTCCTTTTCCCTTTTTCCCAACAATTAACTGAACCATCGGCATACCCTCCTGCAAGATAGAAAATTTTATAAATCAATTATAAATTATAAGGTGTTAAAAGACAACCTTAATTGACGATTTCGTTGAGCAGAGCTGACATATCATCATACAGAGCGCCCACATCCATGTCCCTGAGCACCACAGAAATATATGGATTACCACCGGTATCTCTGGCCAGAAGTATCAGACAGTGGCCTGCAGCCTGCGTAGTTCCGGTTTTACCACCGATTACAGTGACACCGTTTGGCATCGGTCTTTCACCCCTCAGAAATGCATTGGTGTTAGTTACTGATATTTCCTTGCCGGACCCTGATGAATCCAGGTAACTTGTGGTGTACTCGGTCATGTTTATGATCTCACTGAAGGTGTCATACTGCATGGCCGCATTGAAGATAAGATACATATCATAGGCTGTAACATAGTGTTCATCGGCAGTCAGCCCATTTGGGTTGACAAAGTGGGAATTGGTTGCCCCAATACGGAGGGCCTCCTTGTTCATCAGCTCAATGAATTCCTCGATTGAACCTCCTACATTAGATGCGATCAGATTAGCCACATCATTGGCCGAATATATAAGCAGTAACCGAAGTGCCTGGTCGAGGGTCATCCTGTCACCCTCTTTTAGATTGATCTTCTGGGCACCGCTCTCATTGACATAAACATCAGAACCAGCCACAAGGATCTGATCAAGACTTCCATACTTAAGCGCAACCAGAGCTGTCATAACCTTGGTCAGGCTGGCTGGATGAAGCCTTACGTGAATATTTTGAGCGTAGAGGGTCTTTTTATTCTTAAGATCAAAAAGCCCTGCGCCTGCCTGCTCGGAAATATCCGGACCGGAACCTGTAATATCTGAATCCACAACACACAGGTCAGCAGCAAATGTGGGATAAAAATCAGTTTCCCGCTCTACACCTGATGATGAACTCAGTGAATACATTGCGGAAGTAGACATACCGGTACAGCCGGTGAGGCATATCGATAAAAGAACTGCCGCAAACACAAAAACACGCTTATTTGTACATTTCACGCCACTCAAGATCTCCCCTGTCAAGTGATTTGATAAGAAGCTCCGCCGAAGCAAGATTCGTTGCAACCGGAATATTGTGCATATCGCAGAGTGTCATAACGTTTCCTACATCCGGTTCATGGGATTTTACGGTTATCGGATCTCTCAAAAAGATAACAAGATCGATCTCATTGTGCTCAATGGCAGCTCCCAGCTGCTGCATGCCGCCAAGGTGACCGGCAAGATATTTGTGGATGGTCAGATTAGTGACCTCTTCAACGAGTCTTCCGGTAGTTCCAGTGGCAAAGAGATCATTTTTAGAAAGAATGCCCCTGTAAGCAATGCAGAAATTCTGCATAAGTCTCTTTTTGGCATCATGTGCTATTAGTGCGATGTTCATAAATATTTGCCCCCATACTTAGTTCTTGCCGCTCTGAAGCCTTACGTTGAGTACAAAGCCCACAGCAGCATAAATGCTTATAAGAGATGTCAGACCATAACTGACAAAAGGAAGCGGGATACCTGTGTTGGGCATAACGCCTGTGGCAACAGCCATATTAAGGAATCCCTGAAATCCAATCCAGGCGCCAACTCCGCAGGCAATAACCTCTCCTGCCTTGGTCCTGGCTCTGATCGATATCATAAAACATCTTATTGCAATGAGCATGATAAGTGCAACAACTATACATGCCCCGACAAAACCAAATTCCTCTCCTATTACGGTAAAGATAAAGTCTGTCTGAGATTCAGAAATAAAGCCTCCGTTTAAAACCGAGCTGATCTCATTGGTATTGTAGCCCTTGCCATAGAGCTGGCCTGATCCTATTGCCATCATTGAGTTCAGGGTCTGATAGGCATCAGAATTGGCGTAGTCCTCCGGATGCAGCCATGCCAGAATACGCCTCTGCTGATAATCATGAAGCAGACTGCTCTCTCCCTGGATTGCATTGTAAATAATAAACAGCGCCAGAGGGATTGATGTACCCAGAACAACAGCAACAATCTTCCAGTTAATGCCCGCAACAAAAATAATAGTCGCAAAGATGAGCATCACCATTATACAGGTTGACAGATCCGGCTGAAGAGCGATAAGCCCCAATGGTATTGCCAAAAGCATCAGACATATGACAACAAAGCCAAAATTCTTGACTTTATCCTTATATTTCATAATAAACTGAGCATAAAACAAAATCAATAATATTTTGGCCGCCTCTGAGGGCTGGAAAGTGATGCCAAAGAGATTTATCCATCTCTGTGCACCGTTTGTGCTGCTTCCCAGGGGTGAGAGAACCAGCCCCAGGAGCACAATGTTCGCAATGTAACAGACAATATAGAGTTTTATAAATTTCTGATAATCAAGTATGGATATAAAGACCATTGCCAGAATCCCGCCTGCCATTCCCGCAATCTGTTTCTTCTGGGATGCAGGATCTGCCGAGCTGATGGCCATTATTCCGATGCATGTAAGGGAAATGACCATTGCCGCCAGAGCAAAATCATAGTCTATTATTCTGTACTTCCTGAAATATTCCATAAAAAACCTCAATCGGCGTTGGTGGCGCCATCCTGCAGAGTCTGTGCCGTGCCTGATATGATGTCGTCCTCATCCCGAAGCTCAAAGTAATATGTCAGAGCCTCTTTGGTGATCTGTGCTGCATAGCTGGAGGTATATCCATAAGCTATCCTGGTTGCAATTGCTATTTCAGGCATCTCATAGGGCGCATAGCATACAAACAGCGAGTGGTTGGGCCTGTTGGCAGATTCCTGCGCAGTACCGGTCTTACCGGCCACAGCAACCCCCAGATTGCTGTAATACGCCTTGTCCTCAACAACCTGACGCATTCCTGTGTGAATGGCATTCCAGTAAGACTGCGGCATGTCAATCCTGTTTCTTACCTTTGCGCTGTAATCCTCCAGAAGGTTGCCATTAGAGTCCGTAGTCTTATCAATGAGGGAAAGCTGGTAGCAGGTTCCGCTGTTGGCAACTGTCGTCACATATCTTGCAAGTCCAACTGTAGTATATGAATGGGTACCCTGTCCTATGGCAGATCTTACAGCGTCCTGGTCAGAAACCTGGGGCTCCGATTCGGCAATCTCAATTCCTGATTTCTCTGTAAGTCCATACATGTCAGCATATCTGGCCAGCTTCTGAAGACCTGTCTCAGGAGAATAATTGCCACCCACAAGGCCCAGCCTGTATCCAACTTCATAGAAAAAGACGTTGCAGGAATTCCTTATACCGCCGGTAACGTTAAGCTCGCCATGGCCCCTGGGGTGAATCCAGCACTTGGGTCCTGGATCAAATTTATCAAAGCGGCCGCCGCAGTATATGATGGAATCTGTGGTAATGACTCCCTCGTTAAGCCCGGCCGTGGCAGAGACCATCTTGAAGGTAGAACCCGGCGCTGTCTTCTGCTGGGTTGCATAGTTGTAGAGAGGGTTGGAATTATCTGCACGTAGCTTGGCGTAATAGGCTGCGTCCACTCCGTTTGCCATCAGATTGTTCTCATATCCGGGATAAGAGACCATGGCAAGGACATCACCCGTATTGACGTCTGTGACTACCATGGAGCCTGTACAGGGATCCAGGGCAAGCTGGGCCGGAGTGATATCCAGGTTGGCGACTCTGTTTACCATAAATGCAAAGGCAGTCTCACCGCCTCTCTCCCAGAGACCCCTCTCCTCTTCGTCCAGATCTATGATGTTCTGCTCAAGAAGCAGGTCACATACCTGTTTGCCCGAAATTCGGTCATCCAAAAGAAGGTATTTGTAAAGCCTTGTCTGGAAATCGAAGTCGTTTGAGAGGCTGTTTTCAATATAACTTACTATCTGCCCGAAAATTTCCTCGGAGTCGGCATACTGATTGTCAATTTCCAGTTTCGATACATCAACCCAGTTCATGGAGATGGTGTATTTAAGATACTCGGCAAGAGAAATGGTCTCATCCTTGGTCCAGGCAATGTATACACTGTCCTCTCTGTCAACCAGAGATGAGTCAATTATCCCGTCCGAATAGAGCATGGCAGCTATGTGGCTCATGTACCACTGATACTCCCTGGATAGCTCCTCATAGGGAGTCTCTTTCTGGGTGAGCTCAAGATAGAGTTCGTTGAGAACACTTGAATTCTTGTTTACAAATTCCTCGTAGACGGCCTTTTCATTTTCCTTCGCTGAGGAAGATGCAAAATGGCTTATATCAACAACATCATTGTCAAAAATGGCATAGTAAACGTCATATATCGGTATGACAATATTGCTCGAGCTGGATGTAGCCGAGAAAGTATAGCTTTTTACATTCTGTATCTTGGAAACAAGGATTCCGGCAAGGGACTGCTCAATAATGTTGTAGCATGCCTCCGTCAGATCCTTGTCTATTGTCAGGTATACGTCATTGCCTGCAACAGAATCCACATAGTTACTGGTCTCTATTACCTGTCCGGTATTGTCTACATAAACTGTCTCTGAGCCCTTTGTACCCTGAAGTACATTCTCCATGGCCTGTTCGATTCCGGACTTACCAACTGTGTCATTGAGGCCATAATTGCCATCCTCTGCCTGGAGCTGTGCCAGCTCATCCTCTGAGATCTTGCCGGTATATCCAAGAAGGTGTGAAAAATAGTATGAATCAACATATTTCCTGGCAGTGTTTTCCTCAATTGAAACACCCTCAAGGAGCATGGCATTTTCCATAACATCCGCAACCGTCTTGTCGCTTACATCAGTTGCCACCGTAGTATCGATGTATTTCTGGTAGCTGTTCTGACTCATGTTGTATCTGATGTTAAGGATCTTCAGTGCTCTGTTCTTGGTATATCCCTTCATGGGGACAAAAGTGGATGAATCATCCGGATCTTCATAATCCCCTATCTTGAAATTCTTGCACATATCATCAACAACATTTGCGGCATTTTTGGTCTTCTCCTCATATTTGAGGTCGTTTACCGAAGAATGCCCGTATACATCAGCAAGAAAACGAAGAAGCTGGTTGCCCTCAACAGTGAACTCGAAGTTCCTTCTCTCATTGATAATAATGGGCAGATCCTGATCTATGCTGTCACCATTTTTTTCGATTATGTCAATAAGTGTGTTGAGGGTGCTGTTGATGGCCTTGTTCTTGCCGGATCCGGACTTGTATACGTCTTCGATGGTGACTGAATTGGCAAGCTCATTGTAAGCAAGAAGATTTCCGTTGCGGTCATAAATGTTGCCCCTCGCAGCAGGAATTGTCTTTTCCTTCTTGATCTTGAGTTTGAAGGTATCAAGATAGTATTCGCCGTTTATTATCTGCAGCGAAAAAAGCCTGTACACAAGAATACAGGCCAGAGATATCATTACGGCACAGACAATTATCGCCCTTGACGTTATGAACTTGATAACATTTTCCTTTATATTATCAAACAAACTTCTTTGCACTCCTTTGCTCCTGCTCATCTATCGAGTTGTTGACCCTCAGGATCAGAGGATAATAAAAGATAGATACAAGAGCTGTATAAACCAGTTCAGGAATGATGATGCTGGTCATGTAGTAGCCGATGTCAAATTTGGTCCTGAACAAAAACATCAGCACATAACAGATAAATCCAAAAATGAAATCAGATATGCTGATCATAAGTATCGGTATCGCCAGGTTCTGACTGAAGAAAACATCATGGAGCTTGCCCACAATGAACCCGATGTACATATAGATCATGGCGTAAAATCCGATATATGTTCCAAAGAAAATATCCACCATAAGCCCTGAAAAGAATCCCACCAGGAGTCCAGGCTTGTCGCCCTTGATAAAAGCCGTCGAGGCTGTAAAAATGATCAGGAGATTCGGAGTCACGCCGCCAAGATCAATAGTCCTGAATATTGTGGTCTGCAGGATAAATGACAGGATAACAAATATTATGTTAAATAAAAGACGCCTGAAATTCATCCATCAATCCTCATAGCTGGCAGTTTTCTTGATATCAAGAAGAACAAGGACCTCGTTCATGTGCTCAAAATCAACAGCAGGTGTTATCCTACCTGATTTAGTCAGGTTGTTGGAATCCGCATCTATGGTTGATATGTATCCGATGAGAATCCCCGGCAGATACTTGTCACTTATGTTTGAAGTCACAACCTTATCTCCTATGCTGACCTTGTCAGCATCATCCACAAGCTTGGAAAAGCTCACAAAGCCCTGCCTGTATAGCTCCAGATCCCCCGATACGATCAGATTGTCCGAGGAAGAGAGAACCATTCCGCTGACAGCCGCGTTGTCAGCGATTATGGACTGTACCTTGGCCCAGTCTGTTCCAACATCTATGACTCTGCCCACAAGCCCTCCGCCTGCGATAACATTCATATCAATGGCAACGCCGTCATCAGCGCCTTTGTCTATGACAAACGAGTGGTACCAGTTGCCTGCGTCCTTGGCTATTATCCTGGCCCCCATCTTCTGATAGCCCTCATACTGGGAATCAAGTTTATAGAGATTGCGAAGCTCCGTCAGCTCATATTTTTCCTGCTCAAGATTGGTGTTCTCAATTGTGAGCTGGGCAATCTCCTCCGTAAGCCTCTCATTCTCCTCAAGAAGCTGCGTTATTGAAGAGAGCCTGTCCGTAGTGTCCTTTAAAAATGTCCCAACAGTTGATATTCCCTTTTGAAAAGGCACGACAAAAACACCTGCAACAGAGTTGAGGGGCCCTGTGAACAGGTTTGTATTGAAGGTAATCACAATACTTGCCACGCATATAACTGTTAAAATAAAGAGGAGATATTTACTTGGAAGTGTAAATTCATCTCCTCTCCTCTTGATAATGGGACTCATTTATCTATCCTCTTCAATTCCATATGCAAGAGCTTTGTACTGGTCTTCCTTGATGATCTTGGAAAGTCCGATAGCAACAGAACCAACAGGATTTTCTGCTATATTTACGTTGAGGCCTACACCGTTAGACAGGCGCTGTGCCAGGTGACAAACCTGCGAAGCACCTCCTGTGAGATAGAGACCATTCTTGAATATGTCAGCAGCCAGCTCCGGAGGAGTTTTCTCCAGTGCAGCCTTGATGTTGTCCAGGATCACATCAAAGTTTTCAACCAGGGACTGGTTTATGAGGTCTGTAGGTATCTTCCTCTCAACAGGAAGCCCTGTCACAATATCTCTTCCGTAAACCACAGCTTCCTTGCCCTCTTTCTCAAGGTCCTTGAGGTTGATCTTGACGCTCTCGGCAGTCTTCTCACCTATGAGAAGACCAAATTCCTTACGTATCACGTTTCTGATGGACTCATCAAACTTCTTGCCGCCCACCTTGATGAGCTTGCTGACAACAATACCTCTGAGCGAAAGGATAGAGATCTCTGTTGTGTCATAGCCCACATTGACAACGAGTACACCGATGGAATTCATAACATCCACATTCATTCCAAGGCCGTCAGCCAGTGGCTTCTTGACCATCATTATTTTCTTGGCCTTTATTCCCGCGTCATTAATTAGATCGTGGAAGGCTCTTCTCTCAACCTCCGTCACGTCCTTGGGAACAGCGATATATACCTCACAGGGCTTGACCGAACCCTTCATCTGATCAGTCACAAAGAGCTTGACCAGGGTCTCCATATGCTCAATATCAGCGATTACACCGCTGTTTAACGGGTATGAGATCTGGATCTTGTCGGGAGCCTTTTCATACATCTCATAAGCCGAATTGCCATAGGCAAAGACGTGAGTCTTATTTTCTATGGCGATCATGTTCTTCTCAACAGTAAGGGAATCCTCATCCCTGTTGTATATTTTAATATTGCTGGTTCCAAGGTCAATTCCAAATACGTTAGCCAAAGTATGTTTCCTCCTGAGTTACAATTATGCATAGTACTCTACAATATATCATTTTAACACAACGATACCTTTATCCACAAGCTTTTGTAATGTCTTAAGTATTCCCAGCTTGGCGTGGGGCCATGTGAGACCTCCCTGAAAATATACCGCATAGGGCTCCTTGATGGGACCGTCAGCGGAAAGCTCAATGGATGACCCCGAGACAAAAGCGCCCGCGGCCATGATGACCTGTGCATCATATCCCGGCATATCCCAGGGCTCCGGAGATACAAAGCTGTCCACGGGAGCTGCTTCCTGAATTCCCTCACAGAAGGCTATGACTGACTCGGGCTTTCCAAATGTCACTGCCTGGATAATATCGTGCCTCTCCTCACTACCGTTTGGAATGACGCTAAACCCTAGCTTCTCATATATATTTGCGGCAAAAATGGCGCCCTTCAGAGCAGATGCCGTAACTGTCGGTGCCAGGAAAAATCCCTGATAGAACTGCGGAAGTATGCCAAGGGAGGCGCCGACCTCTTTCCCAAGACCGGGTGAAGTGAGCCTGTATGCAGCATTCTCAACACATTTGGATTTTCCTGCAATATAACCACCGATGGGAGCAAGACCACCTCCTGGATTCTTTATAAGGGACCCGACCACCATATCGGCCCCCACATCGCTGGGTTCGATGGTCTCAACAAATTCACCGTAGCAGTTGTCGACCATACAGATAATATCGGGGCGAAGCTCTTTTATAAAAGCTATGAGCTCCCCTATTCTCCTCACCGAAAGAGTGGGTCTCGTCTGGTATCCCTTTGACCTCTGTATGGTGGCAAGCCTGATATTTTCATTCTTCTGAAGAACTCTCTTTATGCCATCATAATCAAATTCACCGTCCGGAAGAAGATCCACCTGAGAATAGCTTATGCCGTACTCTTTGAGGGATCCCACAGAATCCCTTATCCCGATAACCTCTTCCAGAGTATCATAAGGCTTACCCACCGGGGAAAAGAGCATGTCGCCGGGGCGAAGATTGCTCATAAGCGCCAGGGCAAGGGCGTGTGTACCGCAGGTTATCTGTGGCCTTACAAGGGCGTCCTCCGTATGGAATACCGAGGCATAAACTGCTTCCAGCTTCTCTCTTCCCATGTCATTATATCCATAGCCGGTGGTCCCAAGAAGACATGCCTCCGAGACGCTGTTTTCCTGCATGGCCTTCAGGACTTTGAGCTGGTTGTACTCCGCATTTTCGTCAATGCGCGCAAATCTATCCTTAAGTCCGTCGAGAATACTCTCTCCAAAGGAGTATACTTCGGCGGATATTCCAAGTTCTTCATAAATCTTTGTGTTCATAAATCCTTCTCATCTCTTTTAAAATCTGTTCGTTATCGTACCCAAATCTGTCCTTGTCGATCCAGATCACATCCCGCTCACGCCTGAACCAGGTGAGCTGCCTCTTGGCAAAGTGTCTTGTGTTCCTCTTTATAAGATACACCGCCCTGTCAAGGTCATATTCTCCGTCAATGTACCCGAACATCTCCCGGTATCCCAGACCCTGCATGGAGGTGGCGCTCCTGTCGATGTTCATGGAAAGGAGGTCTCTTACTTCTCCCTCAAGCCCCTCCTCAATCATCTGGTCAACTCTCTTTTCAATTCTCTCATAGAGCTTTGCTCTCTCATCATTTAGTACAAAATAGCAAAAATCATAGGGCGAAGTGGAATTTCTCTGCTCAAGGTTGTGCTCAGAGATGGGTCTTCCTGTCTTTTTATAGTACTCAAGAGCCCGTATAACCCTCTTTGAATTATTCTCATGGATGATCCTTGCAGAATCAGGATCCACAGCTGAAAGCTCCTCATGGAGTGTGTGTACGCCCTCCTTTAAAGCTCTATCCTCCAGCTCTTTTCTGTAGGTAATGTCCTCATCGGTCTCAGTAAAATCGATATCATACAGGACAGCCTGAATATAAAAGCCTGTGCCACCGACAATCACCGGTACATGACCCCTTTCGGCAATCTCCCGGATTGCCTGCTTGACGAGCCTCTGGAAAATAAATACATTGAATTCCTCAGAGGGCTCGATTATGTCTATCAGATGGTGTGGCACACCGCACATGTCTTCCGGCTTTATCTTGTCAGTGCCTATATCCATGTGTTTATAGACCTGCATAGAATCAGCGGAGATTATCTCTCCGCCAATCATTTTTGCAAATTCAATTGAAAGCTTTGTCTTACCCACAGCCGTAGGTCCGGTTATCACAACAAGTTTCTGTCTGTCCATCTATTCAACTACTCTCTTGAACTTTTTGTCAATTTCATATTTGCTCATTGATATGATCGTAGGTCTCCCGTGAGGGCAGTTATAGGGATTATCCAGGGTCAGAAGCTCATCCAAAAGAGCTTCCATCTCTGCCCGGCTCATCCGTGTGTTGCCCTTTACCGAGGCCTTGCACGCCATGCTGGCGATCTTATAATTAATCACATCGGGAGTTCTGTCAAGACCCGTCTCATGGGTGAGCTCATCAAGGATCTGAGTGAACATGTCCTTTTCACTGCTGCAGCCAAACAGATCTATGGGAATTGCTCTCATGGCGTATTCCCTGCCTCCGAAATTCTCAATGTTAAACCCAAGCTTCTCAAAATACTGCCTGTACTGAAGGAACATCTCTTCCTCTGCGCTTGAGAGGGCCACGATCACCGGAGGATTTACCATTTGGGAGAGCATCTCCCCGGATTTATATCTCTTTATCATCCTCTCATAGTTGACCTTCTCATGGGCAGCGTGCTGGTCAACAAGGAACATCTTGTCCTTGAAGGCTATGATCCAGTAGGTACCAAAGATCTGTCCCAGGATCTCATAATCCTTGACATTGTCCCTGGACAGTACCTTGTCGTCAAAGAGCTCAAGCTGGGTGACCTTCTCGACCACAACTGCGTCCTCTGATTTGATTATCGGTGAGGAATGCTCATTTTTCTCGGCATTGGAACCGTCGTAGTCCCCAAAGATCCTGGTCCACACGGCTGACTTGTTGCTGTCCTCTATCTTTATGGGCTCAGCCCTTACTCCCTTTGCGTAAAGAGGTGTGTCCTCGCTTATGCGGTGTTTCTCGAATCTAAGGGTCTCAAAGGGCTGTGGTGCAGCCGAAGTGGTGTCCTTCTTATCAGTCTTAGTGTTGTCCTGAGCCTTCGGAGAGTCATTCTTAGGCGCTGTATCCATCACAGCTCCATCATTCTCTTCTTTTTTCCCTCCACTCACTGCCTGATCGCTTTGAGCTGCCTTTGGTGCTTTGTCGTCACCAAGAAGCGCATCAGGTATCATCTCATGATTTCTAAGGGTCTCTTCCACATTTTTGCGGATAAACTCGTATAGCTCTATCTGATTGCCAAAGCGCACCTCAAGCTTGGCCGGATGCACATTGACATCCACGCATGCAGGATCCAGGCGAAGATGCAGCACTGCAAAGGGAAACTTGTGCATCATCAGATACTGCTTGTATCCCTCCTCCAGGGCCTTGGAAATGATCTTGTCCTTGATGTATCTGCCATTTACAAAAAAGATTTCAAAGTTCCTGTTGGACCTGTTTATGGCGGGCTCTCCCAGATACCCTTCCAGGGTCATTCCCTTCTCCGTCACATTTATCGGGATCAGGCTTACTGAGATATCCCTGCCGTAGATCCTGTAGATTATCTCCTTGAGATCGCCGTTCCCGGTGGTGGAAAACTTGTCGTCCCTGTTATTGATGTAGTGGAATGAAATGGTCGGATTGTCCATGGCCATGTGCTCCATCACATCGCCAACATTGCTGCCTTCCGTCTGGGGTGTCTTGAGGAATTTCTTTCTTGCAGGGGTGTTGTAAAAGAGATTTCGCACAATAAGAGTCGTCCCTGTAGGTGCGCCAATGTCCTCAAAGGCAGCCTCTTCACCGCCGTTTATGCAGTACCTGGTACCAACCACCTCGTCCTCAGTCTTGGTTATCATATCGACCTGTGAAACAGATGCTATACTGGACAGCGCCTCCCCCCTGAATCCCAGGGAGTGGATGGAATACAGGTCATCAATACTCATCAGCTTGCTGGTGGCATGTCTTTTGAAGGCCTTTCTTATCTGGCTCTTCTCGATCCCGCTCCCATTGTCGGTGACTCTTATCATGTCAATGCCGCCGCCCTTTATCTCAACGGTAACCGCCGTTGCGCCTGAGTCAATGGCGTTCTCCACCAGCTCCTTGACCACACTGGCAGGACGCTCCACAACTTCACCGGCAGCAATCTGGTCTATTGTATTTTTATCAAGCTCATTGATAAATGCCATCAGTTCTTCCACCTGTTCTTTAAGTCACTCTGAAGCTTGTAAAGTGTATTGAGCGCATCCATGGGAGTGAGGGTTGTGATGTCTATCTCCTCGAGTCTCTTAAGTACGTCCTCGTCTGATACTGCGGCAAAAAGAGACATCTGGTTGGTATCCACCTCGTCGTAATGGGGGACCTTCACCTTCTTGTCTGACCTGTTTTCCCTGGCAATGCTCTGAACCTTTTCGGTAATATCATTTTCTGTAAGCTCAGCCACTATCTTTTTGGCCCTGTCAATGACCATATCCGGAACGCCGGCCAGCTTGGCCACCTGTATTCCGTAGCTCTTGTCAGCGCCGCCCTTTACGATCTTTCGAAGGAAAACAATATCATCTCCGTTTTCCTTGACTGCTATGCAGTAGTTGTTGACGTTGTCCATCTTGCCCTCAAGCTCGGTGAGCTCGTGGTAGTGGGTGGCAAAAAGTGTCTTGGCCCCTAAGATCTTGCGGTTTGAAATATGCTCAGTCACAGCCCAGGCTATAGCCAGGCCGTCAAAGGTAGACGTACCGCGGCCTATCTCATCCAGTATAAGGAGTGAGTCGGGTGTTGCGTTCCGCAGTATGTTGGCCACCTCGTTCATCTCAACCATGAAAGTGGACTGGCCGCTTCCCAGATCATCCGATGCGCCAACCCTGGTAAATATCCTGTCCACAACGCAGATATTGGCCTTATCCGCCGGAACAAAGCTTCCGATCTGACACATGAGAACTATCAGTGCGCTCTGCCTCATATAGGTTGACTTACCGGCCATGTTAGGGCCTGTGATTATTGAAATGCAGTGCTTTTTGTTGTCCAGATATGTATCGTTGGATATGAACATATCAGCCGCATCAAGCATCTTCTCAACAACCGGGTGACGTCCGTTCTTTATGTTGATGATCCCGCTGTCGTTGAGGGTAGGCTTCACATAGTGGTTCCGCTCTGCCACATAGGCAAGGGATGCATATACATCAAGGGTTGCAACAGCCTTGGCTGTTTTCTGGATCCTGTCTATCTCAAGACCGATGGAATCCCTTATCCTGCAGAACATGTCATACTCGAGATTGTTGAGCTTGTCCTGGGCATTTAATATGGTGTCCTCCAGCTCCTTGAGCTTGGGGGTTGTGTATCTCTCGCAGTTGGCAAGGGTCTGTTTTCTGACAAAGTAATCCGGAACCTTGTCCTTAAAGGAATTTGTCACCTCAAAGGAATAGCCGAACACGTTGCTGTACTTGATCCTGAGGTTCTTGATCCCGGTCTTTTCCTTCTCCTCCTCCTCCAGCTGGGCCAGCCAGGTTTTGCCGTTAGTGCCGGCCTCCCTGAAGTGGTCGATGTCGGCGTCAAAGCCGTCCTTTATTATGCCGCTCTCCTTGATGGCAAGGGGAGGCTCCTCCACGATAGACCTGTCGATGAGCTCGAAAATATCGCTAAGAGGATCGAGGGATGCTGATATAGCATCGATCCCAGTGTCCCCGCTGATATCACAGAGAGCTGTAATAATTGCAGGGATCATCTTTATTGAGTTCCTGAAAGCCAGAAGATCCCTGGGATTTGCAGTCTTGAATATTATCTTGGACATAAGGCGCTCAAGGTCGTAAACAGGATTGAGGTACTCCCTTATTTCTTCCCTTGTCACCACATTTGTGACCAGCTTCTCAACCGCATTCTGCCTGAGTATGATCTCATCCCTGTCCTTAAGTGGCTGCTCGATAAAGCTGCGCAGCATTCTGGCGCCCATTGCGGTCTTGGTCCTGTCAAGGACCCACAAAAGAGTTCCTCTCTTCTGCTTGTCCCTCATGGTCTCCACCAGCTCCAGGTTTCTTCTTGTGGAGCTGTCCAGCAGCATATACTTGTCTGTGAGGTATGGGTATATGTGGGTGATATTGCTGATATCCGACTTCTGCATATCTATCAGATACTGCAAAAGAGATCCCGAAGCCACGATACCATTTGGAAAATCGTCGATTCCAAGACCAATCAGGGATGACACCTTGAAATGCCTAAGCAGTGTCCTTTTACACAGATCCTCATCAAAGTATCTGGCGTCAAGGGCGTTCACAAAAATGTGCAGCCTGTTCCTGATCTCGTCGATATCTGCGCCGCTGAGCTCAAAGGCATTGTTGCAGATGATCTCAGAGGGTGAATACTTGCCGATCTCATCCATAACAGCCCTTAGGGAATTAACTTCCGTCAGGTAGTAGTCACCAGTTGTTATATCGGCAACAGAAATGCCTATACTCTCCGGATCGTAAAAAATGCTCATCAGGTAGTTGTTCCTGGTCTCCTCAAGGGACTGCATATTCAGGTTGGTGCCCGGGGTCACGATCCTTGTGACATCTCTTTTGACTATTCCCTTGGCAAACTTTGGGTCCTCAAGCTGCTCGCAAATAGCCACCTTGTACCCGCGGGATACCAGCTTGTTCAGGTATGTCTCCACTGCATGAAAAGGGACTCCGCACATGGGAGCCTTCTCTTCCAGTCCGCAGGCCTTGCCTGTCAATGTCAGCTCCAGTTCTTTGGAGGCAACCAGAGCATCATCAAAAAATATCTCATAAAAGTCCCCGAGCCTGTAAAACAGGATGCAGTCCCTGTATTCCTTCCTGGTCTGGATGTAGTGCTGCATCATCGGAGACAGCTTTTCTATGTCTACGCTGTCATAAAGCGTGGTTTTTTCCACGGCAAAACTCCCCTGTTCTAAAACTTTATTCTTCGCACCTGACGCCAATGTAATAGAATCCATGGCACTCAAGGAGCTTAACTGTAACAAAACTTCCGATCAGCTCCCTGTCCCCCGGAAAATGTACAAGAGTGTTGTTGGACATTCTCCCTGTCAAAAGAGCTTCATCATGATCATTTACGCCCTCCACAAGCACGACCTCACTCCTCCCCGAGAGCTTCTCAGTCTGCTTTTTGGCGTTGTCCTGGACGACTTTAAGAAGTCTGTCAAAATTGTATCTTACCTTATCCTCAGGAACCTGGTCCTCAAAGGACGCTGCAGGTGTTCCCACGCGCTTTGAGTAGATAAAAGTAAAGGCGTTGTCAAATTCTGCCTTGTTGCACACATCGATAGTGTCGTCAACCGCAGCCTCATCCTCACCTGGAAAGCCCACGATGATATCTGTGGTTATGGCTACGTCAGGAAGCCTTTCCCTGATTTTATATACAAGGTCAAGATAGCCTTCCTTGGTGTACTTTCGGTTCATCCTCCTGAGTATCTCAGTATTCCCGGACTGCAGAGGCAGATGTATATGCCTTGCTATCTTTTTATTCTGGGCAATGACCTCCAGCAGTTCATCCGAGAAATCCTTGGGATGAGGAGTCATGAATCTGACCCTCTCTATGCCCTCGACCTCACATACCAGCTTAAGGAGCTGCGCAAAAGATATTTTGCGGGGATCTCCCTCTTCAAAGTCAAGTCCGTAGGAATTGACATTCTGGCCAAGGAGCATCACCTCTTTAACCCCGTCTGCAGCCAGCTTCTCACACTCCCTTATTATGTCCTTGGGAGATCGGCTTCGCTCGCGACCTCTCACATAGGGAACTATGCAGTAGGTGCAGAAATTGTTGCACCCAAACATTATGTTGACGCCGGATTTAAAGGGATATTTCCTCATTACGGGAAGGTCTTCGACTATCTTGTCGGTCTCTTTCCAGATGTCAATGATCATCCTGTCGGAATCAAGACAGGTATAGAGCAGCTCTGCAAATTTGTAGATGTTATGGGTTCCGAATATAAGATCCACAAATCTGTAGCTCTTCTGTATCTTCTCTATGGCCACCTGCTCCTGCATCATACAGCCGCAGATGGCAATTTTCATAAAGGGATTTTTCTTCTTGAAATTGCTGCACTGTCCAAGCCTTCCGAAGACTCTCTGGTCCGCATTGTCCCTGACAGTACAGGTGTTGTAGATCACAAAATCAGCATCCTCGGATTCGGATTCCTCATATCCGGCCAGCCTCAGTATTGCCAGAAGCTTCTCGGAATCCCTGGCATTCATCTGGCATCCAAAGGTCACAACGCAGGCCCTTGGTTTTCTTCCAAGTTCATTCCCGAGCTTTTCAACCCTCTGCCTTGCCTTATCAATGAATTCCAACTGACGCAGACTCTCTGCGTCCTTTACCTCGTCCCTGTTGCTGTTTAATATATTTATACTCATCTAAAACTCTTTCTAAAAAAATTACTTGTACATATCTATTATGCCCAGAAGAATGTCCACTATCTTTCTCATCTCCTGGATTGAAGCATATTCGTATTTGCCGTGGTAATTGTATCCTCCTGTGCACAGGTTGGGACATGGAAGTCCCTTATAGGATAGCATTGCTCCATCTGTGCCGCCCCTTATGGGCCTGTCAATTGGAGCTATGCCAAGATCAGTCATGACCTTCCTGGCATTGTCCACCAGATGCTGGTGAGGACGGATGAGCTCCACCATGTTATAGTACTGGTCTTTGAGCGTAACTTTCACCGTACCTTCGCCATATTTTTCATTGAGGAACTCTCCTGCCTTGAGGAACAGCTCCTTTTTCTTCTCAAAGAGGTCCCTGTCATGGTCCCTGATTATATACGAGGCCCTGGCTGATTCCGTTCTCCCTGAGACTTCAGTCAGATGAAAGAATCCTTCCCTTCCCTCAGTATACATGGGATTCTGGAACACAGGCAAAAGTGAGTGGAATTCGTAGCAGATAAGGGAGGCATTGATCATCTTGTTCTTGGCATCACCGGGATGAACGCTCCTTCCCTTCACCTCGATAATGCCCTCTGCCGCGTTGAAGTTCTCGTACTCCAGCTCACCGAGTTTGCCGCCATCAACAGTGTAGGCATACTTTGCTCCGAATCTCTCAAGGTCAAAAAATGCCGTTCCCTCTCCTATCTCCTCATCCGGTGTAAAAGCAATCCTTATATCGCCGTGTTTGATGGATGGATCGGATAAAAGAGTATGGGCCATTGTCATGATCTCGGCAATTCCGGCCTTGTCATCGGCGCCTAAAAGGGTCGTGCCGTCTGTTACTATCAGATCTTCGCCCTTATGATTCTTGAGCTCGGGGAAATCCACTGGAGATAGAACTATCCTGCCTTCACCGTCAAGCTGGATATCTCTGCCGTCATAGTTCTCGACAATTCTGGGTTTGACATCCTTTCCACTGACCTCATCGGAGGTATCCATGTGTGCTATAAAACCAAGGGCAGGACCGTCACTGCCTTCTGTGTTGGCGGGTATCCGGGCATACACATAGCAGTGCTCCTCATCATAAAAGACATCGGTTACACCGATCTCTTTAAGCTCGTCGCGAAGTACCCTTGCCAGGTCGTGCTGTTTCATGGTAGACGGGGATGTTCCTGTCGTTTCATCGGACTGTGTATCTATCCTGACATAGCGCAGAAATTTCTCTATTACATCAATACTGCTCATTTTGATTTCCTTTTTGTTTCCTTCTTTTTCCTGTAATTCTTGTCCCTGGTGCTGATGTAAACCCTGACGGACCTGTCTGCTATGAACTCGGTAAATACGCTCTCTTTGCCGTCCTTCTCTGATTTCTTAAGGGGCTTAAGATTCCTTGTGTCAGTATCTGAGAGAACCTCCCACTTAAGGCCCTCGGGAAGCTTGGGAAGTGCCAGCTCCTGGGGTGTCCAGTTCATATTAAACACCACGTAAATAAACGGTGAATCCTTCTCCTTTTCATAAAGGCCACAGTAAAGCATACCCAGGAGGTGTGAATGTCCGGACATATCGGGTCTCCAGGCCTCCCTTCCGTGGGCTGAAAAGTCGGGATATCCGCAGGATATATAATCCATGAGCCTGAAGGGGGTCTTCTCATGCAGTACCCTGTTGGAGAAGCGCAGATTGGACAGGAACTTCACATATTCAAAGAAATCACTGTTCCTTTCAAGGGCCTTCCAGTCAACCCAACCGGTCTCATTGTCCTGACAGTAGGGATTATTGTTACCGCCCTGGCTGTTACCAAATTCGTCTCCCGCAAAAATCATTGGGGTTCCCTGGGCAAAGAACAGCATCGTCATGGCATTCTTCATCTGCTTGAGGCGGAGGCTCAATATGTCATGCTTCCTGGTGCGTCCCTCTATTCCACAGTTCCAGCTCAGGTTGTTGTCTGTGCCGTCCTTGTTGTTCTCGCCGTTCTCCTCGTTGTGCTTGTGCTCATAGGATACCAGGTCACTGAGCCTGAATCCCTCATAGTCGCACAGGTAATTTATCACGGCGTGGTCCGTGCTGTTGGCCAGCATGACCTTGAGGAAATCATTGGCCGTGTTGTCATCACTCTTAAGGAATTTCCTTGCGTGATATAAAAAGGCGTTGTTGTAGTCGGAAAGAAGCCTTGTGGCAGGCGTCTTCCCCTCATATATCTCGCCGCAGTTGAACCATTCATACCAGATCTTAATATCAGTGAACAGCGGCTCATTTGTAATAAGCCTTAGAGGCATGATCGGTCCCTTTAAGTGGAATCCGTCCACGTGATAGGTGCATCGCCAGAATCTGAGCGCATCAATTATGAGTGTTCCGCTCTCATGCTCTTCAAAGAAGAACTGCATGATTACTTCAAGACCATTCTCGTGCATGGTCTTCACAAAGCTCTTGAATTCATTCTCAGCGTCCTGGGGATTCTCGCAGTAGGCAGTCCTTGGAGCGAAGTAATAGCCCTTCTTGTAGCCCCAGTAGTTGAGCCTGGGTCTTACTGTGCTGTTCTTGGAAATGCTGCCGTCCCTTGAAAAGAGCTTGTCCTTGCTGCTTACCGTAGAAGACGCGCTCCTTATATCAGACTTCCTGTATGGATTTTCAATCTCATTCATCTCATAGGCAGGCATCAGCTCAACTGCTGTGACTCCCAGAGACTTAAGATATGGGATTTTCTCTAAGATACCAGAAAATGTTCCCCTCTTTGACGGGGTGACATTACTGCTGGAGCTCTTTGTAAAGCCCCTGACATGAAGGAGGTAAACAAAGCTGTCCTCATAGGGTGTAAACCGGTGTTCATCCCCGCTCCAGTCGAAGACGTCGTAGGATGTCTTGCTGTCGGCCTTGTTGTCAAGCTTGGCTCTAATCTCGCTGTCAGGAACATCCTTGCCGAATTTTTCCAGTCCAAAGAACTGCTTGGCATAAGGGTCACAAAAATACTCGTCGTCACTGAAATAATTGTAGGCTTCATAAGCCGCAATATTTTCAATGCCCTTGATCCTGGCCGAATAGATTGCACCTCTCCTCAGCGTCTTGGGGAGCTCAATCGTCAAAGGCTCTGTATTCCTGTCCCCTGAGGAAGGATACAGGGTAATTCCGCAATGCTTGTTTTCTCCAAACACACTGCGTACCACCAGGCTTCTGTCATAATCGATATAGCACCCAAGTGGATATGGTTTTTCGCTAAAAATCTTTACATTTGATGTCATTTAGCACCTGATTTCGTATCTCTTTTATGTTCTACCTATTTTTATCGCCGTACTATTTTACCACATTTGCCCTTTGTTTGCACAAAAACATGAAATAATATGGTACAATTAAGTCAAATACAAATAATTCATCGCACATAAAGGGGGTTATTATGGAGTTTTCCAAGATTGCAACCGATATGAACACAAGGATTGAGAATGACGAGCAGATGACTGTGGATGTGGAGCTTGACAGCGGCGAGGTTATTACCTGTGCCATAATCATTGTCCTAACGGTCAACGGCAAGGATTATATAGTTCTTCTTCCCCTTGATGAAAACGGCCAGAACAACGACGGAAATGTATGGTTCTATGAGTTTATCTGCAGTGATATAGATTCGGAGCCTGAGCTTGGCTACATCGATGACGACGATGAATATGAGGCCGTAGCCGAGGCCTTCAACCTCTATCTGGATGATGTGGAATTTGACGAACTGGTTGAACTTCCCGATGACCTTCCCGATGAAGGTTCAGAGGATGTCTGAAGCTTTTCGTAGTTTTTCTCCCACAGATTCTTTACAGGTCTTATGAATCTTGTCGGCAGCATCGGATTCTCTTTCGTTCCTGTAATATACGACATTATGAGCGCCCTCTTTGCCCTGGTCATCGCCACATAGAGCATACGGCGCTCTTCTTCTATATTTTTTTCCGAGGTTGCACTTCTGGATGGAATTATCCCTTCGTTCAGATCAGGTATCCACACAATTTCAAACTCAAGTCCCTTTGATCCGTGCATGGTAAGGAGCCTTACATCATTACCTTTCCCAGCCTTTCCCTTTCTCTCTGAATTCCTCTCCCTTTCAGCCCTGGCCTTTTGGCTTATTTCCAACAGAAATTTATCCATATCCTCATAAAATGCGGCCTCTCTCTCGAACTCATCCAGTATCTTGCTGCTCTCAGGGAACATCTCATCGACACCTATGCTCCTTCTTATGTATTTTACAGAAAGGGATGGTCTTAGATGACTTATCATATTTATATGGCAAAAGAGCTTTCTGACATTTTTGATTCTATCCCTGTTGCCCCTGTAAAACCGCTCTATATCAGCCTGATTCACCACATCCTTTGATACGCTGTCCCTGGATATGTATCTCATGGGATGATTCATTATCCTGAAAAAGTCGCTTCGTTTTCTTCCCTGACAGGCAAAAGAAAGATAGTAGGTGCACAGTTTTACAGCCTCGTTTTCATATATGCTTTCCACGAATGTATCCAGGTTATTTGGAATCCCATGACCGGACAGCACCTTTGACAGTGCCACCGCCTCGGAATTTGTCCTGAAGAGTATCGCTATGTCCCCCAGTGACTCCCTGTGTTTTTTCAGGAAAAGAGCTATCTGCTCATTCTGCTTTTCTCTGGATTCATACCTTCTTGCAATCACAGCGCCTTCGCCGTTATGTACATCTGCCATCAGCTCTTTTTTAAACCGGATCCTGTTCTGGCCTATCACCATAAGGGCATTTTCCAGTATTCTCTTTCCGCATCTGTAATTAGTGTTCAGTTCTAAGATCCTTACCTTTTTTGGCCCAAAGCTATCAGGAAACCCAAGCATTATACCGGGGTCAGATCCGCGAAAGCCATATATTGACTGATCATCATCCCCCACCGCAAATACATTATCACATCCCTCCGACAGGAGCTTTATGACCTTGTACTGCATGAGGTTGATATCCTGATATTCATCTATGAGAAAAAATCTGTACTTTTCCCTCCAGAATCTTAGTGCTGATTCATCTTTAACAAGCAGCTCATAGCACCTGATTATCATGTCATCAAAATCAATCATGTTAAACTCCATGAGTCTTCTCCCATAAAGTTCAAAAATATCAGGAAAGCATCCCATGAAACACAGGCTGTGGCTGCAGTCCGCTCCGGTTCCTCCCGTGTTTTTTATTCTGGAGATTTCAGAGATAATATCTGGCACATTCTCAAGGAATTCATCATATTCAGTTACTTTAATTTTTCCTATGGCTTTTAACCGGGCCAGAATATCCCTGATGGCCTCGTATTTAAAGCTCTCATTTGCGATTGTCAGTCTGGAATTTCTGTAAAGATTACTGCTTCTGATAATCTGATAAAAGATGGAATGAAATGTTCCAAATGATACTTCAGGATAAGAACTATCCGTGATCTTCATAAAACGGTACTGCATCTCAACAGCCGCAGCCCTGGTAAAGGTGATGACCAGTATGCTGCCTGGATCAGCGCCATATTCCTCTATAAGATAGCGAAGGCGCCAGGCAATTACCGTGGTCTTACCACTACCGGGACCCGCCAGTATCATGGCGGGCCCTGTAGTGTGCCGCACAGCATTGAGCTGCGCAGCATTAAAATCATTATTGTTCAAGTAATTCAATTCCTTTTTTGATTCTCTTTATAGTCTCTTCCTTGCCAATGACTTCCATAAGCTCTGTTGCTCCGCAGGGTGTCATCTCTTTTCCTGAAACAGCTATTCTGACAGGCCAAAGAACAAAACCGTTCTTGTACTCATTTGCCTTTATGTAATCCGAAAGAAGGGCAAACAGAGCATCATTGGAGTAGTCCTCCTGCTCCTCAAGAAGTGGAAGAACCTCTTTCAGGACCTTGAGTGAAGACTCCTTATCCGTCTTCATCTTCTTGTGGGCATAGATGGCAGTGTCGTACTCAGGAAGTTCCTCAAAGAAGTCGATCATGGCTGCAATGTCAGGCCATATCTCTATCCTGGTCTTGACCATATTGGATATCTTCCTGAGGTCCAAAGGCTTTGTTATTACCTTTTCGATATAAGGGCGGGCCTGTTCAAAGAATACGTCCTCGTCCATCTTCTTGAGATACTCGCCGTTCATCCATTTGAGCTTGGTATAGTCAAAAACAGCAGGTGATTTGTTGATCCTGTGGTAGTCAAACTTCTCTATAAGCTCCTGAAGGCTCATGATCTCGCTGTTATCATCAGGTGACCAGCCAAGAAGTGCGACAAAATTCACAACTGCCTCAGGAACAAAGCCCTGTTCTATAAGATCCTCGAAGGATGAATGACCGGATCTCTTGGAGAGCTTGTGGTGCTCCTCATCAGTGATCAGCGGACAATGGATATACTTGGGAACCTCCCATCCAAAGGCATCATACAGTCTGTTATACTTGGGTGATGAAGAGATGTACTCGTTGCCCCTGACAACGTGAGTGATACCCATAAGGTGATCGTCCACAACATTGGCAAAATTGTAGGTGGGATATCCGTCGGACTTAATAAGAATCATGTCGTCCAGTTCCTTATTCTCAACGCTGACATCCCCGTAAAGCTCATCGTGGAAGGTTGTTGTACCTTCGGTGGGATTGTTCTGTCTGATGACAAAGGGCTTACCCTCCGCAAGGTTCTTGTCGATCTCCTCCCTGGTCAGGTGCAGGCAGTGCTTGTCATATACGCTTATTTCCTTGACTTCACCATCTACCTCTATCTTCTGAACCAGGCTCTTAAGGCGCTCCTCGTCGCAAAAGCAGTAATATGCCTCGCCCTTGTCTATGAGCTCTTTGGCATACTGCATATAGATTCCTGCCTTCTGTCTCTCACTCTGGACATAGGGGCCCACCGGTCCGCCGATATCAGGACCTTCGTCGTGGATGAGGCCTGTGTCCTTGAGTGTCTTGTAGATTATCTCTGTGGCGCCCTCGACGTACCTCTCCTGATCCGTATCCTCAATCCTGAGAATATAATCTCCCTTCTCATGCTTACTGATAAGATAAGCATAAAGAGCCGTCCTCAAATTACCAACATGCATGCGTCCTGTAGGACTGGGCGCATATCTTGTTCTGATCTTAACCATTGTATCTCCTTTGTATTTTTATATCATTTTGTTCCGGTGGAGCCGAATCCACCTCTGTCACTGCCCTCCAGGTGATCACATTCCTCAAACACAATGTGTGGCTGATTCTCCATGATCCTGAACTGGCAGATCCTGTCATTAAAGCTTATGTGGGTGTCCCTCATGGCGATGACCGGCACAAACCACTGGTCATTATCACCCCTGTAGGAGTGGTCTATGACACCCATGTGATTGGCCTGGATCACTCCAAAATTCTTGAAAGTAGAACTTCTTGGAACAACATGGGCCTCATACCCCTCGGGTATCTCCATGGCAACACCAAGAGGAATAAGATGGAATTCCCCCTGCTTCAGGTCCACATCCTCAGCACTTCGAAGATCGATCCAGTCAGACTTGCCATCGATATATTCAAGCCTCTCAATTCTGTCATCAAAATATTTTATCCTGATCTTTTTTTCCATATAAAGCTCACCTCAAATTAATAGATTTTTAGTTACTATTCAGTCAGCAGCCAGCACTGCGCTGCTGGCTGCGTGAGAAAATGATTCAGGAGGCAATTTGGGCCATCGTGTAGCGATTTTCATGTCCAAATTGCGCGTTACTGGTCAGGAACTGAACAGTAACGGTTTTTATATTACCACAATTACATTGTGATAGAAACCTCTTTGTCCTTTATACTGTTCCTGGCAGGTCTGTCCCCACCGTTTATACTGATATCCAAAAGGTCAAGTCCCAGGGCACGCACAGGAATAACAAGGCTGAAAATGGTCCCGCAAAGAGCACCCAGTACAGGTCCTGTGACAAAGCCAAGGGGAATGATGAAACCTCCGGCTGCAATCAGTATGGCAATACAGTTGTAAAGAGCTGCAAGAAGACAGTTCTGATTGATGTTCCTATTCACTTCTCTTGACAGCCTGATGGCCGCCGAGACGTCAAGAAGACTCTCCTTCATCAGAACTATATCTGCAGGCGCCGCGGAAATATCAGCTCCGGCTCCTATGGCAATGCCAAGATCTGCGCTCTTTAAAGAAGATGCACAGCTGATGCTGTCTCCCACCATGGCCACGCTGCCGGTTTCTCTGAGCTTAATGACAACACTTTCTTTTCCATCGGGAAGGATCTCCGGCAGTATGTCATCCACCCCGGCTTCCTTGCCCACCGCAAGGGCTGTCCTCTCGTTGTCGCCTGTGATCATGACGGTACGTATGCCCATCTTCCCAAGTTCTCCAATTGCCCTGGAGCAGTCATCCCTTACCTGATCCGCCACAGCAATGATACCAAGAAGCTTGTTGTCCTTAGCGAAACAAAGCGGTGTTTTACCCTGGGCTGAAAGACCTGAAGCTTTATCCTTCACCTCAGGCTGGACCCGTACAATATCGGAAATATACTTGAAGCTGGCACCGTAAACGACGGTATCCTTATATTTCCCCTTTAGTCCGTGTCCCGGAAGCACCTCAAAATCCCTGACCTCATCCTCTTCGTCTTCATCTATGTCATCCAGGTAAGAGCGAATGTCACCTACGTATGAGACTACAGCCCTGGCAAGGGGATGATCACTCTTTTTCTCAAGAAGACCTGCGATCTTCAGCAGTTCATTTTCAGAATTATTGATAAGTGAATAACCGCTTCTGGTGACAGAATCCACAGTAAATACATCTGTTACAACCGGATCACCCTTTGTGATGGTACCGGTCTTGTTAAAGGCTGCTATCTGTGTCATGCCAGCCGTCTGAAGAGCTGTGGCATTTCTGAACAATATACCGCTTCTTGCTCCAACAGCGTTTCCTGTCATGATTGCAATTGGCACCGAAAGTGCAAAAACCCCCGGGCAGCTCACAACAAGAACTGTTACAGCCCTCAGCAGTGCCAGACCAGGATCTGCCTCAAAAATCATCCACAGAATAAAGGTCAGAACAGAAATACCAAGGACACCAATGGTACAAAAGACAGAAAGGCGATCTGCTTTTTCTCCAACCGGGGACTGTGTGCCTGATGATTTCTCTACAATTCTGATCATCTTTGAGAGTGTAGTCTCATCTCCCACCCCTGTGGCCCTGCATTTTATGAATCCGGATTTATTGGAAGTGGCAGCAAAAACAGTATCACCAACCACCTTGTTTGTGGATGTTTTCTCCCCAGTGACGAAAATTTCGTTTACGGAGCTGTTGCCCTCTATAACCACACCGTCTGCGGGGATTATGTCCCCCGGTCTTATCACAAAAATATCTCCCTGCTTTATCTGATCAGCAGGTATCTCTTTTTCCCTGTCATATTTGTCAACAATAACAGCTTTTTCCGGCAGATGCTTTAAGAGACTCTTAATGGAGTCTGCATTTTTGGAACATATCTTCTTCTCAGCAAACCTTCCGGCATAGATCACAAGCAGTGCTATGGCTGTGGGAATAAATAAAAGATCGCTTTTTCCGTTGATCATCGAAAAAACACTGTAGATAAAGGATGCGGCGGTCCCTATGGCAATAGTAGTATCCCTGCCGGGTTTGCCTCTGAAGAGGTCTCTGAATCCGCCTATAAAGAGTTTATAGTTAACGACCATAGCAATGATGGTCAGTATCATCTGTACGAATGTATGCATAATTCAATCCTGAATACAAGTTAAATTGCAACAAATACAATATTAAAACAAAACATTTAAAAAGGCAAAGTAAATAGTATGTTTTTTCAAGATCACCCAAAAAAAGGCATATAAAATGGTTTGAACTGACCATCTTATATGCCTGTTTATTAACCTATTCTTTAAAGTGTTACCTTCTTGAAGGACTTCTTGCCCTTTCTTACCATTATGCCGTCGGCAAATACATCTTTGGCATATGTGGCCTTGACGTCTGTTACCTTCTCGTCGTTGAAGATTACGCCGCCCTGCTCAACTGCTCTTCTTGCCTCGCTTCTAGTGGAGCAAAGGCCTGCAGATACAAGGACCTGAAGGATATCAACGACGCCGTCCCTGAAATCCTCTTCCTTTAAGGAAACAGTGGGAACGTTGGCCATGTCACCGCCGCCTGCAAACAGAGCCCTTGCGCCGTCCTGAGCCTTTTTGGCCTCTTCCTGGCCGTGTACCAGGGATGTGAGCTCAAAGGCAAGGATCTCCTTCTTTTCATTAATGCGCTCATCTGGCCACTTCTCCATCTCCTTGATCTCTTCAATAGGGATGAAGGTCAGCATCTTGATGCACTTGTCAACGTCAGCATCCCCCACATTTCTCCAGTACTGGTAGAAGTCAAAGGGTGATGTCTTGTTGGGATCAAGCCATACAGCGTTTCCTGCAGTCTTGCCCATCTTGTTGCCGTTGGAATCAGTCAGCAGTGTGATGGTCATGGCGTGGGCATCCTTGCCAAGCTTTCTTCTGATGAGCTCAGTTCCGCCCAGCATGTTGCTCCACTGATCATCTCCGCCAAACTCAAGGTTGCAGTTGTACTTCTGGAACATGTAGTAGAAATCGTAGGACTGCATGATCATGTAGTTGAACTCAAGGAAAGAAAGTCCCTTCTCCATGCGCTGCTTGTAGCACTCAGCCCTTAGCATGTTGTTTACTGAAAAGCAGGCACCAACCTCCCTGAGAAGCTCAATGTAGTTAAGGTTCATGAGCCAGTCAGCATTGTTGACCATCATTGCCTTCCCTTCCGAGAAATCAATGAATTTCTCCATCTGGCGCTTAAAGCACTCTGCATTGTGGTCGATATCTTCCCTGGTTAGCATCTTCCTCATGTCGGTTCTTCCTGAGGGATCACCGATCATGGTTGTGCCGCCGCCTATGAGTGCAATAGGCTTATTGCCTGCCTCCTGAAGCCTCTTCATAAGGGTGAGGGCCATAAAGTGTCCTGCTGTCAGTGAATCGGCTGTACAGTCAAATCCGATATAAAAGGTTGCCTTTCCGTTATTTACCAGTTCTCTTATCTGCTCCTCGTCAGTGACCTGAGCGATAAGACCTCTCTCTCGCAGTTCTTCAAAAATCTTCATAATACTCCTCCAATTGCTATTATTGTATTTACGCCATCAAAAGCGGCGAAAGCTCTTTCTTTCCAAATTCCTTCAAAGCATTCTCAAACTGTTTTCTTGCCTCAAAGAAATACTCCCTGTCAATATTTGAAGCATGGAAAGCATCTCTCTCATTCATGGCAGAGAGCTTGTCCTTGGCGAAACTGTATATCTTGTTATAAATATCCTCAGGAATACAGATCTCTCTCTTTTCGATCTCCCTGATCATATAGACATAATCAAAGTTCTCGTCATCATCATCATCCATGTCATCGTCATCGTCAAAATCATCAATGTCGAAGTCCTCTTCAACAGGATCGAAGCTCATAACATAGTCGTACATCTCGTTGTAACAGTCAAGAATCTGCTGCTTGGTGAAATCACTTAATTTTGTCATAGTTAATTCTCCCTTCGGATATTATTTAGGTGATAGCTGTTTGATCAGTCCACCTTATTCTTTTTGAATATGTATGTCTTTCTCTCCTTGCCGGTAACGAGCTTTTTAAGATTGCCCCGGTGCTGGAAATAAGCAAGGAAGGTCAAAAGACCCACAAGCACATATATCTCTATGAGGGCGCTCTGTGGCATGGCTCCCAGCATACCCATCTGGCCTGTCACAATGATCATTATAAACAGACAGGTGTAATAGCATAGGCTGCAAAGTGAAACAATATGGGTAAGATTAAGCGGAAGGAAAAAGGTTATGAGACCCATAAGTGTGAACTTCCAGCCAAGACATATTGTGTAACCTGCAGTACATGCAATTCCCTTGCCGCCCTTGAACTTAAGATGCAGGGGGAAGTCATGTCCCAAGACACAACCTGCAGCTGCATAGGTCATGTAAAATACCCTGTAATCCGGATTATTCCTTCCGAAAATGAAATAAGTTATTACAATTGAAACAATACATTTGAGCATGTCCCCAATAAGAACAATTGCACCGGCCTTTGGTCCCAGCACACGGAGTGTGTTGGTGGTCCCGGCATTGCCGCTTCCCACTTTCCTGATGTCTATCCCCTTTATCCTGCCGTACATGACAGCAGTCTGAAAGTGACCGCAAATGTAGCCAATAAGTAAGCAGATTATTCTTTCCATACTATTTCCCCTCTTTTCTCTCCCTTATAATGAATCTCATGGGTGTTCCCTTAAATCCGAATGCTTCCCGGATCTGATTCTCAATATATCTTGTGTAGCTGAAATGCATCAGATTTCTGTCATTCACAAAGATAATGAAGGTCGGCGGCTTTACAGATGCCTGAGTTATGTAAAAGAGCTTCAGGATCTTCCCCTTGTCGCTTGGCGGCTGCTGCATTACAACTGCCTGGGTCATTATCTCGTTGAGAACTCCTGTCGATACCCTGAGTGCATGGTTCTCACTTACCATGTCAATCATATCATAGAGCTTTACAAGACGCTGACCCGTCTCGGCTGAAATAAACATTATCTCGGCATAATTCATAAATGCCAGTGTGTTCCTGATGTTCTTGGTAAATTCCTTGACGGAGTGATTGTCCTTTTCGATCAGGTCCCACTTGTTGACTGCTATGATGACTGCCTTGCCGCTATCATGGGCAATTCCGGCTATTTTGGCATCCTGCTCCGTTACTCCGTCCTCTGCATTGATTACAAGAACAGCCACATCAGCCCTCTCAACGGCACCGACGGTCCTCACTATCATGTAGTGCTCAAGGGCATCCTTGACCTTGCTCTTTCTGCGAAGTCCCGCTGTATCAATAAAGATATATTTTTTGCCGTTGTGCTTTACTTCAGTATCTATGGCATCCCTGGTGGTACCGGCAATGTCCGAGACAATAAGCCTGTTTTCGCCGATAAGCCTGTTGATTATCGAGGATTTACCTACATTGGGCTTGCCTATTATGGCCACCTTAATGGAATCATCCTCCTCTGTCTCTTCCGGTTCCCTGGTAAAATGTGATACAACTTCCTCAAGCAGGTCTCCAAGCCCCTGTTTGCCTGCCGCTGAAATAGGAAAAGGATCCCCTATCCCAAGGTTGTAAAACTCGTAAACATCCAGTGAATCCCTGGTATAGTTGTCAACCTTGTTGACACACAGGACTATGGGCTTGCCGGAGCGCCTGAGCATATCCGCCACCTTGGAATCCGAGTCAGTCAGCCCCTGCTTGACATCAACCATGAATATGATGACATCTGCTGTATCGATGGCTATTTGCGCCTGTTCCCTCATCTGCGATAGTATCACATCACTGGAATCGGGCTCAATGCCCCCCGTATCTATCAGTGTAAAACTGCGGCCAAGCCACTCCACGTCCTGATATATCCTGTCTCTGGTCACACCCGGAGTATCCTGCACAATGGCTATCCGGCTTCCGGCCAGCGCATTGAAAAGAGTAGACTTGCCTACATTTGGTCTTCCGACCACCGCTACTATGTTTTTTCTGCTCATGTATCTGTCCTTTTAAATGTTTGAAGTTAGAATCCAAAGATGCTGTCCAGAAGGGATTTCCCGTCAGATGCAGTTATTCCCACCTTCACCTTCAGTTCCCTTTCTATATCATCTGTCGTGACATCATCAAGCAGGTAATTGTCGCCGCTTCGAAGGAGATTCTCCGGAAGATAAAGCTCTTTTCCAAGCTCCCTGCCCCGCAGCTGACCTATGATGTCCTGACCTGTGAGAAGACCCGAAACAGTTATCCTCTCACCAAAAAACTCATTTATTATCTCATAAATATGGACTTTTAGCAAAGGTGCAACTGCTTCAGCCCTCTTTACCATTTCACAGATGTACGGATAGACAAGCCTTCCGGTGGCCATTGATATCTCTCTTTCAATGCCGGCAATTTCATCTGCCCTTTCTGAGAGCAGTTCATCAAAGGCCTCGTTGAATTCATCGATGAGGAGCCGCATCATCCCCACGCCGTTCTCCAGCTGAATGTACCCGTCATATCTGTCTGCCTCAGGAAAATCCCTGCCCGCAGTAAAGTACCACTCATCACTTGCATGCACAAAGTGAATGCCGTGTTCCCTGTAGATCCGTTCCTGCCATGACTCGATCATGTCTATGACTTCTCCCGCATCCCTGCTGTCAAAGGGCTCAAGGGGGTAAAGGCCGTCCCTGTACCTGGAAAGCCCCACCGGAACCACAGAAACAGACCGGATATTTGGAAGGTATTTTGTGAGATCACGGATTGACCTCTCAAGCTCTTCTCCGTCATTGACGCCCTTGCAAAGCACTATCTGCCCGTTTATCTCTATCCCGGTATCCGGTGCACACAGTCTGTCCACCTTCTTAAGCGCTTCTCCTGCGAACCTGTTTCCCAGCATTTTGCAGCGAAGCTCAGGATTGGTGGTCTGAAAAGAAATATTGATGGGAGACAGATGATACTTCAGTATCCTGTCAATATCCGCGTCAGACATGTTGGTCAGAGTCACGTAATTGCCCTGCAAAAAGGACAGCCTTGAATCATCATCCTTAAAATAGAGAGTTTCTCTCATGCCCTTGGGCATCTGGTCTATGAAACAGAAAATGCATTTGTTGCTGCAGGATCTGTAGTTGTCCATCAGACCATTTTCAAACTCGATTCCCAGGTCTTCATAGGAGTCCTTGTCAATATCAAGGAGCCATTCCTCTCCGTCCTGCTTCCTGATAAGCACATCCAGATGCTCGTCCTGTACAAGATACTGATAATCAAAGATATCCTGAATAGACTGGTTATTTATTTGCAGAAGCTCATCTCCGGGCTCGATTCCCATTTCCATCGCTATACTGTCGGGAATCACTCTGCCCACAATATGGCCCTTATTTTTGTCCATAAATGTTACTCCATAATGACGTCACGGATTGTTACGTTTTTTACACACAATCCTTAGGTCATTATACATTATATTCCTTGACGTGTCAGTACGACTGATGATAAAACAGTAAGTGAGCAACATATATAAAAACCATTAAGGAGCGCATTATGCCTGATTTTCATCAATTAGAGAGCCTGATCCCGGTCGCACCGCTTAACCTCATTGTAATGGAGTCCGCCAGAGAGCTGGGAGACAGTGTTGATCAGTATATTGCACAGTTCAGAAGAAGTCTTTACAAAATGCCTGAATCAGACCCGGCATTTCATCAGTATGTAAGGGATTCCTTTAAGATAGATTATACCCTGGACCGCTTTGGAAGCGGCGAGTCCAAGGCCACGATCAATGAGAGTGTAAGGGGAAATGACGTTTATATCCTTACAGATGTCTGCAATTACAGCATCACCTACAAAATGTACAACTATATCAATCACAAATCTCCTGATGACCACTACCAGGACCTCAAGAGGGTTATTGGCGCCATAACGGGCAAGGCCAAAAGGATCAACGTGATAATGCCCTTCCTTTACGAGGGAAGGCAGCACAAGAGGAACCGCATGGAATCTCTGGATGCTGCACAGATGTTCAAGGAACTCCACGATATGGGCATTTCGAACTTTATCACCTTCGACGCCCATGACCCAAGGATCTCCAATGCCAAGCCCCTGGGCGGCTTTGACAATTTCCTGGCATCCTACCAGTTTATGAAGGCCCTTCTTTCACATATTAGTGATCTCACTGTGGACAAGGACCATCTCACTGTAATAAGTCCCGATGAGGGAGCCCTTGACAGGGCAGTCTATTTTGCCAACGTAATCGGCGCTGACACCGGTATGTTCTACAAGAGACGTGACTACGCCCACGTGGTGAACGGCACCAATCCCATCGTTGCCCATGAATTCCTGGGATCTGACATCTCCGGAAGGGATGTCATCATAATAGACGACATGATATCATCCGGCGCCAGCATGATAGATACTGCCGGTCAGCTCAAGAATATGGGAGCCAAGCGCGTATTCATCTGCACCACCTTCGGCCTCTTCACCGATGGCATGGAAAAATTTGATGAGGGCTATGAAAAGGGCCACTTTGATGCTGTCATAACCACCAACCTGACCTACATGAATGATGATGTCAAGAGCCGCGACTATCTTTTCATAGCTGACATGGGCAAATTCCTGGCTACAATTATTGATTTCCTCAATCATGACGCCTCCATGTCCACAGTCAATATGCCGACCGACAAAATTCATGAGATCGTTGAGAAATACAATAACGGGCTGATCGCACCTGAGTTATATGAATAAAAATAACAGCAAAATGGGAAGTCAAAGAGATGGTTCTTTGACTTCCCTTTTTTTATTCTGCCGCTCTGAATTTGATTATTACCTTAAAGAGATCTCCGTCCAGCCTAATATCAAAGGTTCCGTTCTGAGCAATTGTCAGGTTCTTGGCAATTGACAGGCCAAGTCCGCTTCCCTCAGTAGTCCTTGATTCGTCGCCTCTTATGAACCTCTCTGTGAGCTCTGCTGCGTCAACGTTGAGCTCTTTTGCAGAGATATTCTTTATTGAGAACACCACAAGACTGTTACTATCCTGCTCCTCCATGTGCATGTCAAGATATACTCTTGTGCCTGTAAGGGCATATTTGCATACGTTGTTGAGGAGGTTCTCTATAACCCTCCACAGATGCCTGGCATCCGCATATATTTCCATGTTCTGCATCTGTGGCTTGAATATGATCTGTAGATCACTCTTTTCAAACTTCTCGTAGAATTCCCCTATGGTCTGGTTTACCAGCTCAACAAAATTTATCCTTGACATCTGGATACTGATATTTCCGCTGCTGATCTTGGATGCCTCCACCAGATCCTCTGTGAGCTGCTTCAGTTTCTGACTCTTTTTATCAAGTATATCAACGTATTCCAGCACTCTCTCATTGTCTATGTCTTCCCGCTTTATGAGATCCACATAGTTTATTATGGATGTCAGCGGAGTCTTGATATCGTGGGAGACATTAGTGATGAGGTCTGCCTTCATCTTCTCATCCTTCATGCTGGTGTTGACAGCCACATCGATGCCCTCGCCGATGGAATTCACTGCCTCAGCAAGGCCTATATTGTCTGCATGCAGCTCTCTGACATCAACCTTGGCCTTGACATCGCCGTTTTTGATGTTTTCGATAACGTGTATGATCCTGTCTCTGTCCTTATTCTGTCTGTAGATATAGATTCCCACAATTATGTCAACAGCTGCAGCAATGAGCATTCCCGGAATCCCAAGCCTGAACAGAAGGAAGTTTATTATCACAAAAGCCCCATATGGGATCCAGGTCCTTATGATCACATTGGCATTGTCGGTAGTATTCACAATAAGCTTTTTTGCAGCAATTGCCGATGCCCTTACAAAGCTTGTTTCAAATACTCTTCTGTAGTAAATCCTCTCGATGATGTCGTAAAGAGCAAACAGAAATCCTATGTCCACAATGAAGAATGCTGTTGCAAGAAAATAAGGAATATACTGGTGCCGTGTGCCCTCAAAGGATACCCCTGCCATGCTGAGCAGATAGAACACAATCCAGGGCACAGCCATTATAAGCACGCCTATGAGAATCACTGCCTCTGTAAACATGCCCTCCGGCTGGGATGGAACACTTACCCCTTCAGGTGCCTGTGCATTTACTGCCAGCTCCTCACGCCTTCTTTTGCTTATATCGGATATGTATATTGCCATCAGAACCAGATATACAACTACAAATATGCCGCACAGCACATACAGCTGCGTCTTATAGGGCATAAAAGTTGTAAAGTTCTTTTTCCCTTCCGTAAAGGAGTCGATCACAGGATAGCCTTCAGTGTCCACCGCGATATACAGCTTCATCTGATCAGGATATGCGTAGCTGTAATTCTTTATTACTGTCCTTAGCATGTTTTCCTTGATCAGGGTGTTGGTCTCATATTCCAGTTCGTATGGACAGTAATAAATATATTTTCCATAGCTTTCGAATATCTTCCTGATGTCTTTGCCCGTGGTCTCACCGGAGAGCTCCGATACGTTGGTGTATACTTCAGGCTTGCCATCGATGGTTCTTGTAATGTAATACCTGAGGTTTGTATTCAGATAATCATAGTAATTCAGTGCCTCAGTATACTTCTGATAATTGGTAAGGAGTGTCGTTGCAGCCTCCTGCACGTTGCTGCAGAGGGCATTGTACTCCTCCCAGCTTGATACGATATCCTCGATATTCCTTCCGTCAACAGTCTGATACCTGGACAAAAGATATGTGTGCATCCCTCCGCTTCTGTCGGAGCTTCCTGAGACCGTGAACCCAATGCTGTTTCCCTCTATCTGTGAATTGAGGTAGGAATTCATACCCCCTGAGTACACATTGTTCTTGAGATGAGTGTACGTGGTGGCTGCTCCCAGGAACTCATCAGCCTCAACGCCCGAAAAATCCCTGCTCTCATAGTTAAATCCGCTTCTTGCCCACTTTAACAGGTCTGACAAATAGTAGACTGCAGTTATGTAATCTCCGGACAGATTTGATTTTCTGTTGACATAGGCTGTGACGTCGATCTTTTTCCTGTCGTCGTATGTCCCAGCAATCTCTATCTGGCTTCTTATGGCAACGAGTTTGATCACATCCGATATATTGTTGCCCAGGATGTTATTGAATAGATATGAATCCTCATAGGACCTGTCCTTGTCAGATTCATAGAGATTGTAGGAACAGTACCCATCCAGCGAGCTGATCATGATGCTGGTTCCCAGAAAGGCATACGCCACGATAAATGCGATTATGCCAGCGAGAAAATGCTGAATTATTATAATTCCCCTCATTGCCTTTGATTTCTTTTTCATTGTTGTTTATTATCCTCTATCTTGTATCCTACTCCCCAGACAACCTTTAAAAATTTAGGTTCCCGTGGGTCAACTTCAATCTTTTCCCTGATATGTCGTATATGAACAGCTATAGTATTGTCAGTACGCACAGAAAAATCCCCCCAGATATTCTGATATATCTGGTCTATGGAATATACCTTGCCCTTGTTCCTTGCAAGAAAAGCCAGTATCTTGTATTCAATGGGCGTAAGCCTTATGGTCTCTCCGTAGACAGTCACGATCTTGGCGTTGTCGTCTATCACAAGTCCTCCCGAAGTGTATACATTATCCTGCTCAATTATCTTGCTGGGTGCGGAGTAACGCCTTACGTTGGACTTCACCCGTGCCACCAGCTCCAGTGGATTAAAGGGCTTGGTGACATAGTCATCGGCACCTATATTCAGACCCAGTATTTTATCTGAGTCCTCTGATTTTGCAGAAAGAAATATCACCGGTATGGAACTGAAATTCCTAAGGGTCCTGACCATGTGTATTCCATCCAGCTTGGGCATCATTATGTCCACTATCGCAAGACTGATATCCTTGCGCCTCAGAATTGACAGTCCCTCCTCACCGTCATAGGCCTTGTATACGTTGTAGCCCTCCTGCTCCAGATAAATCTCGATAGCATCAACAATTTCCCTGTCATCATCACATACTAAAATATTCTCCATAACGACCTCTCATTTATTCATATATTTATTAAATCACCAAATTCTTAAGATTTACCGTCGAAATTTCTTAAGATTTCTTAAGAATTTAACTAATTTTCGTTAATTAATGTTTTAAAGAAAGAAAAGCAGCAAGATTCCCCCTGTTTTCCCCATGTATTCTGTGGGAAAACAAAAGGTCCGGATTACATCTCGTGCATACATCAGTGACAATAATATTGTCCTCGGGGACGCCACACTTTCTCAGTGTAAGGCTGATGGCATTCCACAGATGCAGTCTGTATTTGTCATTTGGGTAAGGAACCAGGATGCCATTTTCCGATAGTTCCTCATCCGTATAAGCATCCGAAAACTCTTTTGCCACATCACTGCCTATCTCATAGCAGTCTCCGCAAATTGATGGCCCTATGGCGCACAGAAGGTCCCCCGGATCAGTTCCATAGTTATCCCTCATGGCCTCTATGGTCCTGGCAGCTATCTCCCCCTTTGTGCCCTTCCAGCCTGAGTGACAAAGACCTATAGCCTTCTTTACAGGATCGGCAAAATAAACAGGCGGGCAGTCGGCATGAAATGTGCCAAGGATTATCCCCGGAATGTTGGTGACAAGTCCGTCCACATCCGTGTAGTCCCTTTCCCTGTAGGGCCCCTTTCCCCTATCTTCTTCAGTGACAACCCTCACATTTGTTGTGTGGGTCTGAAAGGTCAGCACAAAATCCTGAAGTGAGCGCTCATGGCCCATGGCTTCTGAAACCCTTCTGTAGTTTTCATCCACAGCCTCCTTATCATCGCCCCTGGTATAGCTTAAGTTGCACTGGGAATAATATCCCCTGGAGACTCCTCCAAGTCTTGTGCTGAACATGTGATCCACAATACCAGTACTTTCAAGTCTCGGGAAAACCAGGTATTTCAGATCTCCGTGCTCCCTTAGCTCCATAGTCCTTTCACCACTACATCTTTTGATAATAATATTTTTTTCCATAAAACACCTCACCTGTAATCAAATGCATTCTTGATCCAATTTATTGTATAAATATTGTCTTTCGGGGAAACAGCAATTACATCATATCTGACTGGAACGTCAAAAGATTTATACTTAGAATATAAATAGAATTTGGAGACATTGCAAATATGTTTTTGTTTTGAGCTTGTGACAGCCTCCTGGGGGCTGCCGTACCTTATGTCCTTCCTGTACTTCACTTCTATAAAACACAGGTATTTACCGTCCCTGGCGATTATATCCACCTCACCGAACCTGCACCTGAAGTTTTTCTCAAGTACGGCGGCTCCGAGATCTGTGATATGATCACAGACCAGGGCTTCAATCCCCTCTCCGGTCCTTCGTTTATTCATGTCATTTTCCTTTTTTATCCTTCGCTCTGATCTTGTCCATGGCATCGACAAAAATCAGGATCTCCGCAACAACCTCATATAGTTCCGGCGGTATCATTTCGCCGATCTCCAGCTTGGACAGGGTCTGGGCAAGCTTGTCGTCCTGATGGACAGGGATCTTGTTGTCCTTGGCCTGCTCTATGATCTTTTCGGCCAGAATTCCTTTTCCGGATGCTATGACTCTGGGAGCGCCGTCCTCGTTGGGATCATAGGCCAGCGCCACCGCGGTTTTTACTTTATCTTTTTCTTTATCTTTATCTCTGTTATACGGCATATTTTATCCTGAATAGAAAAGCATCCTAATTCAACAGTTCTTAAGCTCTTGCATCAAAAGAATTAGTCGATATCACCTGTGTTTTGGAGACGCTCAGCATCTCATCCACAGCCGCATCCTGACCATCCATATCATCGAGCAGCATCAGTTTCACATTCATGGAATATCCGCGCTTTTCCAGCCTCTCGTTGAGGATATGGATATTGTCATTTATGAGGTCCAGAACAGATTCATCCTCCACATAGAAATTGGTGGTGACCTTAGTCTCGATCATTTTCACATAGACATCCACCGGGCCCAGGTTGTCCATGTCAAGGTGGAGAACTGCACTGACAGAACCGTCCTCGTTCATCTTCTTGTTTTTATTCCTGTAGACATATAAATCCCCGTTGGCGTTCTGTCCCGCCATCTGAAGCGGAAGCTGAACATACTGGAACATCTGATTGAGCTGGTTCATAAAATCCAGATTGTTCTGCAGATTGTTGGCGGCCTGAGAAAGTCTGGACTCCGCACCAAGATTCTGGTTCACTGCTGTTGTCAGGCCCTTTACCTGATTACCAAGCCTCTGGTATAGGCTCTCTATGTTCTCCTTCTTCTCCACATCACCGGGCTTTAGGTGCCACTGAGAGGATATATTGTCCTTTAAGAGTCTGTTGTAGTCATCACTGGAAAAGATCTTTTTCCAGGATGCACTCTCTACCGGATTGGAGAGATCTGAGTCCTCAAATGCATTTGCCAGTTCCTTTAGGAGCTCCTTCTGGGCAGTTTCCGTTTTGGGATTCTCACTGTATTTTTTTATGGCTTCATCTGAAATGCCAAGGTTTTTGAGTGTATTTACAAAATTGGGATTGAGGGGTCTTGCAGGAGCCTGTTCAGGCATTCCCTTATCACTGATCACGGTGGGAATGTCCTTTGAAACACTAGCCGGTCTTCCCGGACTTTTGTCAGCAAGTCCATCCTCGGATATGATAATGGTCTTAGTCTGTGCCTTTATGGGGGCATTGTCTGCATCAGCCTCTTTTGCAGCATATTTTCCCTGGAGAGCCGTGGTATCCCTGGAACTATCGGCATTTAATGTCTCCTGCACAGCTGTTTTATCAGCCCCTGTCGTTAACTGGCCCTTTGATTCTTCAGCCAAAGCCGTCAGCTGAGTTTTGGATCCATCAGCATTGACAGTCTGGCCGGTCTTTGTTGTATCCGCGTCAGCCGTCAGCTGAGCCTTGGTTCCGTCAGCATTATTCGAAGCCTCAGTCTTGGATTCATCACCCGTCAGAAGAACTTCTTCACCGGCTTCTGCACTGGCAGCTTCTGAAGTCACAGCAGCCTCTCCCTCCGTCAGAGCCTGTTCCGCCGCAGCTTCATCAGCTCCTCCAAAGAGCTTGAGCACACTGCCATACAGAGCCATGGCCTTGGACTGATCTCCCTGTGCCATAAGTGTATCAAATGCCGCAGGAAGCTCATCCATGATGCTCTCCATTGCGGTGGTCACCTGATGCTCATAGTTCTTGTAGCTCTCAAACTGTGTAAGATTATTGGAATTTATGGGAATCCCCAGACTCTTCATCTCAACCATTGTTGAAATGGAATTATTGGGGAAAGCCTGAAGATTTTTGCCCATATCCAGAATGGCATTTTTGTTGATGGGAAGTCCGGCCTGCATCATTTCCTTGACCATCTGGATATTGTCATTATTGATCTCAAGACCGGCTGCCTGCAGTGCTTTTAATGTACTCTGGTCGGGTGATGTGTTCTCAAAGAGAGGTGTTATTGTGACGCTGCTCTGGGAGGAACCGCGCACTGCAAAGTTTAGTACCTGTCCCTCTCTAAGCCCCATACCGTCCTGTAATCTGGCTGAAATAACGCTGTCACCGACATTTATATTCGCAATCTTACCTTCCTCCGTATCAGAAATGGAAACAACACTCCCCTGGATGGTAGATCCTGCCTTGAGGTCGACGCTCTTTTGAACCTGTCCCTTAACATCCGCTCTAAGTCCACTGCCATCAATTATCAGAGTATTATTTGATTGTGATACGCCTCCGGTAATATTCATACAAAATTTCCTATAAACGATCTTCTGTGGATCTCACAGGGGCCATATTCTCTGATGGCCCTGATATGCTGCTCGCTGCCGTATCCCTTGTTGGAATCAAAACCATATTCGGGATACTGTATCGCAAGCTCCTTCATGAGCCTGTCCCTGGTAACCTTTGCAACAATGCTGGCAGCAGCGATAGATGCGCTCTTGGCATCGCCCTTTATTATTGATATCTGTCTGTAAGCTTCAAGCTGTGGAATATGTACAGCATCTATAAGAAGAGTCCCCGGCCTGACAGACAGATTATTTACTGCATCGGTCATTGCCTCGTAAGTGGCGTTCAGAATGTTGATCTCATCAATGCGTTCTACAGTGGCACTTCCAATGCCCACAGCCACAGCCTTCTCCATGATGATATCATAGAGCTCTTCTCTCTTTTTTTCGGTTAATTTCTTGGAATCATTTAGATATAGTATATCGACATCCTGCGGCAGGATCACCGCAGCTGCATAGACAGGGCCTGCAAGAGGCCCCCTGCCAACTTCATCAATACCACACAGAGGGGCATATTCAGCATACTGCCTCTCATATGTGGTCATCTCTTTCATTCTGGAAATTTCTTTTTCTATGGCAAGAATCTTTTTATCTGCCGTTTTGACAAGATTCTGTACCCCTGATCTGTCATCGCCACTGTAACTGTTTATAAATGCTTCATAGTCCTTTTTATCCTGAAGCTCAGCAAAAACGGACTTGATCTCGGCTATAGACTGCATCAGTTAATTCCCCCAAAACTTGAAAAAGGATAAATCCTAATAAACGCTTTGCCCAAAATATCTTTTTTGTGAATATTCCCAACGGATATATCCCTTGAGTCCATACTGTGGTTTCTGTTGTCACCCATTACAAAGAACTCGTCCTGCCCCAGCGATATCTCCGTCTCTGCCCTTCCAGGGTCCTGTATGATCTCTGCTCCGTAATGTTCATCGATTACTTCACCGTTGATATAAATATTGCCGTAATAATCAACTCTGACGGTCTCACCGGGAAGCCCTATTATACGCTTTATGAAATACTGATCATCTCCATATTGATACGGGAATATGATGATATCAAATCTGTCCGGGGCGGAGAACCTGTAGGAAAGCTTGTCCACAAGAAGTGAATCGCCATCCTGAAGAGTCGGTGCCATGGATGAACCACTTACCTCAGTCCTCTGGGCAACAAAGGTGATAAACAAAAATGTCAGTACAAAGATAACTACCAGGTAAATTACAGTACTTAAAATCTCTTTGAAAACCTTATCCATTTTTCTACGGCCTTTCTAATGTTATTTTTCCAAGTCTGCCATTTCTGAAATCGTCCAGAATCAGTGCAGCCGCTCTTTCAGTGTCAGGCATGGCACCCTGCTTTAACAGCTTCCTGTTAATGGCTATTGCAGATAAGACTGCACTTAAGTGTGTGGCATATGCCTCTTCTTCCAGTTCACGCACCTGCTCATCACTTATATTATACTTCTCTTTAACAGCCTCCGGATAATAATCCTGTAGTTTTTTTATGAGCTCACATGCCAGCTCTGTGACATCGAGATTCTCATCGTTCATGGAGCCTATAAGTGCAAGATTAAGGCCCACCTCCTGGCTCTCAAATTTGGGCCAGAGAATGCCAGGTGTGTCAAGAAGCTGCATATTCTTGCCCAGGGATATCCACTGTTTGCCCTTGGTTACGCCGGGTTTATTGCCGGTTTTAGCCGATGCTCGCCCAGACAGCTTGTTTATAAAGGTGGACTTGCCCACATTGGGAATTCCTGCCACCATGGCCCTTATAGGCCTTGATACAATGCCACGCTTCTTGTCTTTCTCTATTTTCTCAGCACAGGCCTTCTGAACCAGTTCCTTGACCTTTGATGCCTCATTGCCGGTCTTGGAATTCATCTGGATTGTGATGTATCCCTGCTTCTGATAGTAATCGCACCAGTCGGAAGTCACTTTTGGATCTGCCAGATCCGCCTTATTAAGCACAATTAACCTGTACTTGTTTTTGCCCAGCTCATCAATATCGGGATTGCGGCCTGATTCAGGTATTCTGGCATCAGTGAGCTCAATGATTATGTCTATGAGCTTGATGTTCTCCTGCATCATTCTGATGGCCTTGGTCATATGACCGGGGTACCACTGATAATTCATTTAATCTCCTTAATACTTGGGGATCATACCCCGTACAACACCTTCTCCGGCCAGCTTGAACCAGGCCTTTCCGATGATCATGCTCTGACCGACGATGCCTATGTTGGCACTTCTGGAATCCTCACTGCTGTTCCTGTTATCACCCAGGACAAAGTACTCGCCGCTCTTAAGCTTGATGGCGTTTTCTGCTATACCTGCATCCTCCATCTTGTCATACTTGCTCTCTTTTGCTCCTATCGAGCCGTTTATATACAGGTTGCCATCCGTTATCTGAACCGTATCTCCCGGCCCGGCGACAACTCTTTTGACATAATAGTGAGAATTGGAATTGCCATTCGGTAAAAAGACTATAACATCCCCGACCTTGGGACTTGCAATCTTGGACAGAACCCTGTCCACAAGGACTCCCTGACCTCCTGCTATGGCAGGCTCCATTGAATCTCCGATAACCTTCACCTGCATTCCAAAGGACAATACAAGTGCAGTTGCAATTATTACTGCAACTATTGTAACGGTGATCCAGGAAAAGATCTCCCGGATGAGCTTTGGGGTAATTATCTTTTTCTTCTTCTGATGATAGTAATACTGATTTTTCTTTTTCTTAAACATAATAAAATAATAAAGGCAATTACTGTAAAAGTAACTGCCTTTAAACACTAATTATCTGGTAACAAGCTCCTTAACCTTAGCCTTCTTACCTGTAAGTCCCTTAAGGTAGTTCAGCTTAGCTCTTCTTACCTTACCTCTTCTGACAACCTCAACCTTCTCAACGATGGGTGAGTGAAGTGGCCATGTCTTCTCAACGCCAACACCATAAGACTCTTTTCTTACAGTAAAGGTTGTGCGGTTGCTACCGCCCTGGATCTTCTTGACAGTTCCCTCGAAAACCTGTACTCTCTCACGGTTTCCTTCCTTGATCTTGGCGTGTACCCTTACAGTATCACCTGTGTGGAAGGTAGGCGCATTGGCGTTCAGTTGCTCTTTCTCGAGCTCTTCGATAATTGTACTCATAATTTCTCTCCTATTCTATGGACGTTCTTACATGTAACCATGTACATCAGAGGACCGTCTGATTATCACAACGCATTTTAATATATCATATACCGCTGTGTTTCGTCAACCCAAAAGATCACTTGGGCCAAAGCGCTCAGGAAGAATCTCCGTAAGAGTAAATACCTTATATTCAGTTTCTGATTTGGCCATTATAACCTTGAAGTCATCGTGACAAAACTCACTCATGACCTGCCTGCAGACACCGCAGGGTGAACAGTATGTGAGTTCAGTTGCATCCGCAGGACCTCCTGCAATGGCAATGGCCTTAAAATCTTTTACGCCTTCACTGACTGCCTTGAAAAAAGCTGTCCTCTCGGCACAGTTTGTGGGGGTGAATGCTGCATTTTCTATATTACAGCCTGTGTATACTCTGCCATCTGAAGAAAGCAGGGCCGCGCCCACATTGAAGTGCGAATAAGGCGTATAAGACATTTTCCTCATGTCCAGAGCTGTTCTTATAAGCCCCTGTATATCAATATCCATATAAGTTACCTGCTGTATTTTATCTGGAGCCCTTGTCGTAAGGGATACCCTCAGCCTTAGGTGCTCTTGAATTCGATGATGTGAATGCCAGTACTATCAGTGAAATAATATAAGGCATCATGTTGTAGATCGATCCCGGAATATTCATTGAAGCCAGGAAAGGGAAACCTGAATAAACGTTGGACAAAGCCCTGAAGAATCCGAAAAGGATCGCTGCAAGACCGATATTTACAGGCTTCCACTGACCAAAGATCATAACCGCAAGGGCCAGGAAACCAAATCCTGCAACACCAACTTCAAACTTCCATTCACTTACACCGGCTGTGATATATACTATACCGCCAATTCCGGCAAGCATTCCTGAAATAAGAACTCCTGCCCATCTCATCTTATAAACGTTGATACCAACCGAATCAGCAGCCTGAGGATGCTCACCGCAAGCCATAAGCCTTAGTCCGAATCTGGTCTTATAAAGGACCACATTGGCCAGGATAAGAGCTATCAGGGCCACAAGCATGAACCAGTTAAACTGGAAGGATCCCATGGGAACCACCAGCGCTTTCTTGGTCTGAACGTACTGAACAGTTGACGATACGTTGTCAGGGTTCTCAGCCATATTGATGGACTTGACAATAACAGTAGCTGCAGCTGCAGCCAGCATGTTAAGGGCTGTTCCAACCAGCGTCTGGTCGGCCTTGAGGTTGATGCAGGCAACAGCCAGAAGCACAGAATACAGAACTCCGCACAGAATCGAAGTTAAGAGAACAGCAAGCACAATTACCAGTGCAGGAAGTGTGGGCGAAATATACTTGAGTGTCAGTGCACCGCCCAGGGCTCCCATAACCATTATGCCCTCCAGCCCCAGGTTGATAACTCCGGAGTGCTCAGAAAAGCACCCGCCAAGGGCCACAAGAATAAGAACCGCAGCAAACAAAAGTGTGTATTGAAGAAGTAGTACCATTATTTCTTACCTCCTTCCTCTTTTTTTGTATCACCGGTTTTCTGATCCACAGGCTTGTCCTTTGCTCTGAGGCTTGCATTTAGCTTAAGCTTAAAGAATAGAACAAATCCGCAGAGATAAATGATGATAGCTGATATAAAGTCTGAAATCTGTGAAGGATATACGTTCTTGTCCAGGTATGATCCTCCACTGGTGATATGCTGTATAAAGTAGGAAGCAAAAATAGTACCTATGGGATCAAGTCCGCCCAGGAAGGTTGCAGCAATTCCATTAAAGCCCATGCCGGGAACCGAGGACTGGGTAACTGACCACTGCTCATATCCTGACAGGAAAAGGAATGCCGCTCCAAGACCAGCCAGAGCTCCTCCGATGAAAAGTGTCAGGATAAGATTTCTCTTTTCCTTCATACCGCTGTACTTGGCTGCATCCTTGGCAATACCGGTAGCTTTTATCTCATAGCCAAATACTGTCATGCTAAGCACCACCTTAAGGAGAATGGCGATGAGGATTGCCAGAGGTACTGCGATGGTCACATATTTGTTGTTGGAAAACATCTTTGAAAGTCCCAGTGATGGAAGCAGAGCCGATTCATTCACTGAAGCAACCTGGACCGTATAGGGACTTGCTGTCTCCTTCACACCGGACAGAAGCATATTCACTGTATAAAGTCCTATCCAGTTCAGCATGATGCCTGAAATAACCTCATTAACATTGAGATAGGCCTTCAAAAGACCTACGATTATTCCAAATACACCGCCTGCAATAAGGGCTGCCAGAAGGCAGATTATCCACGGAAGATGAAGCGCAAGGGCACAGTACAGAGATGCTCCGGCTCCTGCCACATACTGTCCTGCTGCACCGATGTTAAACAGACCGGCCTGATAACAGAACTGTATGGAAAGTGCACACATAAGAAGCGGAGCTGCCTTTACAAGTGTGTTGCCCAGATACTTCATGGCAGCGGCCTTGGTGGGATAGGTGAAATAGTTCTTAAGGATCGTGATAATGGCGGTTGTAGCACCTGCAGGATTGATGATAAGCAGTGCTATATAGCCCACAAAGAGTCCGATCACGATACAAAGAAGTGCGGCGAGTATGGACTGTACAGCAGGTTTAGCAAGAAAGCTTTCTTTTTGCCTGTTATTCATTATGCTGTCACCTCCATTCTCTTAGCACCGGCCATGTAGAGTCCAAGCTCCTCCGGTGTAGTCTTCTTGGGATCAAACTCTCCCACCAGTTCTCCCTCATACATAACAAGGATCCTGTCTGAAACGCTCATGACCTCTTCAAGTTCAAGAGATACTAAAAGCACGGCGTGTCCCTCATCTCTCTGCCTTATGAGCTGTTTGTGGATAAACTCGATGGCACCCACATCCAGGCCTCTTGTAGGCTGAACAGCTATAAGGAGGTCAGGATTCTTGTCAAGCTCCCTGGCGATTATAGCCTTCTGCTGATTTCCTCCTGACATAGAGCGGGCTATTGTGGGCGCGCCCTGTCCAGATCTGATGTCAAAGCGATCTATAAGTTTTTCTGCATATTTGGTGATGTCAGCTTTCTTAAGGAAGCCCGTCTTTGTTGAGAATTCAGGTTCAAAGTATCTCTGAAGTACAAGGTTATAGGCCAGCGAATAGTCAAGAACCAGACCATGCTTATGCCTGTCCTCGGGAATATGGCTCATTCCGCTAAGTGACCTCTCTCTGATGGAAGCATTGGTTATATCCTTGCCATTTAAAGTGATCTTGCCTGTTGTGCAGTGTTCAAGACCTGAAAGCCCGTAAACAAGCTCAGTCTGACCGTTTCCGTCAATACCGGCTATGCAGACAATCTCACCAGCCCTGACATTAAAGGACACATTCTTGACCGCATTATTGTGATGAAGTTTACTTGCCACAGTCATATTCTCAACATGGAGAATAACATCACCTGGTTCTTTTTCATCCTTGGTGGCAACAAGCTGAACATCACGGCCAACCATCATTCGGCTAAGTTCAGCCTCATTGGTATCAGCGATGTTGACAGTACCTATATATTTGCCCCTTCGAAGGACGCTGCATCTGTCAGCAACGGCCATGATCTCTGCGAGCTTATGAGAAATAAACAGGATAGATTTACCCTCTTTTGAGAGATTCTTCATGATGTCCATGAGCTCATCAATCTCAGCGGGCGTAAGAACAGCTGTCGGTTCATCAAAGATCAGGATCTCATTATCTCTGTAGAGCATCTTGAGGATCTCGGTCCTCTGCTGCATTCCTACAGTGATGTCCTCAATCTTGGCATCGGGGTCAACCTTTAGGCCATACTTATCAGAGAGCTCAAGGACCTTTTTCCTTGCCTCCTCCTTCTGAAGTATGCCGCCTTTGGTCGTCTCAACACCAAGGATGATGTTGTCCAGAACAGTAAAACACTGAACCAGCTTGAAGTGCTGATGTACCATTCCAATACCCAGCTCATTGGCATCATTGGGATTGTTGATCTTAACCTCCACGCCGTCCTTCTTGATGATACCCTCCTCGGCCTGATAGAGGCCAAAGAGCACACTCATCAGAGTGGACTTTCCTGCTCCGTTCTCACCAAGCAGTGCGTGGATCTCTCCCTTTTTAAGCTGGATAGTCACATTGTCATTGGCAATGATCCCCGGGAACCGCTTGGTAATGTTCAGCATTTCTATAGCATATTCGCTGCCACCTGCCACTGTCGTATCCTCCATACCCTTTATTTGTTAAACACACTAATTTCAGAAAAAGGCCGGAAGACTATGAATCCGCCGGCCCTTATAAACGCACCTTACGCGCTGATTATTTGATGTTTCCCTGGAAGTTGATCTTAGCTGTTGAAGCTGAAGGCTGCTCAGCAGATGTATCGTTGGATACAGTGATCTTGCCGCTTGCCATATCAGCTACGAGAGCATGATAGTCATCAGCTGAGAATGTATCTGTCCAAACAGTTGAATCCTCAGGAAGTCCTACATAGTTGAGGGACATGTCATCACCTGATACAAGACCAAGGTTCTGGATCTGTCCTGCATAGTTGCCCCACTGACCATCTCTGATAGCTGAGAGCAGTGTGTTAACTGTAGCCTGAAGGCCCTTCATGGCGGATGTGATTGTCATGCCTGCGCCATACTGTCCATCGATGGTGCCTGCCTGGTCAACGTCAACACCGATAACCTTGCCGCCAACCTTGCCTGCAGCTTCTGCAGCTGATGTGAAGATACCGCCGCCGCATGCAAATACGACTTCTGTGCCGCCCTGATACC